>Ga0265298_10003200_pt1 | contig 21907 bp, 16 predicted proteins | sample AusTroGonzalo_MG_3_FD_193486 | JGI IMG/M metagenome (GOLD analysis project Ga0265298, IMG submission 193486) | Bovine rumen microbial communities from tropical cattle in Woodstock, Queensland, Australia - Gonzalo_01 | ecosystem: Host-associated > Mammals > Digestive system > Stomach > Rumen ...
TTAAGTTACTTCGTAACAAATGTAATGGTTGCGCTTTCTCCTCTCCCCACCACAACTTTACAAGTTGCGTCGGGGACCCCAACTCAAAGACAAAACATCTTCTAAAGCGGCAATCCATGATTAAGTTACTTCGTAACAAATGTAATGGTTGCGCTTTCTACGACGGCTGGCCTTATGCAAAGCAATTACTACACGACATCGGACAAGGCGCCGGTTTCGGAATCGATGATGAAGCCACGGACGACGATGTCTTTGGGCACAAGCGGATGGGTGCGTATGGTCTCGACCGTCTTGCGGACCGACTCCTCCGTGTCATGGAAGCCCTCCAACCAGTGGTTGAGGTCAATACCGCACTTACGGATGGTGTCAAGGGTCTCGTCCGTGACGCCACGCGCGATCATCTCATGATGGAAATGGCTGTAACTCATATGACAGGCGCCACAATGGCTGTGCGCCACGACCATGATCTCCTGAACACCGAGTTCGTAGATAGCCACGATAAGGCTTCTCATGGCGGAGTCAAAAGCAGAGATGACCAGTCCTCCGGCGTTCTTGATGATCTTGGCATCGCCGTTCTTGAGTCCGAGCGCCGCCGGAAGCAGCTCCGTCAGACGCGTGTCCATACAGGACAGCACCGCAAGTTTCTTGTCGGGATACTTGCTGGTCAGATACTTCTCGTAGCCCTTGTTCGCTACGAAAGATTGGTTGAATTGAAGAATTTCGTCAATCATTGTTAGTGGTTGGGTATGGTGATTATGAAAATGCGGTGCAAAGGTAGTAAAAAAAAATGACGTGAGCAAATTTCACGTTATTTTTTTTTGGACTGTTTCGCTCAAAGATAAAAGACGATAGAAATTTAGAATTAAAAATTATCTCGCTTTGCTTGAAACGATTATTGCAAGCTATTTTTAACGTACGCTCGCACTTTGCGGTACGTATGCAAGTATTCGGGCATTTTTCGCCAAGCCGAAAGGCTTTACTATTTAGCCCGTACCGACACCGTCTTATGCAAGCATAGCCGCCTGTCAGTACGGCTAAAGAGATAAAATATCATTTTATTTGGTGAAAAATGACCCGAATACTTGCATATGTGCAATATTTGTTGTACCTTTGCACTCGCAAAGGTTCAGATATGAAAATAGCATTTACCACATCGTTGCCCGAAGAGGGTTTTCGGCGCCTGTTTGCAGACAGTGGCCATGCGGGACAGTTTGAGATCTCCGCTATGCCGGAGGCGGATATATTAGTCAGCACGTTCGATGCCGCCGTGTCCGGCGAGATGATCGCCTCAATGCCTAAGCTACAGATGATTGCCAATTTTGGAGCCGGGTACAATAATATCGACCTGGAAGCGTGCCATGCACGGGGCATCCGCGTGACGAACACCCCTCAGCCGGTGGTTGAGCCGACAGCCGAACTAGCGTTCGCGCTGATGATAGACGTGGCCAGACGGGTAAGTGAGTTTGACCGGCAGATGAGAGGTTACGAGTTACCGGCAACAGGTGAGGGGATCGAATTCGGAGTGATGAAGAACCTAAGTCATTCACTGTACGGCAAGACCTTGGGCATCCTCGGCATGGGACGCATCGGACAGGCGTTAGCGAGACGGGCGCTGGCCAGCGGCATGCGGATCCTGTACCATAACCGGCACGAGATAACGAGCGAAAGAATGGACGAGTTGACGAAGGATCGGGACCGTGTGAGGTATGTGGATATGCAGACCCTCTTGCAAGACAGCGATTTTGTCAGTCTCAACCTACCCTACACGCCGGAGGTGCATCATATAATCGGCAAGCCGGAGTTAGGGATGATGAAGCGGAGCGCCTTCCTTATAAATACCGCGCGCGGCGCACACGTGCACGAAGCGGCGTTAGTGGAGGCGTTGAAAAGCGGGATCATCGCGGGTGCGGCATTGGATGTGTATGAGTTCGAGCCGAAGATAAGCGAAGAGCTGCTGCGCCTGCCGAACGTGGTGCTCAGCCCGCACACAGGTACCGGCACATGGGAAGGCCGCATCGCTATGTGCGAGAACGTATGCGACAACATCATCGCCTTCGCGGAAAAACGGGAAGAGGGGATGGACATTGTAATTTAAGACCGCTTCGCTCAAAGTAGAAAGACAAAAGACAAATCGAGAGCACGAGAGCACAAGAGATGAAATTACAAATTAAGAATGAAAAATTAAGAATAAAAATGGATATAGTAGAACGTTTTTTGAAGTACGTGTCGTTTGAGACGACGAGTGACGAGAACACAGGTTGCACTCCGTCCACTCCGGGACAGATGGTGTTTGCCCAATATCTGGCGGAAGAACTAAAGCGCATCGGTTTGACCGAGGTGACGCTGGATGAGAACGGGTATATCATGGCCACGCTGGAAGAGTCGAAAGACTGTCCTGCGGATTCAGGGTCGAAAGCGAAAAGACCGATTATCGGATTTATCGCCCATATGGACACCTCTCCGGATGCCAGCGGCAAGGATGTGAAGACCAGCATCATCCGTTATACCGGAGGCGATGCGCACATAGATGACCGGTACCTCGGTCAGGAGTTGATCGTGACAGACCATACGACGCTGTTAGGCGCCGACGACAAAGCGGGAATAGCGGAGATAGTGACGGCGATGGAGTACCTGATCCAACACCCGGAGATCACGCACGGCAAAGTGCGTGTGGGCTTCACGCCGGATGAAGAGATAGGTTGCGGAGCGGATCATTTCGACGTAGGTGCCTTCGGGGCGGACTTCGCCTACACCATGGACGGCGGCGCAATCGGCGAACTGGAGTTCGAGAACTTCAATGCCGCGGGATGCAAGATCCGCGTACACGGCTATAATGTTCATCCTGGAAGCGCGTACCAGAAGATGCGCAACTCCATGCTGATCGCCAACCGCATCGCCGGTATGCTGCCGGCAGATGAGACACCGGCCACGACGCAAGGCTACGAAGGGTTCTACCACCTGATCGGCATGAGCGGCACGGTGGAAGAGAGCACGCTGAGTTATATCATCCGTGACCATGACCGCGCGCGCTTCGAGCAACGCAAACAGACCATCGAGAAGATCGTGGCACAGATAAACGACGAGTTTGGTGCCGGCACGGTGGAACTCGAGCTGCGCGACCAGTACTATAACATGCGGGAGAAAATAGAACCGGTGATGCACATCATCGACCTCGCCAAAGAAGCGATGAAGGCCGTAGGCGTGACGCCCGTAGTCAAACCGATCCGCGGCGGTACCGACGGCGCAAGACTGAGTTTTGAAGGACTACCCTGCCCCAATATATTCGCAGGAGGAGAGAACTTCCACAGCCGATATGAGTACCTGCCGATTGCATCTCTCGAGGCAGCCAAGGAGGTTATTTTACAAATCATTAAGATGGTTGCTGCGCAACGATAATAAGGTAAAAGGGTTTCATTGCATGAAACATTAAAGAGTTAAACCGTTAAATTGTTACATATGTTAAAGACAACACCGTTTACAGACATTCACATTGCGTTGGGCGCAAAGATGGCTGAGTTTGCAGGCTTCAATATGCCCATCCAGTACCCGACCGGTATCAATCAGGAACATATGATCGTCCGTGAGGGCGTCGGCGTCTTCGACGTGAGCCATATGGGCGAGTTCTGGGTGAAAGGCGAGAAAGCGCTGGATTTTCTGCAATACATCACAACCAACGACCTGTCCGTCATCGCAGCCGGTAAGGCGCAGTACACCTGTATGCCGAACGGCAAAGGCGGTATCGTAGACGACCTGATCATCTACAAGTACTCCACCACCAAATACCTCATGGTAGTCAATGCCGGTAACATCGACAAGGACTGGGAGTGGGTCACCTCCATTTACAAGGCACAATGCACAGAGCGCAACTGGGGTGAGATCAGTCTGGAGAACGCGAGTGAGCGGTACGGACAGTTGGCGGTGCAGGGTCCGAAAGCGACCGAGCTGCTGCAACTACTGACCGACGCCGACCTCAAATCGATTGACTACTATGCGTTCCGCGAATGGAGTTTTGCGGGCGTGCCGGGTGTGATACTCAGTAACACCGGTTACACAGGCGCAGGCGGTTTTGAGCTCTATTTCCCTGCGGAGAAAGGCAAACAGATATGGGATGCGTTGTTCGAAGTAGGCAAGCCGTTCGGTCTGGCACCGATCGGTCTGGGTGCACGCGACAGTCTGCGTTTAGAGAAATGGTACTGCCTTTACGGCCACGACATCGATGACACGACCTCTCCGTTGGAGGCGGGTCTGGGATGGATCACCAAGCTGGATGCCAAGGATTTCATTGACCGCGACTTCCTCAAACAGCAGAAAGCGGAAGGCGTGAAACGCAAATTGGTGCACTTCGAGTGTCTGGAGCGTGCCATTCCGCGTAACGGCTACGAGATATGCAACGAAGCCGGCGAGACAATCGGTAATGTGACCTCCGGTATCATGCTGCCCAACACCAAGGTAGGCATCGGCATGGGTTACGTGCAGACCCCGTACGCCAAGAAAGGCGAGACGATCTATATACGGATACGCGAGAAACAGCAGCCGGCGAAGATTGTATGATGATTGACGATTGGACGATTGATTGTGGAAAGTAAGAACGTTGCTTTGGTTTTGGGTTCGGGCGGCGCGAGAGGACTGGCACATATCGGTGCCATCGAAGCGCTGGAAGAACGAGGTTATACGATCAGCAGCATAGCCGGTTGTTCGATGGGTGCCATCATCGCCGGCATGTATGCGGCAGGACAACTCAAAGAAGCCAAAGAGTGGTTTCTGCAGGTGGACAAGCAACTGATCTTGCGTATGCTGGACATAAACCTGCTGAGCGGAAACAGTCTGGTCAAAGGTCAGCGCATCATCAAGGAGCTGGAGAAAGTAGTGCCGGACCGTCCGATAGAAAGCCTGCGCATCCCCTGCACGCTCATCGCCTCTGACATGCTGCATACGGAAGAGGTGCTGTTCCGTTCGGGCAGTCTCTTCGAAGCCGTACGCGCCTCCATCAGCATCCCGCTTTTCTTCGAACCCGTGCAGATGGGCCAACGGCTGCTGATTGATGGCGGCATACTCAGTCCGCTGCCGCTGCATGCCGTGGAACGCACGGAAGGTGATATGCTGGTGGCGATGGACATAAGCGGGAAAGACGACATGCCGATGCAGATAGAGATGCCGGACCCGATTGACGTAGAAGGCAAACTGGCCGAACTGACGAAACGCGGGATACCGGTTCCCAAAGCATTGGAGCAACAACTTCGCCAACTGGGCAAACGGGTGGACGCCATCCGTCAGGAACGCGCAAACGACCTGGGCAGAAACGTTAGTTTCACCTCCATGCTGGACCGCATGAGCGACATGCAAATCCAACAGAACACCATCCTCGCCTGCCGTCTGACACCGCCGGATGTGCATGCCGTCATGCGCCAGTACGCCTATAACACCTTCGATTTCGACAAAGCGGAAGAGATCATCGCGGAGGGCAAGCGGATTATGGGGAAAGCGTTGGAGAAGTGAAAGACAGGAAGGAATATATCATACGGAAGGCGATGGAGCTATATGCGTTGAAAGGATTCCGCAACGTGACCATCACCGATCTGCAGATAGCGCTTGACATGGGGCGCGGGTCCGTCTATTATTACTTCAAAGACCAGGACGAATTGTTTATCGCCTGTATGGAGAAATATTTTCTGGAACCCAAACAGCGTGCGCTGAGCAATGTGCCAGAGGATGCCGGAATAGACGAGATGATATCCACCATGAACGCCTACCTGCACAGTCTGGAGGAAGCGCTGATGACATTTGACATCAAGACCATCAACACCTCCAACGTCAATGATCTCATGTTCACCGCCTACAGCCGTTTTCCGTCTCTGCACCGCAAGGCCCAGCGATTGTCGCTCAAGGAACTGGAACTATGGCGCAAGGCGCTTTACCACGACCAGCGTGCCGGTTTGATCCGCCGCGACATCGACCGAGAACAGATCGCTATCATGTTCACACACATCAAGAACAGTTATGACAGCGGACTCGGACAAACACAAATGGACTTTTCATTATTGGCAAAAACATATTCAGAATTACACCATTTGGTAAAAATTTCATAAAAAATGCAGTTTTCGAACGAATATTCGAAATAAATGCAGTACCTTTGCAATCGAATTGCGAATAGAAACGCTAAATACTCACCATTATGGCAACAAAACATTATCTGTCATTCCTACAGGAGACCATTCGTAATCGCTGGGATAGCCTGGCGATGAAAGACTTGGATGGAGTCAATTCGTACACATATGCCGAATTGGCTGCCGGTATTGTCAAGTTGCATGTTACATGGCGTGAGATGGGCATCAAAGAGGGAGACAAGATTGCGCTCTGCGGACGAAACTGCGCCAACTGGGGACTGCTTTTCCTCGCCGCTGAGAGCTATAAAGCGGTTGTGGTAAGTATTCTGCCGGATTTCACGGCGGAGGGCATCTATTCGCTGGTGGATCATTCGGAGGCTATATTATTATATGTAGGTCCGAACGTGAAGAAGAAAATCGACACCACCCAGATGAAGGGTCTGAAAGCGACTATCTTCATGGACGACATGACCATAGTGGATGCCGACGAGAAGACCCGCAAAGCATTCGAGGGCGCCGAGGCTGCGTTCCAGAAAGCCTATCCGAACGGTGTTGCGGTCACTGACATCCATTTCCCGACCGACAATTATGACGACGTAGCCGTCATCAACTATACATCCGGTTCGACCGGCAATCCGAAAGGTGTGATGCTGACCCATCTGAACCTGAGCGGTAACGTCGAGTTCGGTTATCAGCGTATTCCGCATAAACCGGGTGACAAAGTGCTGTCCATGTTGCCGATTGCGCATATGTTCGGACTGATGTACGAGTTCCTCTATCAGATATGCGACGGCGCAGAGGTATATTTTCTCACGCAAGCCCCCACCCCTACGGTGCTGATGAAGGCTTTTGCACAAGTGAAGCCGTTCATGATATTGACCGTGCCTTTGGTAGTGGAGAAAATCATCAAGAAAGGTGTACTGCCCAAGATCAGCAGCACGACTGCCAAGATTATGTGGAAGACGCCGATTCTGAAGAATATCATCCGCGGCAAAGTAAAAGAGGGTCTGGACAAGACCTTCGGCGGCGAGCTCCAATACCTCATCATCGGTGGTGCGGCGCTGAACGGCGAAGTGGAACAAGTGCTGCATGATATCAAGTTCCAGTACTGCGTGGGTTACGGCATGACAGAGTGCGGACCGCTCATCAGCTACGAAGACTGGTACCGCTATGCATTCCACAGCTGCGGTAAAGAGCTGCCACAATGCCACGTGCGTATTGACAGCGAAGATCCGACGAAGAAAGACGGTGAGATCCAAGTGAAGGGTATCAACGTCATGAAGGGATATTACAAGAACGAAGAGGCCACCAAAGCGGTCTTCACCGAAGACGGTTGGATGCGTACGGGTGACCTTGGTGTGCTGGACAAAGAAGGCAACCTCTATATCCACGGCCGTTCAAAGAACATGATTCTCGGCCCGAGCGGACAGAACATCTATCCGGAGGAGCTGGAGGACAAACTGAACTCGATGCCGTGCGTAATCGAGTCTATCGTGGTGGACCGTGACCATAAACTGGTGGCACTCGTCTTCCCCGACACCACGGCTGAGGGTAAGAAAGTATTAGGAAACAAGACGCTGACACAGCTGATGGAAGAGAACCGCAACGCGGTAAACAGAGATCTTCCTCAATACAGTCAGATCAGTTCGATAGAATTAGTGGCTTCGGAGTTTGAAAAGACTCCCAAGCGCTCAATCAAACGTTATTTATATAAATAACGTTATTTAAGTGAGTAAGTAGATGGGATTTCCCTGAAATGGGAAATCAGAGCTTGCGCGTGATTGTGAAACCACGCGCTTGTTTTGTTTATACGGCAGGTCTGTCATTTTTTTTAGCCAATATTTGCATAATTCAGAAAAAAGTTGTATCTTTGCAGAAAATTTGGACGAAGTACCGTGAAATGAAACTAAACGAAGAGTATTTTGCGCCCCTGTGGGAGTTAAATCCCCTCTGGGAAACACTTACCGAAGAGGAACGGAAATCTATTCCCGAACATGTAGAGTTGTGCCGTTATGTGAAGAACGAGATCATTCACTCAGACGGCGATGATTCGACGCATATGTGGATGCTTCTCCGCGGTAAGGTACGAATCTACAAAGAAGGCATCGGCCAGCGGCAGCAGATCATCCGTCTGCTCAAACCCTATGACATCTTCGGATACCGTGCCTGTCTGGCCTCCGAACCGTACAACTCCTTCGCGAGTGCGTTTGAGAACTGCGTGGTATACCGCATGGAGCGCGACTATTTCGCCCGATTGGTCAAAGCCAACGGCGCATTATGCTACCAAGTCATGCTGATGATGGCGAAGGACCTGGCTTTCTCGGAAATACAGACCGTGAACCTGACGCAAAAACATATCCGCGGCCGATTAGCGGAAAGCCTTCTGTTATTACTCAAGAACTACGGTTACGAAGAAGATCATCAGACCTTAGCCATGTTGCTGCCCCGCGAAGATTTAGCGAACATGAGCAACATGACCACGAGCAATGCCATCCGTACCCTCAGCCAATTTGCCCAGGAAGGACTGCTGGCCATTGACGGACGACGAATCCAGATATTAGACGAGAAATCGTTAGAAAAAATATCGCAGCTTGGATAAGGGCTTTAATCCATCATGTTACCCATATTCGAGGACAACTGCACCATCTTATCATAGTCTTCAGGACTGAGGTCATAGAAATAGAAGTTCCTCGGGTCAATCGGCTTGTGGTTATAGTGCACCTCGTAATGAACGTGAGGTCCTGTGGATTTGCCGGTGTTGCCGACCAAGGCGATGACATCGCCGCGTTTCACTTTCTTTCCTGCCCGTACAAACAACTTATGACAGTGCGCATAACGCGTGGAGTAACCGAAGCCGTGGTCTATCTCCACCGTTTGGCCATAGCCCTGTTTCCATCCTGCATAGGTCACGACGCCGTTACCCGTGGCGAATATATCTGTACCGATAGGTGCCGAGAAATCCATGCCTTCGTGGAAACGGCGTATATGATAGACCGGGTCCACACGCCATCCGTAACCGGATGCCATTCGCTTGAGGTCCTTGTTGAGCACCGGTTGGATAGCCGGTATATTCTCCATCCGCGCCTCCTGATTCTTCGCCAGCTCCAAGACCTCGTCATACGAGCGTTCCTGCACGTACAATTCCTTCTCCAGTATATCCACTTTACGTTGCAGATCCGCGGCAAGTTGGGTGTTGGTCATACGCGCCAGCGAGTCATAGTAAGAGAGCTGCTGGGTGGCACCCAGACGGGTACTGAGCGGAATGGGTTCCGCGCCTAAGATGGCCCGGTAAAGGTTGTCATCGCGCTGCGAGAGGTCGGACATGATGATTTGCATTTGGTCCACCTGCTTCTCCAACACCTCCATCTGCGCCGTCAGGTTGCGGTTATACTGCATGAGAGAAGCCTCACGCGGAGAGGGATAGAAATAGAGGAAGACATAGAAAAAGATCATGCCTAAACCGATACCTCCGAATATATATCCTCCCGAGCGTCTGAGCCAGTAACGGAAACCATGCTCGATGCGCTCTAACTGCAAGGTCTCGGGATTGATGCGATAATGTCGTTTGCGAATGGTTGAATTCATATTTTCTTTCGACTTTTGTCTTTCTGTTTAATCGTATTCTCTTGCTTGTACCAGAAGAAATATTGGTTCTGCTGTTTTTTCTCTTCCGGCGTGCGCGCCACATAGACGGGTTCACCGGTATACGGATTGATGCCGGTGTAGAACATTGTGGTGGACAGCGTCATCGGCGTCGGCGTAAAGTCCTGCACTTGCTCCGGCTTATAATGCATTTTCCTCGTCTCATCCGCCAACATCTGCATATCCCGCTTGGTGCAACCTGGATGCGAGGAAATGAAATAAGGAATGAGCTGCTGGTGTATTCCGGCCTGCTCGTTGATGCGCATGAACAGGTCACGGAAGCGCATGTAATGGCTCCAAGCGGGTTTGCGCATCAATTTGAGAACGGCATCCGAACAATGCTCCGGCGCCACTTTGAGGCGTCCCGACACATGGCGCGTGATGAGTTGGCGAGCATAAGCCTCGCTCATCAGGTCATACCGTATACCCGAGCCCACGAACGCATGCTTGACATACGGCAGTTTGTCCACCGTGCGGTATATATCCAACACAGGCCCGAAATCCTGATTGAGATTCTTGCAGATAGCCGGTTGCAGACAGCTGGCACGTGCACATTTCTCGCACAAGCTCATGTCTTTTCCGTGCATGCCGTACATATTGGCGGACGGTCCTCCGAGATCGGAGATGACACCGTGCCAATCTGGCAAGCGGCTCAGCCGCTCTATCTGACGCAAGATAGACTCCTTGGAACGGGAAACTATCTGTTTGCCCTGATGGGCGGAAATGGTGCAGAACGAACAGCCGCCGAAACACCCGCGATGCATGCATACCGACCATTTGATCATTTCGTAGGCAGGTATATGTTTGTCCTTGTATTTGGGATGCGGCGTGTACTGGTACGGCAAGTCGTAGATGGCATCCAACTGCTCCGTGGTGATGGGCGGATAGGACGGGTTGACCACCACAAAGCGGTTCCCTACCGGCTGGACGAGTGTGCGCTGGTGGATCTTATTGGACTCCACCTCTATGAGCCGGAAGTTCTCGGCATGCTTGCGTTTGTCCCGAACCGCCTCTTCATGACTTGCCAAACGGATAGCATCCGCCGGAATCTCCTTCTCATCGCTCGTCAGATAGGCTGTCTGGGGGATTTGGTGCAACGTGCAGGGTGTGGCGTGGTTTAATTGATCCGCTATCTCCACCATCGCCTGTTCGCCCATGCCGTAGGTGAGCAGGTCTGCGCCGCTGTCCACCAGGATAGAGGGTAGCAGTTTGTCCTGCCAGTAATCGTAATGGGTCAGACGGCGCATGGAGGCTTCGATGCCGCCGATGACAACCGGCACATCCGGATAGAGTTGCTTGAGGATCTTGCAATAGGTGATAGTACAATAATCCGGCCGTGCACCGGCTTTGCCTTCCGGCGTATAGGCATCGTCGGAACGCTTGCGGCGCGCCGCCGTATAATGGTTCACCATCGAGTCCATGGATCCGGCCGAAACGGCAAAGTATAGACGAGGCTTGCCGAATTTCTTGAAATCGCGGTAGTCTCCGTGCCAATCCGGTTGGGGCACGATCGCCACTTTGTACCCGGCTGCCTCCAGCGTGCGGCCTAATACGGCAGACGCAAAAGACGGATGATCGATATACGCATCGCCGGAGAAGAAGACGATGTCCACTTCCTCCCAGCCGCGTAACTCCGTTTCCTTGCGGGTCGTCGGCAAATATTTCAGCAGGTCAGCCAAACGATTGACGATTTGACGATTTACTATTTAATTTACTATTTAGTCAATGGTTAAACCCAGGCGGTCTTTGAGTTGCGCCAAGGCAGGGTTCTGTTCCACCATCAGTTTGTATTTTTCCTCAGCGGTGAATGCCATCTGCTCCTGTGTGAACTCCGCCTGCACCAATTGGATGTGCAGTTGGTCGTTATGCAGCGCGACACGCAGTTGTCGTGCCAGTTCCGGCATCGCTTTTCTCATCTGCGACATCTGCCAGGGGTTGGGCATTTGCAGTTCGGCCGTCTGCTCATCAATAAGCCGCGGCATGTAACTCTCGATCAACTCTTTCAGACGCGGTTCGTCCTTATGAACGGTAGCCAGACCAACCCACGCGTCTCTGAGTTGGTCAGCTGTAAAAGGGCGCTTCGCCTCCTCCTTGGGCTGCCCTGCGGCCTGCTGACTGCTGTCAACGGTCGGCTGCTGATTGTTAGCCGGTTGCTCTTTCTTCGGCCCGAAAGCCAATCCTACATTCGGCATCTTAGGGATAGAAGGAGCAGCTACCGGTTTGGGTGCCGACGCCACCGGATTGGTGGCCGGTTGGGGAGCCGGATTAGCGGGAGCCGGAGCAGGCTGACTGACCGGCTTGGCCGTCGGCGAAGGAGCAGCCTGTACAGGAACCGCTTGCGCCACACCTATCTGGCACAGTTTGACCAAAGCCAGTTCAACCGTCAGGCGTTTGTTACGCGCCGTGCGGTAATTGATATCGCATGTATTGAGTATATCCAACGCCTGGAACAGCCATACCGGATGGCAACGCTTGGCCTGCTCGCCATAGCGCTGACGAATAGAATCACCGGTCTCCAACAGCGGCAGCGTCTGCGGGTCACGGCTGACAAGCACGTCACGCAGATGTTGCGCAAAGCCCGTCACAAAATGTCCGGCATCGAAACCATGGTTGAGCACATCATTGAACAACAGCATACACTGCGCTACATTATGCGCCAGCGCGTTATCCACGAGCGAGAAATAATAATCCGCATTCAGCACATTGAGTACCTCAATCGTGCGCTCATAGGAGATGGTAGTACCGCAGAATGCGACTAACTGGTCGAAGATAGAGAGTGCGTCACGCATACCTCCATCCGCTTTCTGCGCCACGACGTTCAGTGCCTCTTCGCTCACAGTAATACCTTCGTTTGCCGCCACTTTTTGCAAGTAGGCGATGGTGTCCGGCACCGTGATCCGGTTGAAATCATATACCTGGCAACGGCTCAATATCGTCGGCAGCACTTTGTGCTTCTCCGTGGTGGCAAGGATGAAGATGGCGTATGAGGGCGGCTCCTCCAGCGTCTTGAGCAGGGCATTAAACGCACCGGCGGACAGCATATGCACCTCGTCGATGATGTAGACGGAGTACTTGCCTATCTGCGGCGGAATACGTACCTGGTCAATCAGCGAGCGGATGTCCTCCACCGAGTTGTTGGAAGCCGCATCCAACTCATGTATATTGAACGAGCGCTGTTCATTGAAGGCCTTGCACGACTCGCACTCATTGCATGCATCGAACCCGTTCTGCGGATTGAGGCAGTTGATGGTTTTTGCGAAGATGCGTGCACAGGTGGTCTTACCTACTCCTCGCGGACCGCAGAACAGGTACGCATGCGCCAGGTGATTTTGGCGGATGGCGTTCTGCAAAGTCTGTGTCAGGGCTTGTTGCCCCACTACGGACTCAAAGGTCTGCGGCCGGTACTTACGCGCCGAAACGATGTAATCATTCATATGCTATGCTGTATATATAATTTTCTTTTTCAATCGTGTCTATTTTTCGCGGTCTCGCAGTATAGTGATCTTGTGATTCCGACAAGAGATTCTGCAATTGCTCAAAACTCTCAATTCCCGTTCCTTCCATTTTCACCACCGCCTCTTTCTGCGTCCAAAGACGGGTGAAGCAGCGGTCTCTCTGCTCCGGGCTTGTAGCCATTAGCGCCTGGTACTCCCAGGCATTCATGACACGCTCCAGTAAACCTTCATCGGCATGCCGGACACCTTCTATATCTATCCCCACCGGCACCTCCGCCACTGCGACTGCAATTCCTTCCTTGCAGTGGCTGATGGAGAAATAGGGAGCTCCTTCGATAAAAGGCTTGCCGCTCGGATTATATCGGAACTCATCGGATACCATCCGACCAAATCCGGCCTGCTCCATCATCTGCTTCAGCATCAACCAGCTCTTGAGGCAGCAGAACCGGCCAAAAGTATGCTTGTAGCGCAATGCCTGTTCGCGTCGCTGTGCGCTGACTAGCGGAAGCATACGTTCAACTTCCACCTCCGAGCACTCGTCCATCCTATCAAAAATATCAAACCTGACCATGTCCATCGTCAACGCTCACCTCTTTCCACCGGAGCGTCAGATAAATAACACGTGCCGCCAAGTGGGCGAAATAAGCGATGTAAAGCGCCTGCGGTCCTGCAAAGGTATGGGTGGCGGCATACAGCCCTACAAACCCTACTGCCGCCCAAATCATGGCATTACGGATCGGGACTCCCGCTGTCGCTCCGACATAAATACCATCCCACATAAACGCCAAGGCGCTCACAACCGGCATGGCGATCAGCCATCCCATATACTTGTCCGCCGCCTGCAGCACACTGCCGTCACTGGTCATGAGTTCCAGGCACTCCCGGCCCAATAAGGCATACAGCAAGGAAAAAAGCACCCCCACTCCCACACTCCAGTTGAAGAGAATATGGACAATCTCGCTGATTCTTAACCGGTCGTTGTTTATTTTCAGCTCTCCGAACGCTTTCCCCACCAGCGCTTCGCCGGCATAGGCAAAGCCGTCCACGAAATAGGAGAAGAACATAAATAGTTTCATCAGGATACTGCTTACCGCCAGTTCGGTATCGCCATACCGGCTGGCAAGGGAAGTAAAGCCCACATATACGACCATGAAGCAGAAAGAGCGGATGAACAGATTACCGTTAAGATGCATCATCTGCCGCATCTCGTCCCAGCGCATGGCTTCGTGCATCTCACGGATACCTATATGGACGATACCATATTTGAAAATAAGAATGAGCGCCGCAAGGAGGAGTCCTGCATATTGGGCATAGAACGTGCCCCAGGCAACTCCCACCACTCCCATGGATGCATACACGGCCAAACTGTAACTAGCCAGCATGTTCACTCCGTTGACAAGTATATCCACCGCCATCGGACTCTTGGTGTCCTGCATGCCGATGAACCATCCTTTCATAGCCATTAGCATCAAGGTCGCGGGTGCCGCCCATATACGGACGAAGAAATAGTCCCGCGCCACAGCGGCAGCCTGCTCCGAACAAGGCACAACGGCCAGCACCGCATTCACGAAGAACCATTGGATAGCCCACACCGCCAATGCCGCCAGCAGGGAAATACCCACTCCCTGCACCAATATCTTCCGGCATGCATCCGAGACTTGTCCCGAGGCAGCAGCGTGCGTGCGCCCGTAAGCTTGCGCCGTGAGGCCGCTGGTACCGACACGCAGGAAACCGAAGTTCCAGTACAACAGGTCAAAAAGCATGGTACCGATGGCGATACCTCCGATAGCCGCAGCATCACTGAGATGCCCCACAATGGCAGTATCCACGATACCCACCAACGGGATCGTTATATTCGCCAATATGCTCGGCACCGCCAAACGTAATATATCCTTGTTCGTTGTGTTCAAGTCAGTACCTTGTCAGGCCGGTCTATATAAATAGTAATATCATCAACTGTCCGGTGAGGACACGGAGGAACATGGTCAGCGGATACACCGTGGAGTATGCCACAGCCGCACGGTCATTGACCGAGGACTGCGAAGTGGCATACGCCAATGCAGGCGGGTCGGTCGTCGAACCGGCGATAAGGCCCATGAGCGTGAAGTAATCCAGCTTGAGTCCCTTACGTGCAATGATACCGATGATGAGCAATGGCAGCAAGGTGATCAGCACACCATATCCGATCCATACATAACCGCCTCCGATGAGCGTCGGGATAAAACTCTTGCCGGCACCGAACCCTACAGACGCGAGGAAGAGGGCGATACCTATCTCGCGGATCATAAGGTTGGCCGAGGTGGTGGTATAGGTTACCAGATGGTACTTGGGTCCGAAAGCCCCCATGAGGATAGCCACAATGAGCGAACCGCCGGCTAGTCCCAGTTTGAAGGGTTGTCCCAGACCGGGCAGCATGATCGGCAGCGAACCAAGCGCCACACCAAGCACGATACCGAAGAAGAGGGATGCGAGATTGGGTGCGTCCAGCTTCTTGGAGGAGTTACCGAACACTTTCGTCACTTTATCTACCGCTTCGACTTCACCGACCACGCTCAGACGGTCTCCCATCTGCAGGCGCAGGTCCGGCGTGGCGAGCAGTTCGATACCCGCACGGCGGATACGCGTGATGGTGATCTGGTAAGCGGCACGCACTTTGAGGTCACCAATGCGCTTGCCGTTGATAGAGGGCTTGGTGACAATGATATGCCGGTTGACCAGACGGACGTTCTGTCTCTTGTCCTCCCACTCCACTTCCGTCTTCGGGCCGAGCAGGAGGATGGTCCGTTCGTTCTTGACGTCACCCACAAAGCGCACCTTGTCGCCAGCATGAAGCACGGTGTCCGCATCAGGCATAGACTCATTACCATCCGTATCAATGCGGCGTGTGACGACGAGGTCCACGTGCGTGAGTAGTTTCAAATCGCGCACACGGATACCGTCCACTTGCGGATTCATCAGTTCTATATCAAAATGCGCTATCTGCTGCTCTTCACCTTTCTCGGCCTGCACTTGTTCCTCCTCCTTGTCCAGACGGACACGGAAGAACCAACGGAGCAGCAGCAGCGAGAAGATGATGCCGACCACGCCCAAAGGATATGCCATTGCATAACCGCTGGCTATATCCGGATTCGTATGACCGGTAATGTCCACAAAGGTCTGCTCGGCGGCACCAAGACCCGGGGTATTGGTGACAGCACCGAAGAGCACACCGGTCATGGTTGCTATATCCACGCCGCTCAGCACATGAATGACATACGCCGTGAGGCAGCCCAGAAAGACAACTCCCGCCGCTAACATATTCAATTTCACCCCCCCCTTACCGAAAGAGGAGAAGAAACCCGGTCCGACCTGCAGACCGATCGAATAGACAAACAAGATAAGTCCCAGATCCTTGGCGAACGACTCCACCAGCGGGTCGAGCGTCATACCGAAATGACTGCACGCGATAGCGCAAAAAAGAATCCACGTGATGCCGAGGGTGATCCCCTTGAACTTCAACTTGGCGCCCAAGAAGATACCCACGGCTATCGCGAAGGCCAGCACAACAATCGAATGTGCGATGCCTGTGCCGAAAAACAAATTACTGAACCAGTCCACCTAAAACGTTATATTCTTGATTATCGCGAACGATAATGAGTTGTCCGTCACGGAAATATTTCTTTGTCTTGCTCTCTGTCGTCACAGCATTCAAGCGAGTCTCTGACGATGCTTCGGCAGCCGCACCGAAGCCACCGCGGGCGTTGGCCTTACGGAGGGTATAGATCTTGCCGTCATAGAGTGCCAGTTTGTCAAAGAACTCGCTACCCTTTAGCAGCATGACGAACTTACCTTCGCACTCTGCCATGTATATAGCATCCGGCTCCAATTCGGTTGCCTGCGCCTCACAATCGGCCTGCGTTGCATCATTGAGTGCCGTTTCAGCCCAGTTGCCGAGCGTATAGTTAATGGTGTACTGGGCTGCCTGATCTGCGCCGAGCACGGTCTCGATGTCCTGTGTTGCATTACCGCCCTTCGAATCCAGGAATTTCACTACGTTGCTTTCCGGAGTGAGCAGCGTACCGTCCATGAGACGGGTGTTGAACTCGCCGAACTTGGGCCATGCGTTGGCGTTCATCAGCTCTTTGGTCCACCGCTGGACCTTACCGTCGGTACTGGAGAAGCTGAATTCGCCTTCACTATAATCCACAATGGTGTTGAGGAAGGCGGTAGAAGGTGTATTGTTCCATGCGCGTCCGAACGATACAACAGGGCACTCACTCTTGATCGTACAACCTTCGAATACGTAACCGCGATCGGAAGCAGGACCGTTATTGGCCGTCAACGCATCCGAACCGGTGCCGGATGTATTACGCTTCTCGGCATAGAGCAGGTTGTTCTTGAAATAGACGCTACCGTCACCGCAGATGAAATCAACAGTACCGTGGATCTCGCAGTCCTCAAAATACTTGACTGCGCCCTGCAGGTTGCTGTAATAGGTATCCTGGTAGGAGAGCAGACGCACGTTCTTGCAAACGGTCTGGGTGCCCTGATCCCACAGAGCGACAGCACGGCCGTTGTTGTTCTTGTAGTAATCAAGCGCATTTTGGATGGTGAGGTCCTGAAGATAGGTGCCGCTCACGTTCTTGTTGATCTTGATGGTAGCAGTCTTGTCAATCGACTCGGTAGCTGCATCGGGAGCATTTCTGATGATGGTTCCCTCCATCGACTGACCGATGATGGAGATATTATTCTTGCTGATGGTAGTCAGCACGGTCTCACCCAAGTCATACACACCGTTCGGCAGGAAGATCTTATCACCCGGCTGCAGGGCACCCAATACCAATATCAGACTGGCGGCATCGCCCGAATCCAAAATATAGTAACCCGTTTCGCTCTTCTCCGGCAGAGAAGATACGTTATACACTTTGATAAAGTGAATATAGCTGGTCGTGGTGAAATTGAACGTCAGAGTGGTAGCCGGACCCTTATAGTACACCGACTGCTCTTCACCGTCAGGCGTGGTGTTTTTTGTCACGTTCAGTTCTCCGACCTTGGTGCCTTCGGCATCCTTGATCTCAGTCACCGCAGTGTTCGAATAGGTGCAGACACCTACTATCAGCAGCGCGTTACCTGCTACTTCAATGCTAATCGAATTGCCGTTGGAGAACGCCCATCCGTGCTGGCCGTCATTATACCGGCCGCCGTTCAGGGTCAAGAGCTCATGATCCTCCGGATAGAAGTAGTTCTTGCGAAAATCATAGTCGAAGATAGCGCCCAAAGCAGCCACCTCTATCTCGGTTGCCTTGGCATAGAGGCTGATGTCCTCGGTCAGGCTTATACCAGCCGCCACTTTGGTGGCCGTCGGGTTCGTATCATTGAACCATCCGCGGAACGCCTTGCCTTCTGCAACCGTTACGTCCGCCGGACCGTATTTGTACTCCAGTACCGAACCGCCTTCCACGATCTCACTGCCGATCAGGGTCTTGCCGTCCGTGTCATAATAGCGAACCTCCACCTGCGGCACGAAATCGCATGCCTCCGCGAAGAAATACGGCAGATAGGTCTGACTGCCCAATTCAAACGTCAGCGTGGCGGCCTCCTCTACATTATAGGTCCAGGTTACAAACTGGTTGTAGTTCGGTTTCTGCTCACCGCAGGGGGCGGCATTGCTGAGGGAGGCATAAGCGTCTCCATTCTTGCTGATAGCTATGTCGGCCTTGCTGTACTGGCATGCGCCGATGGTGAATTTGACAGGACCGTCCACCGGTACGGTGATCGTACCTCCCTGCACACCGTGCTGGCCACCGTTATAGCTTGTGCCCTCAACCAAGACGCCATCCGGCAGTACCCCACTCTCCGGCAGAATAACCGTATACGGGTTGTCACGGAACTCAATCTTGAAATCCGTGAATGCACGTATTTCCTCTTCACCGTTGATCACACCCGTCAGCTGGATGTTGGAAAGGCAAAAATATTTGCCGGCATTGAATCCTGATACATAGAAACGGACACTCACTTTCTGTCCGGGCTCAGCAGTCACTTCGTGGCTGTGATGTAATGCCGGCGTTCCGCTCGTATTGTTGTCACGCAGCAATTCGTCCTGCGTCACCTCGGTCAGCGAATATTCCTCGCCGTCCACCGCATACGCCCAGTGGTATGACGCTCCGTCCGTGCCCTGCTTGATGGCATCGTAATCGATATTGGTCAAGCTGAACGTGATGCCTTTCTTCATCGTCACGCTGTATTCCACCATCGCGGAGGACACGGTGCCGGGTTTGTTGGTGGCAGGGGTGAACGTAACCATCGGTACGCCTTCATTGGCCTTCAGGTTATCACGCATGCCTACCGTCAAAGCCGAACCGGCGGATAACTTGGTCGCTTTCACTCCGTCTGCCGCATCCGATGCAACGGCTGCTGCCGACTCGTTACCTACCGTCCATGTGAAGGTAGCTGCGGTGTTTTCATAACACCATGCGTTGATACCCAGCAGGGCACTGAACGCCAAAGAGATTAGTTTTTTCATTGTTTAAATTTTTGGTAATATGAAATTTTCTTGCGTGCTTCTTTCGCCCAGCGGCCCAAAGTATAGTCCATGGTGAATTTGGCAGCCTGTGATTTGGAGAGTACCGTAGACAGTTCACGCGTCTTTTTACCGCTCTGAATATCCACGAACTCTACATCATTCTTCGCCGGAGTGAGCACCACTCCGTTCGCCAGATGTGTGTTGTACTCGCCGAAGATAGGCCATGCGTCCCGGGTCATCAGCTCCTTGGTCCAACGCTGTGTACGTTTGCCGTCATCGAAGGTAAACTCGCCTGCGCTGTAATCCACCAGAGTATTGATGAACGCCACCTGAGGCACAAAGCACCATGCGCGTCCGAACGAAACGGTCGGACACTCACTCTTGATGGTGCAATTCTCAAATACGTAACCGTAATCCTCGCCGTGGCTTCTGCTGGCCGTGATATAAGCGACACCGGTGTTCTGCAGATTACGCTTCTCGCAATAGAGCAAGGTGTTCTTGAAATGTACACATCCGTCTCCGCAGATGAAATCCACAACACCATGGATCTCGCAGTCCTCGAAATACTTCGCGCCATTCGGACGGTCGCTGTAATAGGTATCTTGATACGAGAGCAGACGAACACGCTTGCAGATGGTATGCGCACCCTGATCCCACAGGCAGACGGCACGTCCGCTGCCTAACCTGTAATAATCCAAGTCGTTCTGGATAGTAAGATCTTGGAAATAGGTGTCAAATCCGGAATCGGTAATGATGATGGTGGCGGTCCGGTTGATGGACTCGGAACGATAGTCAGGCGCATTCTTGATGATGGTGCCTTCCATCGACTGACCGATGATGGAGATGTTATGTCCGATAATCGGAGTCAGCACAATCTGCCCCAGGTCATACACGCCATCCGGCAGCATAATGACGGCACTGCCGGTCTTGTTCGCCTCAGAGATGGCCAAGAGGAAAGATGCCGCGTCATTAGCCGGAATATGGAAACAATTGTTCTCGTCTTTCTTTATATACTCCGCCACGTTATATACCGTGATACGAACAACCGACTGCTCGTTGTCGCGAAACATGACCGTCGGACGGTTGCTCACGTGCATGTATTTCTCACTGCCGTCGCGGTGTTCCACTTTGACAACCGTCTTAGCCGGCCCCAGGCGCAAAGTGAACACCTCGCCGCTAATATCCAGCAAGTCCTCATCCTCCTGATAGAACGTAGGAGAAGCGAGGTTGTACAACTGTACGGTACCCACCTCGGCTCTGCATATCGGCGTTACGCGTGCCTGGATAGTGGCGTTGCTCAGGATCTTGTCACCGGCTTTCGCTTTTTTGCCGCTCAGGTAATACCATCCGCGGAAAAGAGAGTCGGCGCCCCATTTCGGCAGGTCACCTGCTCCGTAGGGGATAGAGGCAAGGGCTGTTCCTTCAAGCACCTCCGCACGGCCTAACTCATTACCGCGCTGGTCACGATAGGTAACCACACAGAGCTCTGGAGTGTATTCCGTACCCTCTTTGAATTGTATCTTCTGCAGCACCGTCTCCACAGGACGGGAACCGCGCGTGATATAAATATTGTTCTGCGTACTGTCCAACTCAATCACCTGCAGACCGTACTCCGTCAGTTCGCCCGTCTCGGCTATCAGCGTCTGGGCCGAAGGATTCTTGCCCTTCCAGGTATATATCTTCAGGCTGGTGGACTTGTTCGTGGTGCGGTCCGCGAAATACAATTTCAGCTTACCTTTCACGGGCGCCTTCGTAAAATAGCAATAACCCTTGCTATCCAGCTTGACGCCGTTCAGTCCGTTATACACTCCCATGCCATCCGCACAGCGGGTCAGATAGGTCAATCCGTTAACAGGACTGGCGGATGGTGCATGACTCGTAAAATCCCATTGCAGGTCGTGTTCGCCTGCACTCACGGCGAGGCTCAACAGGGCCGCTACCATACATACAATAAATTTTTTCATAAGCATAAACCTTTGCGGGTGCAAAGGTACAAAAAAAAATTGACGTGAGCAAATTTTCGCGTCATTTTTTTTGCTCCGTTTTCATACCGCTCTGTGTTAAGTTCGTTTTTTACCAGTGCTTGTGCTAATTTAATGCATATTTTGTGCATATTTTGTGCTGTTGTCAATCTCTTTTTATATCCGCCAATTCCATCTATAAACTGCTTGGAGTGTCTCACGGAGAGATGCACCGACACCCAA
>Ga0265298_10003202_pt1 | contig 21896 bp, 36 predicted proteins | sample AusTroGonzalo_MG_3_FD_193486 | JGI IMG/M metagenome (GOLD analysis project Ga0265298, IMG submission 193486) | Bovine rumen microbial communities from tropical cattle in Woodstock, Queensland, Australia - Gonzalo_01 | ecosystem: Host-associated > Mammals > Digestive system > Stomach > Rumen ...
TGGTATGAAACTAGTTAAGAGTATTATTGAAGGTATTGTCAAAGCTTTACCTACATTAATTGCAACCGGTTTAGAGACAATGGCAAAATTCATTGAGGCAATTGTTAGCACATTTGTAAAGATTAAAGAAACCGGTGAAAAAGTCATCCATCAGATCTGGGACGGTATTAAATCTTTAGATCCTCTTCAGTGGGGTAAAGATTTAATTCAAAGCTTTATTGATGGTATTTTAGCTAAATGGGAGTCGTTGAAACAGACCGTTTCAAATATCGCTCAGTCAGTAAAGGACTTTCTCGGCTTCTCAGAGCCAAAATATGGTCCATTGAGTAATTTCCATACTTATGCGCCAGATATGATGGAACTATTTATGCAAGGTATTGAAGACAATAAACAACAATTACTAGATACCGTTGCCGACGCATTTAATTTTGAGGACATAATTGTAAATCCTCAAGCAACTGTAATGGCAGAAGGAGCTTCATCTGGAAATATTTGGAATATTAATATTAATCAACCAATTGATACCGCGGATGAATTAGCACGTAGATTGAGAGAAGAAGCACAATATGGACTTATAGGAGGTGGTAGCCTTGCTTATTAAATTTGTTAGAGAAGATGATACAATACTTTATGTAGGTGAAGGTTACGACTGGAGACTGCAGAAGAAAGGTCTTGAAGGTTTTGCATCATTTGAAGGAAAAATAAGCACAACACAAGATTATGTCAGAGATGGTGGAACCTTAGACAATATGAGATTAGAAGATAAAAAAAGAACTATTAAAATCTGCAATCTCAATTGGCGAAATGTAGATGTAGAAAGAGAAAAGGCAAGACACTTCTTTACCTATAACACCTCTTATAAGATCTATATTACTGTAGGAAATGAAACTAGATGGGCCGAGGGAACTCTTTATAGAATGCAATTCAACGAGCCAACAAATGAGGATTATTTACTTAAGCTTACAATGTCATTTGAATTTGAAAATCCTTACTTACTCAGTTATGATGATTTCGGCAAAGATATTGCATCACTTACTCCTCATATCGCCTTTCCTTGGCTTAGTTCTATCGAAAAAGGTACATATAATGCGGTATTTAATTTCGATAGGTCTGTACAAATCTATAACGATGGTGATATAATAACTTATGTAAAGATTAAGATAAGATTTAGAAATCCAGTGTTAAATCCAAAAGTATCAATAAATGATGGATTTATCCGAGTAATAGGAACTTTTGGAAAAGCAGATGCAATCGACATCGATTATACAGTAAATCCTCCAAGGATCACAAATAATGGTGAAAATATTTTAGGTATTTGTGATCGAGCAAGTATATTTGAAAAAATGTATATTGATAAAGGAGCGAATATAGTTGCATTTGATGCTGATAATGGTACTGATGAGATGAGTGTTAGCGTATATTATTATAGACAATATACAATGATTTAAAGGAGAAATACTATGGCAAGAGAAAAAGCACGATACGAACAACCTTTTTCGGTAAAAATACTCAATGATAATTTTGATCTTGTCACACCCATCTCATTTAATAATCTCCAATGGGATAGAATGTACAATCAAGTTGGTAAATTTGTTATTGACGGTGTTATAGGAGAATATGACAGAGATACGTGGAAATATGTATATACGTCAGAACGAAAAGAACTAGGTAAAATATCACAGGTCAATTTAAAGAAACAACAAGGACGAGTCAATTTAACACTTTCAGGACTGTTTGTAGAAAGTGAATTAAATAACATGGTATGTTATGCTAAGCCTAGTAAATTCGACAATGATGCCGGCACACATTATGGTACCTCAATCCTTTCTACCGGCTCTCCTCAGTGGGTAACTGCTGAGGGGACAGCCGATGTAGTAGCCAGAGCATTTTACGACGGCTTTAAACAAATTTCTTTTAGAAATTATCTCGTAGGTGATTTCGAAGGAACTGGAGGGCTTGTCACAAAAAACTTTGCTTTAGATATAAATTGGGGTACAGTGGCAAGCGGAAATTATAAATACTCGATCCATAATAGAAATAATGAACAGCTAGGAGATAAATTATACGATATTCTAAAAGAAAGTTATGCGTCAATAGAAGTTATTTTCGATTATGAAAATCGTACAAAAACATTAAATATTATCCACGGCATTGATAGAACACAAGATGGTCATGCGTTTGGTGTAAATCCGATTGCCTTTTCAACGACTAATGGATCTGTAAAAGCCGCGTCAATTGTAACAAGTAATACGGGAACAAAAGACGCAATTATTCAAACCGCAGAAGAAGAGACACAAACATTAGTTCTTGCAAACTGCTTAAATGATAGTATAGGTAGATTTACGGCAGAATCTATGAGTAACAATCAAAGTGATTTTATTAATGATGAAACTCTAGATCCACAAGCCGGAGATATAGCACATAAACTTTCTGCAATGGCAGATGCTAGTACAAGATTACATGAGTTAGAAGATGTAGTCAACCTAGAATTTGATTTCGTCAATAGTAGTTATAAATACATTGAAGATTTCGAATTAGGTGATGTTGTATCAGTAGATCTACCTGAATTAAATGTATCATTAGATACCCAAATCATTGCGTGTCATGAGGTCATTAAGCAAGGCGTCTGGAGCATGTCAATGGAAGTTGGAAAAACAGTATTTAGAAAGAGAGGTAATTTATAATGGTAGGATTTCCATTCGATTCAATGGTTGAATATGATCCAGAAACCGGCGATCCTCAATTTGATCGTGCCGTTTCGTCACAACCAATGAGAAAATTGATCAGAGATTTGTTTACCACAGGAGTGATGCCTAACCCTAGTGATAACTTACAAGTAAGCTCAGGAGTAGATGGGATGACAGTAATTGTTAGCCCAGGTTTTGCGGTAGTAGATGGTGGACTTTGTCAGGAAGCGGAAGCACGCACACTTGAGGTTACAGCATCAGACAACACCTACGATAGAATCGATACAGTAATTCTTAGGTGGAATGAGAATGTAGACGTAAGAACAGCAGATTTATACATTAAAGCAGGAACACCTGCGGCATCTCCTGTTAGACCTGAATTGCAGAGAAATAACTCAATTTACGAAATCGGATTAGCAGATGTATTTGTAACAAAGAGAGTATCTACAATTACAAATGACAAAATTACAGATACACGTTATGAATCAGAGCGATGCGGAATCGTATCTTCTGTATCTGAGTGGGATACTACAACAATCTATCAGCAAGTACAAGCAGATTTAGCAGAATTTAAGAGCGAAGAACAAGCTGAGTTCTTGGCGTGGTTTGAGACAATTCAGAATATTTTAGATGAAAATATTGCGGCCCACATAATGGATTTGCTAACTACAAGTAATGAGAAAGAGTTTAACTTTTCATACGATAGTACAACTCAAAAATATGGTTATACAATCGATGGAACATTTTACCCTTTTAAGACAGCCCATACTTTAACCAAAACAATTACTACAAAAGGTACAACTGATATGGGCGAAGACCATGAGTACCGATATGTAGATACAACAGGGGTTGTGAATGTAAATACAGGAACGTATACTGCTACAACAAGAGCCGCATCTGTAGACATGGGAGCCTCAAATACTTACAGATATGTAAATACTAACGGTGTTCCTAACTCAAATAGTGGAACGTATAAGCCAACGGCTAGAAATGCCTCTATTGATATGGGAGCAACTAATTCTTACAGATATGTAAATACCACATCGGTTCCTAATTCAAATAGCGGCACATATAGTGTTACCACAAATGGCAGTAAAGATATGGGAGCAACTAATTCTTACAGATATGTGAGTGTCGCTTGCACTCCGGGAGTGGCTGAGTTATATCGAGGTAATGCGGGTTCGGGTTCGGTAAACTGTGCAGTAGGCGATTTAATTGTTGTTGTAACGATGTCTGCAAGCGTGGGTTTTACTGCAGGAGCAACACAAATCTATAAAGCGACCGGCTCAAACGTCAATGCGGTAGCTGTTCTCATGGGTCAAGCAACTGCCACAACCGTTTCGTGGAATAATGGTTCATACTGGACTAACGTTTTGAGGTTTTTTGTGAATTAAAAGCAAAAACTGAAACATAGCCGTAAACTTATATTTATCTGCAGGCCAAGCGGTTTATTATTTAGCCTGCAGATAATTAAAGTAAATACTACTTTTAATTATATTAAAAATGTTTTATACACTTTTCGATAACTGTGTGTTATAATTTACTCATGGTTATAAATAAGGGTGAAAGGAGGTAAAGAGTATGTTTTTACATCGAACAAAAGACTGGTGGGATAAAGCGATTGATCGTGCTGAAAGAACAATGGCACAAACTTGGGCAAGTACATTGCCTGCAGGTTTAGTCATTACTTCTAACATGATTAAAGAAGCAAATTTAGATCTAGTATTAGTGATTCTTGCGTGGGTACTTACAGGATTTTTAGGTGCATTCTCAAGTCTTATTACATCATATGCTAAAGGTATACCTGAGAGCGACGATCAAAAACTAACTTCTTGAGGTAAAAAATAATGAGTCTTAATACTACAATAACACTTGCAGGATTATTTTCATTTATTTCAATGCTAGGCACCTTAGTTGCAATTTATGCAATTGTACATAGTACTAGACGAGAGAATACGGACAAAGAAGTTGAAATAATCAAACGATTCACCACATTAGAAGTAAAACTTGATAATTTTACTTCGCAAGTATCAAGTTTAAATCAAAATTATGTTAGATCTGATGAAAAACTAGATCAGCTTCAAACTGAGATTACAAAACAAAATGAAAAAATCCTAACACTCTTTAAACTATATGAAAATTTAAAACCACGCAATTAGAAAGGATAATATGTTATGGCTACAGTAATAATGGGATCTGCTAGACATGATGAAAATGGCAAATTGACTGGTGGAAAATTAGGAGATCAAAAACAATCTTCAACAAATGATTTTAAAGGTGAAGTATCTATGCAATATCTTAAAGATTTTGTAGGATCTCGAAAATGGTATGTAATTCGCCCAAAACAAGCCAAACATGCAAGGACAATCGCGCAGGCAATGAAAACTCTATGCAATAATATTCATGTTGGATATGATCAAGGAAACCGTTTAGGAATAATTAAATACGGTGTTGATACAACTACTAATACAGAATGTGATTGTAGTTCAGGTACTAGAGCATGTATAATCAAAGGAACAGGTAAAGATCCTGGCAATTATACTACTGCGGATGAGGTTAGTGTGCTTGCTAAAACTGGATTATTTGATAAAGCTATTCCTTATAAAACCGGAATGACTATCTATGAAGGCGATGTATTTGTAACCCAGACAAAAGGGCATACCGGAATTGCAATTGAAGGCGCGTCTAGAGGAGAGTCTGTTTCTACCAATTTTATATATCAGGGCGTTGATTTTTCAAAAGTATTTGATCCAGTTTTTTATGCTGAGAAAAATCCAGACATTAAAAAAGCCTTAGGCACAAATCCTACCGTATTATTTAATCATTTTATAACATGTGGATGTAATGAAAAATCTAGATGGGGAAAAACTATTTCAACATTCAATGTAGAAGTATATGAAGCTCATAATGCAGATTTAAGAAATGCATTTGGTCCTATTGATAAAAATACTGGAGCTAATGGTTATCCATATTATAAACATTATTGTACAAATGGATATAATGAAAATAGGAGAATTATCTAATGAATAATGACAACTATGTGTATGAAGCATTTGTAGCCGCAATGGAACGAACTATCAGACGACAATGGATAGCGCTAGCAGTTGTTTTTATCGCATTTGTAACCGTGGTTGCGGCATGGGTTATTAGAGAACAGCAATTTGAAGTTATTACACAAGAAGTGACACAAGAAACTGAAGACGACGGCATAAATAATTTCTATGGAGGTGATTATTACGGCGAAACAGACAATTAAAACAACAAAACGAGTACGAAAAACAGGTGGAAATACGGGTTACGTATGCTGTAATATGTGCCATGGAACGGGACGAGTTAAGAAAGGGAAAAGAAAATGATCGAAGATGTATCGAGAACTCAGATAGAATTCGCGATAGATGAATGGATCACGGGCAAGAATGCCGAACGAAACCGAGAGATCTTAAGGCGGCGATTGATTGACGGCATCTGTTATGAACCTTTAAGTGAAGAATTTGATCTATCGGTGCAACAGATTAAAAACATCGTATACAAATATGAAAAAATTGTTTTTGCAAAGATCAAGAGGTAGGAAAATCCTACCTCTTTTCTATTCACAAAATTTTCACAAAAAATTTTCCACAGACGGTTTACATTGTACTACAATTGTAGTATAATAATCTCAGGTAAACAAAAGGTAACAAATACGGAGGTATTTAATTATGATGAAAGAAAGTAAGTATTATGAAAATGCGTTTAAACTTTTAGAAGAGGGTAAAATCGATGAAGAAGTATTTAATGCAATGTTGAATCAAGCTAATGATTTTACAGAACCAGATGATGATTTTACAGAACCAGATGATGATAATTTATTTTAAAGATGGTATGGTCATTACCATTAGAAATTCACATTGTGATATGTTCATTAAGTAAGGGGGTGTTAAATATGCTTGATGATATTAAAAGATTATTTGAAGTCGACGACAATGCACGTGGCTTAACTTTAAATGAATATATTGTACAACTAATTGAATGTTATGGTGAAGGTAAAGATTTTTATGATTCATTTGATGAATATGTCGAACATGCAATGATGTATTTTGATTTGATCTAAAGGAGGTAAAAATGAAAGTTATCGATGTATTAGAAATATTCGATGAAGATTATTGCTTATCAATTAGAAGTAGTGATAATGAAAAATGTTTAGCATTCTACGACGGAAAAAATTCCATCGATGATGAATATAATGAATGTGAAGTGACAGATATGTGGCCAGACATCACAATGTGTCGTAGAACTGGAAATCTTGAACCATGTTTGTTTATTTGTATTAAATAAGGAGGTAAAAATTATGGCAAAGATGACAAGAGAAGAAAGATTAATTTCAATGAGAGGTGTAGATCTAATTGAGGTAGGAGAAAAGTTAGGGCTTAAGATCACAAAAAATGATCTTAAAAAAGGAAAATTGGCAGTAGTTCATATGATCTTAAAAGCTGAAGATGAAGCGTGGGAAGATCAACCTGCACCTAAAGCAGAACCAATAAGTATCATTAAGCCAGATGACTTAGTTCCTATGCCAGGATCTGAGCTAGATCCTGAAGAAGGTAGAGAAAAGGCTAGAAAACAATCTATTAAGAAAACTGAAGATCTTCCTAAGCCAAAGAGAGGACAACTTATTGAGTATAATGGAAAAGCTCAAAATATCTGCGCATGGGCAAAAGAGCTTGGTAAAAATGCAAATACATTATACGGTAGAATTTATAAGCTCGGCTGGTCAGTCGAAGATGCATTTACAAAATAAATAATACACATGCCAAGAGCATGCCTAGAACGCGATTCTAGGCATGCTTTTTTATTATGTAATAATTTATTCATTTATTATCCTAAGATGTCTCTAAGTTTAATTCTAAAAGATTCTACATAGTTATAATATCTATTTATGAAATATGTGTACTTTAATCCAAATCCCAATAAAAAATCCGTAGGTGATTGCGTGATACGCGCGATATGCAAAGCTGCAAATCTTAAGTGGTTACAAGTATTTGATCTAATTTGTGAAAAGGCTAGAATGATGTATGATATGCCATCGGGAAATGCAGTTTGGTCTAGTGTATTAAAAGATCTAGGTTTTAAAAGATATTCTATTCCCAATTATTGCTCAGATTGTTATACAATTAGAGATTTTTGTTTTGATCATCCGATCGGAAACTATGTCGTAGCAACAGGATCCCACGCGGTTGCAGTAATTAATGGAAATTATTATGATTCATGGGATTCTGGAAATGAAGTTCCTATCTATTATTTTAAGGAGGATTTATCATGATTTATCCACCAAATCAAATGTATCAACAACCTCAAAATTTTGTCCCACAAGCACAAAATTACATGATGCAAACACAACCTCAGATGTCTAGCAACAGGATTTGGGCGCAAGGTGAAGCCGGTGCAAAAGCATATTTAGTGGCACCAAATACTTCTGTGGATATTTGGGATTCTGAAGCACATACTATTTATGTGAAATCTGCAGACAGAAATGGAATGCCTTCAATGCAAATTATTGATTATACTATTAGAGGTGAGTCTCCTAAACTTGAAGAAACATCTCAGTATGTTCGCATTGAAGAGTTTAATGCTTTAAAGGATGAATTAGACAATATTAAAGAGCAATTAAAACGTTCTGTTAGACAAGAAAATAGATCTAAACAAAATAGACCTAAAGGAGGTGCCGATTTATGATGAATATGCAACAGATGCTAGGACAATTTCAGGGATTTATGCAAAATCCAATGGCATTTATGCTCCAAAATAAACTACAGATCCCTAAAGAATATATGAATAATCCAAATGATGCAATTCAATACTTAATGAATACTGGAAAAATATCTCAGGATCAATATAATTGGGCAAGAAATCAAGCCAAGCAACTTCAGAACAATCCTGATTTTATGAAAATGTTTCAGCAATAACCCGGCCGGGATTGCATAAACGGACTACTTATGTAAGTAGTTCCTAACCTACAAAAATTATAGGAGGAAAAATTTATGAGTTTATCAGAAAACGGAAACGGCCTTTATATGCCAGTGGCTCCTGCTTATGGTGGAGGAAATGGCGGATTCGGCGGTTTTGGTGGAGACTGGGGATCTTTGATTGTTCTCTTCTTAATCGCGGCAATGTTTGGTGGCTTCGGCGGAGGCTGGGGCATGGGAGGTTTTGGCGGTACCGCAGCAGACGGTGCTGTAATTTATCCATGGATGAACCAGGCTGAAGTAACAACAAACGGCTTCCAGAATCTTTCAACTCAGAATCAGATCACAGCCGTTCAGTCTGATCTAGGAGATATTCAGACTCAGTTATGTAATGGCTTTGCAGGAGTAGAACAGGGAGCTAATGCTCGTCAGATTGCCAATATGCAGGCAGCATTTAATAGCCAAACTGCTATTACTGGCGCAATTACTGATTTAGCCGCTCAGCAGGCAAATTGCTGCTGCGAGAACAGATTGGCAACATGCCAGACTCAGAATATTATTCAGAGCGAGGCTAGCGCCACAAGATTTGCCGATGCAAACAATACAAGAGATCTTCTTACAAACCAGACTGCAAATACTCAGGCAATTCTCGATAAGCTTTGTCAGCTTGAGCTTGATGCAAAGAATGATAAGATCAATGATCTTGAGCGTCAGCTTAGCTTGGCTAATCTTAGAGAATCTCAGACTGCTCAGAATGCATTTATTGCACAAGGATTAAATGATGAAGTAGATGCTCTTTACAACCGTCTTTCAAATTGTCCTGTACCTACTACACCAGTATATGGAAGAACTCCAATTTTTACATGCAATAACAATGGTTGTGGATGCGGATGCAATATGTAAAGGAGGGACCTGATATGGCAGAATATGTAGCAAATACAGTTCAAAATGTGGCTTTAAATTCGCCTATTTTGTTCAATTCTTCTATCCCTTGCAACACAGGTTGCGTTTTTCATGAAGATGAAACAGGGGTTTTTATTCTCAGAGGTAAAACAAATAATTGTTTTGCCAGGTATCAGGTAACTTTCAATGGAAATGTAGCAATTCCTACAGGTGGAGCAGTAACTCCGATCGCATTAGCAATCTCAGTTTGCGGTGAGCCTCGTCTTACAAGCAGAGCAATTTATACTCCTGCTGCAGTAGATGAATATGGAAATTTAACATCAACCGCATTAATTACTGTTCCTAAGGGATGTTGTTTTAATGTCTCTGTAGATTATGTAGATGCAACTACAGATGATGCGGCAACAACTCCTACTCCATTGATCGAAGTACAGAATGCAAATCTTGTTATCAACCGTGTTGCATAGGAAGGAGGAAAACATGGGCAAGTATTACAAAATCGAAGAAATGCTCGAAGGTGAATTGATGAAAATCGGTTCAGACGGAAAGCTTACCACTTCTTCTTTAGAAGTAGGTGACAAGGCTGCTCACTTCCTCAAGTCAATTAAAACGATTGAAGCAATGGAAGATGAGGGCCAGAGTTATGATGATTATAGTATGAGACAGGGCAGATCATATAATTATGATGGAATGTCTTATGCTAGAGGAAGAGGATCTAATGCAAGAAGAGATTCTCGTGGCAGATATTCTAGTGAAATGGGATATTCTGGAAATAAGCATGAGCTCATGATGGAGCTAGATGAACTGAAAGATAGGATTAATCAGATGGAGGATTAAAATGCCAACAAGAGAAGAACTTGACGATGCGATTGAAAAATATTCTAATTCACCTTGTAATTACCAAACTTGCCAAAGTCTTGCGATGTTTCTATATTTAAGAGATAGATTATATAAATCTGATCAAGAGCATTCAAATGAAGATTTTAAATATGAAATAGGACCTAAGAAATTTTGGGAGATCTTTAATGAATTATTAGAAGCACTTCAAGTTCTTAATCCTAAATTATATCGGTCATTTATGCAAAAATTAGAGGAGTGAGAAATCACTCCTCTTTTTCATATTATGTGGGTAAGGATTTACACCTCACATACGGCCTTTTTCTCCATGATTTGAGTATATGTTCTCCAACTGTCGCTACTTTTTCGGCACGTAGTCTCGATTCTCGCATGGCCGCCAACCGTTAACTGTCGCATCCTCATGGATTTGTATTTGCGTCTACTTATTCCGCCACCACATAATATTACTTCTTATCATAACTAGCGTAGAGATTTTCGAATTCAGGACAAATCAATTCATCTAATTTACAATTCAAAGCTACACAAAACTTTAACAATACATCTATTCTGGCATGTGCAATCTGTCGATGGCCTTGCTCATACATCTGCAATGTTCTAATACTTAATCCTGTCTCATCTGCCAATTTGGACTGTGATTTACCAGATTTTATTCTCAAAAGTTTCAAATTGTTCATAATTTATACCTCCTATACTATTATACTACATTAGATGTATTAATAAAAATAAAAATTATGGAAAAAATTACGGCTTTTTTGTTTACAAAGTACTACAATTGTAGTATAATATACTTAAGTTAAACAAAAGCTAATGCTCAGGAGGTAAAAATATGATTTGGACAGTAGATAAAATGAAAGAGATCTTAAATAAGTATGATGATCAAGTTTGTAAAGCAATCGTTAAGTTGTACGAAAAGCAAACTTATGACGAGCAGGTTTGTCAAGACACTCATGAACAAAATGGTGTAGGTTTTAATGGATTAGATGCTCCCATCTTAAGTAGCTTCGCAGAATTTTATAAGAAAACAGGTTTTCTTACACCTAAGCAACTTATTATTGCTAGAAAGAAAATAATGAAATATGCGAATCAATTATGTAAAATTGCAAACCAGGAGGTGTAATTATGAAAAGAGTAGATGAATTTTATTTAGATAGTGAATGCGAATTTATTGAAGATTGCTTGAAGCTTTTAGGTATTAAGTATACTAAAGACATAAACGCAAAGAAAGATAATTTTACAGTAAGTCGTATTGAATATGAAGCAGACGATGATCAATATGAAGCAATAACACGCATGTTTATGGCACAATAATGTGAGAGGATTTAAGGAGGTAAAAATATGTCAGAAAAAATCATTGAGAAAATTAAGAACTTATTGGATTTATCAAATAATAATCCATCAGAAGAAGAGGCGATTGCAGCCGCAGCTAAAGCTCAGGAACTTATGGCAAAATATGATATTCAGATAGGAGATCTCGAAGATACTATTGATAACGATATTGCAGAAGAAATTTTCTATGACAATGGTAAACACGAGATGAAAAAATGGAAAGTTGGTCTTGCTAGTGTGATAGCTAAAAACTTTAGGTGTAAACACTATTTTATGGGAAAAAAGAATATTGTATTTTATGGCCACAAGATAGATGCACAAATCGCATTAAACACATTTTCTTATTTATATAATGCTGGAAATAAACTAGCTAGTAATTACTATTATAATAAGAAAAAAATGGGCTTCGAAACTAAAGGCGTTATGAATAGTTATCTTGCAGGATTTAAAAATGGAATTCAAGACAAATTAGATGCACAATGTACAGCACTTATGATTGTTACACCAAAAGATGTAACAGATGCTTTTGAAGAAATGTCAGCTGATTGGAAAACAACTCATACTAAAATTACAATATATGATCATGATGCATTTGAACAAGGTAAAAAAGATGGAAAAGCTGCCATGGATGCAAATAGATTGGAGGTAAAGTAATATGAATAAGAATTATGTATTAAATGGACTTATTGGTTTTGCAGTAGGAGATGCAGTTGGTGTTCCTTTTGAGTTTAAGGAGAGAGGATCATTTAAGTGCACAGACATGGTTGGTTATGGAACTCATAGCCAACCTATAGGTACCTGGTCAGATGATACTTCTATGATAGTAGCGACTATGAGATCTATCATAAGATGCAATGGAATTAATTTTGATGATATTATGGAACAATTTAAAAATTGGTATGAAACAGGTGCATATACTCCGCACGGTGTATGTTTCGACATAGGAGGAACAACTGCAGGAGCAATCCATAGATATTCTATGGGCCTTTCAACTGATCTATGCGGATCAACTGGAGAATATGCAAACGGAAATGGAGCATTGATGAGAATACTTCCATTTGCATTTATTGATGCCACAGATGACCAAATTTCAAAAGTTGCATCACTTACACATAATACAGCTAGATCTAATTTTTTCTGCGAATGGTATGTTAAAATTTGTAGAGCAATTATAGATCATACTTTTGATCCTTCAGACGTATATCTAAATATGATCAAAAATATGAACATTGATGATTTAGATAGTTCAGGCTATGTAGTAGGAACATTTGTATCTGCTCTCTGGTGTTTTTTAAATACAGATAACTATAAAGATTGTGTATTGACAGCTGTAAATTTAGGAAAAGATACTGATACTGTAGCTGCTATCGCAGGAGGATTGGCAGGTCTATATTATGGAATTGATGCCATTCCTACCGAATGGAAAAATAAATTAGTTTATTATAAGTATTTAGAGAGCACAGCAATTGCGTTCTCTCAAGTCAAGATCTATTAAAAATTATTAGATCTTTACTTGATCTTGACTTGATCTTGACTTATGACGAAGCTTACTGGTTGCCATGTTTTTTACCCCTAAGTCAAGATCTACAAGATCTTTTTATTAACTTAGAAAAATTTATAAAATATATAATATATTATATATACGTATATAAAATGGACTTTGGTCAAAAGATCTTGACTTTTTGTAAGAAATGCATCAACCAGTAAGACCGAGTTCAATTCAAGATCAAGTAAAGATGTAGAAGATCTTGACTTGATCTTGACTTTTTGGAAAAATAAAAAAATTTAAAAATAAGTATGTACATATACATCAAATGTGATACTATTATATAGGAACTTAAAAAATTTAAGGAGGAATTAATAGATGGAAGATTTAATTATATTAATTAAGACAACAATGATTAAATCAGGCAGAGATGACTTTGGTAACTATCTAAGTGAATTACTTCATATTTCTGCTCCAGCAGCAAGTGCTAAACTTAGAGGTCAAACTGCTTTTACTGATAAAGAACTTGCGATACTTAATGATAAATTAAACTTTGATGCAGATGAATTAAAATTTGCGTTACATTAAGGAGGTGATGCCAAATGCCAGGTATAAAATTATACGATCATCAAAAAGAAGCATTGATTGCGACGAAAGATCTTAATCGTGTAGCTTATTACCATGACATGTAACTGGGACTCGGCAAGACCTATACAGGCAGTGAGAAGCTCAAACAACTAGGTACTAAGATAAACTTAGTTATTTGCCAAAAGTCAAAAGTTGATGATTGGATTGAACATTTTACATTGTATTATGAATTTGATTTCAAAATGATTTATGACTGTACAAAATGGGATAAAAAAGATTGGGAAGCATTTGCTGAAAATCCAAACGAACCTTGCGTTATGGTCATTAATTATGATTTAGCATGGAGAAGAAAACAACTTTTGTTATTACATAATTTTACTCTAATGCTCGATGAGTCATCACTTATTCAAAATGAAACTGCTAAACGTTCTAAATTTATTTTAAAGCTTAAACCAGACAATGTGATTTTATTGTCAGGTACTCCGACAGGAGGTAAATATGAAAAGCTTTGGAGCCAGATGAATCTGTTAGGGTGGAATATACCCAAGAAAATGTTTTATGATCACTATATAGATTATTATTGGGATGACTCTGAGGGATTTCCAAGGATGGTGATTACAGGTTATAAAAATGAAGAAAGACTCAAAAAGAAAATGAGAAATCATGGTTGTCACTTTCTTAAAACGGATGAGGTATTTGATCTTCCTGATCAAATACATCAAACTATTAAAGTCGACATAACTAATGAATATAAAAAATTTAGAAAAAATTTAGTAGTTGAATTTAAGTATAACGATGAAAATATTGAATTGATAGGTGATAATTCGCTTACAGAAAGACTATATAAGAGACAGCTTTGTGGACAATATAATCAAGGTAAATTAGAAGCATTTTCTAATTTACTTGAGTCTACAGATGATCGAGTAATTGTATTTTATAATTTTTATGAAGAGCTTGATCTTCTAACACATGTCTGTGGCCTTCTAGAACGCGAAATAAGCATTGTTAACGGTAAAGTTAAAGATTTATATGCCTATGAAAATATAAGTAATTCTGTGACATTTATTCAATATCAAGCGGGTGCAATGGGATTGAACCTTCAAAAAGCAAACAAAATTATATATTTTACACCTACTGAATGGAGTGAATTATTTGAACAGTCTAAGAAACGTATTCATAGAATCGGGCAAGACAAACCTTGTTTCTATTATTATCTTACTTGTAAAAATTCAATTGAAGAAGCAATATATTCAACACTTGCAATGAGAAAAGACTATACTGATGCATTATACCAATTACAAAGGAGGATATGATGAAGAAAAAAATAGCCATAATATTTACATTTATTTTTGCATTTAGTTGTATTACTTTAAAACTACAAGCATTTGAAAAACCACTTGAAATTGCAGATCTAACAGATGATTCTCAAATAGTTAGATGTACCTGTTACATCGATCATGGTACAACGGCTAGCGGACAGCAAACAAGACCTGGAATAATGGCAGCAAAAAGAGAATGGATTGGATGCGTAGCATGTGTCAATGCAGTAAACCCAGATGGAAGTATCGGAGAGTTTATCGGATATTATGAAATTCTTGACACAGGTTATGGCATTGAAACAGGTTATGGTGAAAGTAAAATAAAAAAAGGTAGAACACTAGGAAGCATTGAGTCTGGTCAGTCGGTAGATATATGGATGCCTACGATGCACCAAGCAGAAGAATGGGTTAGTACTTATGGCGATTATGTTTATGTGAAGATAATCCAAGGAGAAGGTTAATGGGACAAGAAAAAATTTATGAAAATAGAATAAAAAAATATATTGAAAGTATAGGTGGTTGGCAAGTTAAATTTTTTGCAAATAGTATGACAAAGAAAGGTGTTCCTGATATTCTTGCTTGTGTATATGGTCATTTTGTTGCCATCGAAACAAAAGCACCAACTGGAAAACCTTCTGAAATACAAATTTATCAATGTAAAAAAATAAGAGAAGCCGGAGGAATTGCGGTTATTGCATATCCATCGGCATGGGAAAAATTAAAGAAGATCTTAGATGATCTACAATTTATAGAATTAGATCATGAAGATATACCATTAATACTAAAATAGAAAGGGGAAAATATGTCAAAATTAGTTGATGAGTTTAGAGATAGACTTTTATCTACTAAGCGAGAAGGAATGGCCGATTTACTAGATTATATGGCCGACTGTGGGTTTTTAGAAGCTCCGTGTTCAGGTGGTCATCACCTTGCAAAAGAAGGAGGATTATTAGAGCATAGCATTAATGTTCTACATCTTGCAGAAAAGATTTCAGTAGCTCTTATAGGAGGCAAGAATCTTACTAAACAAATGAAAGACTCAATTATTATTTCTGCACTTTTGCATGATCTTGGAAAAATGGGACAATTTGAAAAACCAAATTATATTCCAAATGTTTTAAAGTCAGGAGAAATATCAAAAGCAAAACCATTTGTGACTAATCCAGATTTAATTCCAATTGATCATGAGATTAGATCTATTGCAATTGCATCTATGTTTATTGATCTTACTGAGGATGAACAATTTGCGATCCTGTGCCATAACGGAATGTATGGCAATTTAAAATACATGCTTCAAGGTAAAGAGACTCCCCTCTACATGATTATCCACTGGGCAGATATGTGGGCAAGTCGTGTAACTGAAGCAGAAACAAAAGAGAAAGGAGAGGATAAAAATGAATAAAAATAATATCCCAATTGCCTTATGCGAACTTTTGTATAATGGCTTCGGTTATGCGGCCGTAATACATGACGGTGTGGTCACAGGATTTATTAAAGAAGATAAGGAGGAAAACTAAATGGGTATTTTAGTTTATGTACTAGGTAGATCTGGTACAGGTAAAAGTTATTCAATGCGAAATTTTGATAAAGAAGATCTTGCTGTAATTAATGTTCAAGGAAAGATCTTGCCATTTAAGGGATCTGGAAAGTTTCACATTGTAAACACTGATGATGCTTCTCAGATTGTTGCTGAGATTGAGTCAGCCGCAAAGAAGTATAAGTCAATTGTAGTTGATGATTTCCAGTATGTCATGGCAAACGAGTTTATGAGAAGATCTGCTGAGAAAGGTTATGAAAAATTTACAGAGATCGGTCGTCACGCCTGGGATATTGCAGATTGTGTAAGATCACTTCCACATGATGTCATTGTATACGTACTTTGCCATACTGATACAGATCAAGATGGCTTCGAGAGACTTAAGACAATTGGCAAGTTGCTAGACGACAAGATCGTGCTTGAAGGTATGTCAACAATTGTTCTTAAGACTGCTGTTTCAGATGGTCATTATACATTCTTAACTCAGAATAATGGCCATGACACAGTTAAGTCGCCTGCTGGAATGTTTCCATCGCTTGCAATCGAAAATGATCTTAAGTATGTTGACGATAAGATTAGAAATTATTATGAGATAGGTGATTTTAAGTCAGATGAAGAAATGGAAACTGCAGATGAAGTTGCAAAAACTGATTTAAACCCAGAAGAAAAGAAGTCAAGGAGATCTAGACGTGGCGAAGAGAAAAAAGAAGAGCCTGCAGAAACACCTAAGGAAGAAGCAAAAACAGAAACAACAGAAGAAAAATCTACTAGAAGGAGTAGAAAAGCAGAAAACGAAGAAGCTTTATCTGAAGAACGAGCAAAATATTTAGATGCTATAGATGAGCTTAATTCTGAGAAAGGCGAAGAAATTCCTTATGATGAAGTCGAAACTCCACCTGTAGAGATGCCAAAGAGAAAAAAGAGAACTTCTGCTGAAAATGCACCTGAAGAGAATTTTATAAATGTTGCAGATGCTATTTCTGAGGCAATAAATGAACCTGAAACCGAAGAAGCTGAGTTTGAAACACCTGTTCGTCGTAGAAGAAGGAGAGGATAGTTATGGCGAATAAGCATACAAAACGAAGCACTTACAGTAGTCATAATCAAAAGCCATTTTATGCTTTTTCACAAAAAGCAACGGTTAAAGCTAATAAAAAACTACAAGATCAATCACTTGTAGATATGTTAAAAACAATAATTAATAAAACAAATTAAGGAGGAAAAATTATGGATTTTTCAAAGTTTGATCAGACAGTAGATCTCAATCAGCTCAAGTCAGACGCAGAGGAGATTGTAAAAAATGGAGGTACAGGAGATTATCCTGAAATCGAAGAAGGTATTTATACATGTAAATTAGATAAAATGGAGCTTGGTGCTACAAAAGACAATAGACCAATGCTCAAGGTACAGTTTAGAATCACAGAAGATCCTCACAAAAACTGCTGTTTATTCATGAATCGTGTTCTTTATGGAACAAAAAACGATGCAAATATGATCGCATCTGCAGTAGGCTGGCTTAAGAGTTTGGAGCCATCAGATGATATTAATGTCGTATTTGAGAGCTATGCTCAATTCGCAGAATTAGTTCTTGACATTGCTGAAGATGTAGCAGGCCTTGAATATCAGATCAACTATGATCCTAGTGCATTTAATAGTATCTCAATTGAAGATGTATTTGAGTAAATTTTAATATTTGAGATCCTAGGCATATAAAATATCATTTTACGTATTAAAATGCCTAGGATCGCGAATATGGAGGTCAGAACAATGTGTTAGGAGATAGTTTATGCTACAATTTTTCGACTTTGAGGTATTCAAATATGATTGGTTAGTAGTAATTATTGATCCAGATACAAAAGCTGTTACAGTAATTGTAAATGATCCAGATAAATTGACTACATACTTTGAAGAACATGCAAATGATATATGGGTAGGTTATAATAACAGCCGGTATGATCAATACATTGAAAAAGGTATAATCCTAGGAATGAATCCAAAAGAAATTTCAGATTGGATCATTGTTGATGAAAGACCTGGTTATCAGTTTTCAAATTTATTTAGAAAAATAAATATGATCAATTTTGACGTTGCTCTTAGAAACGATGGAGGTTTAAAGTCGCTTGAAGGTTTTATGGGAGAAAGTATTAAAGAAACATCTGTACCATTTAACCTTGACCGAAAACTTACACCTGAAGAGATAGAAGAAACGATTAAATATTGTACATGGGACGTTGAAAGTGCAATTAAAGTTTTTTTGAACCGTATCTCAGAATTTAACGCTGCAATGGGTCTTGTTAAAATCTTTAATTTGCCTCTGAGTTATTTGGGTAAAACCGGAGCTCAAAGAGTTGCAAAAATTTTAGGTGGTAAAGGCCAGCGGTTTAATGATGAATTTGATTTTGAAATTGCATCTACGTTAAAACTTAAGAAATATAAGGCCATTGAAAACTGGTATAGAAATCCTAAAAATAGAGATTATACGAAAAAATTAGAAACGGTAGTTGCCGGATGTCCTCATACTTTTAAATGGGGAGGAGCGCATGGAGCTCTTAAAAAATATTATGGCGAAGGCATTTATGTTATGGCAGATGTAACTGCATATTATCCATCACTACAACTTAAATACCATTGGGGTTATCGAAATATGGGAAATCCTGAGAATTTTGAGAAGATACACAAAGAAAACCTTAGGTTTAAAGAATTAGGCGATAAAAAAGCTCGACTCCCATATAAAATTGCAGACAATGCAATTTCTGGTCAGCTCAAAGATTCTAGTTCGCCTTTATATGATCCTAGAGATAACAATGCGATTTGTGTAAATGGTCAACTATTTTTAGTAGATCTAATCGAAAAATTAGAACCACATATCGAATTATTTGTTCAATCAAATACAGATGGTGTGCTATTTAAGATTAAATCATTAAATGATTTCGATAAAATAGACGATATTGTGTGGGAATGGGAGCAAAGAACTGGCATGCGAATGGGTTTTGATATTTATACCAAGGTTTATCAAAAAGATGTTAACAATTACTTATTGGTATCTGCAGATGGAAAAACTAAAACAAAAGGATCTTATACGAAAAATTTAAGCCCTATTGACAATGACCTTCCTATTATTAATAAAGCAATGGTTGCATATATGAAGGATAAAACTCCAGTTGAAACTACTATAAATTCATGCAATGAGCTTATAATGTTTCAAAAAGTTGTAAAGCTTTCTAGAAAATATTGGAGAGCATGGCATAACAGCCAGCACCTCACAGAAAAATGCTACAGAGTTTTTGCTTCAAGAAATGCAACAGATACATATATTGGAAAAATTAAAAAACCGGGTGCTACAATTGAAAAATTTGGTAATACTCCTGAACATTGCTTTTTCGATAATGGCAATGTAATAGGTAAAAATGTTCCTGAGTATCTTGATAAGCAATGGTACATTTCGCTTGCAAAAGACCGACTCAGACAATACGGAATAGAAATATGAGGGAGACAGTATAAATGCACGACTTATTTAAAGGTTATGTTCCAACTAAAAATAAAAAGTGTTTGGCAAAATTTAAGAATGCTCCTTTGAGAACTTATGATGAAGTAAAAGATTTACCTGAATTCGCAGGAATACTTGCAGAGGATGTAATTTTGGTAGATGTCGATGATGCAGCGCAATCTGAAATCTTATTTGAAATTGTACAAGGACTAAAGATTGCATGTAGGGTATATCAAACTACTAGAGGTAAACATTTCTTTTTCTTAAATAAAAACAATAATGAAATTATACAGAGAAATTGCAAAATCCATTCTCAACTTGCAATAGGACTCGCTGCAGACATTAAAGTGGGAATTAAAGCTAGTTACTCTGTATTAAAATTTGATGGAAAAGAACGAGAGATCATTTATGACTCAGATCATTTGCAACCTCTACCAAGATGGTTAACTCCTGTAAAATCAGAATATAATTTTTTAGAAATGGAAGCAGGAGACGGCAGAAACCAGAGCTTATTTACTTATATATTAAAACTGCAATCTTACAGTTTTGATGTAGAAGAAATTCGAGAAACACTCAGAATAATTAATGGTTATGTTCTTTCAGATCCATTAGATGAAAATGAACTTGACACATTAATGCGAGATGAGGCCTTTGAAAAACCTGTTTTCTTTAATGATCAAGGCACGTTTCTCTTTGGAAATTTTGCTAGATATATGAAGAATACTAAAAACATTATAAAACTAAATAATCGGCTTCATATTTACCACAATGGAATTTATGTCGATGATACAAAACTAATAGAGACCGAAATGATTCGAGAAATTCCAGGTCTTAGAAAAAGCCAAAGAATGGAAGTAATTGCATACTTAGATCTTTTAATAGAAACTAACTCCAAAGAAAATGATGCGAATTTTATTGCATTTAGAAATGGAGTATATGATATATCAACAAAGGAATTACTTCCGTTTGGACCTGAATTTATTATGACAAATAAAATTAATTTTGACTATAACTATGAGGCTTATTCAGAGATCGCAGATTCTGCTCTTGATAAGTTAGCTTGCAATGATGATCTTATTAGAGATCTACTAGAAGAAGTAATTGGATATACTTTCTATCGTAGAAATGAGCTTAGAAAAGCATTTATTCTTATAGGTGAAAAAGCAAATGGTAAATCAACTTATCTTGATATGATTAAGACACTGCTTGGCGATGAAAATACTTGTGCCCTTGATCTAGGTGAGTTGGGAGATCGGTTTAAGACTGCAGAGCTTTTCCACAAACTGGCAAATATCGGTGATGATATTGCAGATGATTTTATCGGAAATCCTTCTGTATTTAAAAAACTTACATCAGGAGATCGTTTGAACGTTGAAAGAAAAGGCCAAGACCCATTCGATTTTAATAACTATGCAAAAATGATCTTTTCAGCAAACAATATTCCTAGAATTAGAGATAAGACAGGAGCTGTTATGTCACGACTCATTATTGTTCCATTTAAAGCTTATTTCTCAGATGATGATCCTGACTACGATCCATATATCAAATATAAGCTTAGATCTGAAGAAGTTATGGAGTATTTAATTCAAGTAGGTTTAGATGGATTAGAGAGAGTATTAAAACGACAGAAGTTTACGATGTCAGAAAAGGTCCAGAAAGAATTAGATGAATATGAGATCAATAATAATCCTATTCTTTTGTTCTTTGCATCAGAACCTAAAATTGAAAATGAATGTACTCAAGACGTGCACCGAAAATACACA
>Ga0265298_10003203_pt1 | contig 21890 bp, 16 predicted proteins | sample AusTroGonzalo_MG_3_FD_193486 | JGI IMG/M metagenome (GOLD analysis project Ga0265298, IMG submission 193486) | Bovine rumen microbial communities from tropical cattle in Woodstock, Queensland, Australia - Gonzalo_01 | ecosystem: Host-associated > Mammals > Digestive system > Stomach > Rumen ...
TCAATTTCCTGGATACGGGAGACATCGAAGCGGGCGTTGGCGCGGATCTTTTCCACATCTTCGGCCGGAATGACGCCCAGTTTGCTCCAGGCTTCGCAGGAGAGGATTTCCACCTCCAGGTACGCTCCGAACTTATTTTCCTCAGTCCAGACGTCCCGCATCACTTTCCTTGAGTAGCGTTCTATCATCTCTTATTTCTTTTGAAGGAAGTTCAGGATATTATTTTCAATACGAGCAGGGATGTCTTCACATTCCGTACGCTGGAAGGGTATGTCACTCAACTTATTGTAGAGTTCGATGTAACGGTCCGTGATGCCGGCCACCACTTCGGGGGTCATCTCCGGTACTTTCTGTCCTTCCTTGCCCTGGAAGCCGCCGGCCATGAGCCATTCACGCACAAACTCCTTGGAGAGCTGTTTCTGGTGCTCGCCCTTGGCCAGGCGCTCCTCATAACCGTCCACATAGAAATAACGGGAGGAATCCGGGGTGTGGATTTCGTCCATCAGGATAATCTGTCCGTCCCGTTTGCCGAACTCATACTTGGTGTCCACCAGAATCAGGCCCTTTTTAGCGGCAATCTCCGTTCCCCGCTGGAACAAAGCCAGGGTATATTTCTCCAGCTGCTCGTATTCATCGGCCGAGACTATTCCGCGGGAGATGATTTCATCCTTGCTGATGTCTTCGTCGTGCCCTTCGGACGCCTTGGTGGTGGGCGTGATAATGGGCTGCGGCAGCTTCTGGTTCTCCTTAAGGCCTTCGGGGAGCTTCACTCCGCAAAGGATGCGGTTCCCGGCCTTGTATTCCCGCCAGGCATGACCGGCCAGATAACCGCGGACCACCATCTCCACCATATAAGGTTCGCAGCGCAGGCCGATGGTAACCATAGGGTCCACCACCGCCACCTTCCAGTTGGGCAGGATGTCCTGCGTAAGATCCAGAAACTGGGCGGCTATCTGGTTGAGCACCTGTCCCTTATAGGGGATGCCCTCCGGCAGAACGACGTCGAAGGCCGAAATACGGTCCGTGGCAACCATCACCAGGTAACCATTGTCTAAGGTGTATACATCGCGGACTTTTCCCGTATATTTGGATTCCTGACCGGGAAGACGGAAGTTGGTTTTTACAACTGCTTTCATGGGAAATAGAGAGATATCCGCAAAGTTATAACCCAATTCTTTCTTGCGCAAGTCTTTTCCCCACATTCTTTATTAACACTCCTTTGTTTACAATTTATCTTGTAAGTATCGCAGATTCGTTATACCTTTGCACCTTGTTTTAGCAGGTGTAATCTCTCTTGTTATGAAAGTAGCGGTTATCATGGGCAGCGCCAGTGACTGGGACGTCATGTCCCCGTGCTGCGCAACTCTGGAAGACTTCGGCATCCCTTACGAAAAACGCGTGCTCAGCGCACATCGCAACCCCGGTCCCCTGGCCCAGTATGTGGCCTCCCTCCCGGAAAAAGGCTGTGAGATTATCATCGCCGGCGCCGGTGGAGCCGCCCATCTCCCCGGAGTCATCGCCGCCCTCACCACCCTTCCCGTCATCGGGATCCCGGTGAAATCCAAGGCGCTTAACGGGCTGGACTCCCTCCTGTCCATCGTCCAGATGCCCTCCGGCATTCCCGTGGCCACCATGGCCATCGACGGAGCCAAAAATGCAGCCCTTTTTGCAGTCTCCATCCTGGCCCTGAACAACAACGCCCTGGCGCTCCAACTCCAGCAATTCCGTAAAGACCAGAGTGATAAAGTACTTAATACAGTAATTTGACCCTATATGCCCACCACGCCTGCGCGCCGGTGGGCTAACTTTTTTTTTAGAATGGAACAAGCAAGACGTCTGTTTGTAGAAAAGCGGGAAGCTTTCCGCGTAGAGGCCGCAAGCCTGCTCAGGGATTTCAACGGGAATCTCTCGCTGTCCCTCAGGAGCCTGAGACTGGTCAATGTCTACGACCTTTTCGGCTTCTCCCCCTGTCTGGTAGAGAAATGCCGGTACAGCGTCTTCGGGGAAACCGTGACGGACCTGGTCACCGACACCCTGCCCCAGGGCAGGAAATACCTGGCCGTAGAATACCTTCCCGGACAGTTTGACCAGCGCGCCTCATCGGCCGAAGACTGCGTACACCTCCTGGATCCGGAAGCCGATATCCGCATCAAAAGCGCCCGCCTGCTTGTTTTTGACGCCGATGTTCCGGACCCGGTCATCGAGCGCATCGCCGCCTATTACATCAACCCCGTGGAATGTCGCCGCAAGGACCTGAGCGTCCTCTCTTTGCAGGACAAGGCCGATGTAAAACCCCTGGAAGACCTCTCCGGCTTTACCAGGATGGAGGAGAAGGATTTCCCGGCCTTCTGCAAAAGCCACGGACTGGCCATGAATGAGGATGACCTTCGGGAAGTGGTGAATTACTTCCGGAAAGAAGGCCGTGACCCCGGCGAGACCGAACTACGCATTCTGGACACTTACTGGAGCGACCATTGCCGCCACACCACCTTCACTTCCACCCTGGAGGACATCCGTGTGGAGGACTCATTCATCAAACCGGACATCGAGGCCAGCCTTTCCCTGGCAGCCCGCATGCGCGCCTCCCTGGGCCGCGAAGCCAAACCCCTGTGCCTGATGGAACTGGCCACCCTGGGCGCCCGTTATCTGAAATCCAAGGGCCTGCTGGACAATCTGGAGCAGAGTGAGGAAAACAACGCCTGCAGCATCTTTGTCACGGTGAACGTGGACGGAAAAGACGAGCAGTGGCTGCTGCAGTTCAAAAACGAAACCCATAATCATCCCACCGAAATAGAGCCCTTCGGCGGTGCCGCCACCTGCCTGGGCGGCGCCATCCGTGACCCGCTCTCCGGTCGCGCCTATGTCTATCAGGCCATGCGCGTAACCGGCGCCGGAGACATCACCGCCAAGGTGGCCGATACCATCCCCGGGAAGCTTCCCCAGCGGATGATTTCCCACAAAGCGGCCGAAGGCTATTCCAGTTATGGCAACCAGATTGGCCTGGCCACCACCCACGTGCGGGAGATATACTCTCCCGGCTATACCGCCAAGCGCATGGAAATCGGTGCCGTGGTGGGTGCTGTAAAGGCATCGGCTGTCCGGCGGGAATCCCCCTCTGCAGGCGATGTGATCCTGCTTCTGGGTGGCCGCACCGGCCGTGACGGCATTGGTGGTGCCACCGGTTCTTCCAAGCAGCATACAGAGGCCTCCCTGGAGACCTGCGGCAGCGAGGTGCAGAAAGGCAACCCGCCTCAGGAACGCCAGCTCCAGCGCCTTTTCCGCCGTAAGGAAGTCACCAGCCTCATCAAAAAGTCCAACGACTTCGGTGCGGGCGGCGTGAGCGTAGCCATCGGCGAACTGGCCCCCGGCCTGGACATTTACCTGGACCGCGTCCCCGTGAAATACGCCGGGCTCAACGCTACGGAACTGGCCATCAGCGAATCTCAGGAACGGATGGCCGTGGTGGTGGAAGCCGATTCCAAGGAGCGTTTCCAGGAGCTGTGTGCCCTGGATAATATAGAAGTGACACACGTGGCCGATGTCACCGGCAGCGGCCGGATGCGCATGTTCTTCCACGGGGAGAAAGTCTGCGACCTTTCCCGCGAGTTCATCGACAGCGCCGGCGCCCGGCACTTCGCCAAGGCAACCGTAGAAGCGGTGGAAAACCGCAACCCCTTCCTCCGGGAACCGGCAGGTATCACCCTGGAAGAGAAGATGCTCTCCGTGATGGCCTCTCCCAACGTAGCCTCTCAAAAAGGCCTGGTGGAAATGTTCGACTCCACCATTGGCCGATCCACCGTGCTGATGCCTTACGGCGGCGCCCGCCAGGCCACGGAAACGCAGGTTTCCGTCCAGAAGCTGCCGGTGGACGGATATACGGATACCGCCAGCATCATGGCCTATGGCTACAACCCCGACCTGGCCCTCTGGAGCCCCTATCACAGCGCCGCCTATGCCGTAGTGGAGGCCTGTACCAAGGTGGCCTGCGCCGGCGCCGACTGGTCCCGCATGCGCTTCTCCTACCAGGAATACTTCCAGCGCATGACCGCCGACCCCCACACCTGGGGCAAGCCTCTGGCCGCCCTGCTGGGTACCCTCAAGATGCAGGAGGCCCTGGGACTGCCTTCCATCGGCGGTAAAGACTCCATGAGCGGCACCTTCGAGCACATCCATGTGCCGCCCACCCTGGTGGCTTTCGGCATCACCACCGTAAAAGCCCAGGAAGTGATTTCCCCGGAATTCAAGAAGGCCGGCAACAAGATATACCTGCTGCGGCACACCCCGCTTTCGGACCACATGCCGGACACCCTCCAGCTCAAGGCCAACTGGAACTGGCTCCACGCACAGATAGCTGCCGGCGAGGTGGTATCGGCCTGGTCGCTGAGCCATGGCGGCGTAGCCGAAGCCCTGGTAAAAATGGCCCTGGGCAACGGTCTGGGCGTGAAAGTGAGCCTTCCGGAAGAAGAGCTCTTCTCCCTGGGCTACGGCTCCGTGGTGCTGGAAGCCACCCAGCCGCTGGAAGGTGCCACCCTGCTGGGAGAAGTGACGGCCGGCAGCATCTGCATCAACGGGGTCACCCTGTCCCTGAAGGCTCTGGAAGAGGCTTATGAAGGCCGATACTTCCAGCTCTATCCGCCGCGGGTGCAAAGCATACGCCAGGAGATCCCCGTCACCAACAGTCCCAAACAGCCCTCCAACCTGGTATATCCCGGTGCTCCCGTGGAACACCCAGTGGTCTGCCTGCCCATTTTCCCCGGCAGCAACTGCGACTATGACACTGCCAAGGCCTTCCGCAAAGCTGGAGCTCAGGTGCGCCCCCTCGTCTTCCGCAATCTTACCGGCGAGGATGTCCTCCGATCCATCGAGGAATTATCGGCCTGCATAGACCAGGCCCATATCCTGGCCTTCTGCGGTGGTTTCTCATCCGGTGACGAACCCGACGGCAGCGGCAAATTCATCGCCAGCGTCATATGCAACGCCTCGGTGAGCGCCGCCATCGGCCGGCTCCAACAGCGCGGAGGACTCATCCTGGGTATCTGCAACGGCTTCCAGGCCCTGGTCAAGAGCGGCCTGCTGCCTTACGGAAAGGCCGGCAGCGTAACGCCGGACTCCCCCACGCTCTTCCGCAACGACATCAACCGCCACATCTCCCTCATCGCCCGTACCCGGGTGGCCTCGCTGAATTCCCCCTGGCTTGCCGGAATGCAGATGGGAGAGGAACACAGCATTGCCTTCAGCCACGGCGAGGGCAAGTTTGTGGTGAGTGAGAACCTGGCCCGGGAGCTCTTTGCCAACGGCCAGGTGGCCTTCTGCTATCTGGATAATCCCAACGGCTCCTGTTACGACATCGAGGGCATCCTGAGCCCCGACGGTCACATCCTGGGCAAAATGGGACACTCCGAGCGCTTTGAAGAAAACCTCTACAAGAATATCAGCGGCAACTGCCGCCAACCCCTGTTCGATAACGCTGTTCATTATTTCAGAAAAGACCGATGAAAAAAGAACTCATCTTCGAAGGAACTGAAAAAAGAGTTTACGCCACCGATCATCCCCACCAGGTGATCTTCCACTACACGGACGTAACGGTGGCCTATAACAACGTCAAGCGCGCCCGCCTCAGATACAAGGGCGTGTACAGCAATAAGATATCGGCCCTCCTGCTGGGCTATCTGAACAGCTGCGGCATCCCCACCCATTTCATCCGCCTGCTGGACGAACGGGAGCAGCTGTGCCGCAAGATTGAGCTCATCCAGCTGGAAGTGGTGGTGCACAACCGCATGTGCGGCACACTGGCCTCCAAACTGGGCATAGAAGACGGCTACAAACCCGGCAACACCATCGTAGACCTCTGTTACAACAACGATGAACTGGGAGATCCGCTGGTAAACAGCGATCAGGCCGTGGCCCTTGGACTGTCTTCCTATGAGGACCTGGAGACCATGTTCTCAATAGCCAAGCGCGCCGGAAAACTGCTCACGGATTTGCTGGCGCAGGCGGGCATCGAACTGGTGGACGTAAAGTTTGAATTCGGCCGCGCCTCCGACACCGGCGAAATCATCATCTCCGACGAAATCAGCCCGGATACCTGCCGCATGTGGGATCTGGAAACCGGTGAGCGGCTGGACAAAGACCGTTTCCGCCTGGACCTGGGCGACGTAATCCCGGCCTATGCCACTGTTCTTGAAAAACTGGAATCGATACAATAATGGGAGTCCTAGCAGTTTATGGCGTCCAGGACGCCTCCACACACATTTATTACGGCCTGCACAACCTGCAGCACCGCGGCCAGGAAGGCGGCGGAATTGCCACTTTCGACAACGATGGAAAGTTCTGCCGATACCGTGGTCTGGGCCTGCTGAGCGAGATTTTCACCAACGGAGAGCTCAACCAGCTCCCAGGCACGCTGGGTATTGGCTCCGTCAAATATGCCAATGCATCCAAAGGCGGCCTGGACAACGTGGAGCCTTTGTTCTTCCACCATCGCAGCGGCGATTTTGTGGTAGCCGCCGACGGCAACTTGGTGAATTCCCGCCAGATTGCCGATTACCTGGAAAAACGCGGCACTATCTTACAGACCGGTACGGACAGCGAGCTGCTGGCCCATTTGATCAAGAAAAACGCCGGTGAGGACCGTATCGTGAACATCGTCAAGGCCCTCAATATGATAGAGGGAGGTTTCGCTTTTGTCATCATGACTCCCAACCGTATCTATGCCTGCCGGGACAAGCACGGTATCAAGCCGCTGTGCCTGGGCACGCTGGACGACGGTTTTGTGGTAAGCAGCGAATCCTGCGCCTTTGAAATCATGGGCGCCCGCTTCCTCCGGGACGTCAAGCCCGGAGAGATTGTATCCCTGGACCACCACGGCATCCGTAGTACCTTGTATTCACGCTTCAGCCGTCACCAGATGTGCGCCATGGAGTACATATACTTTGCCCGTCCGGACAGCGACATAGACGGGTGCAACGTACACGCCTACCGCAAGGAGACCGGCCGACGCCTGGCCCGCGAATGCCCCGTAGAAGCCGATTTAGTGGTAGGTGTACCGGAATCCAGTTTGAGCGCCGCCATGGGTTACGCCGAGGAAAGCGGCATTCCCTATGAGATCGGCCTGGTCAAGCACAAATACGTGGGCCGTACTTTCATCCAGCCCGTACAGTCCATGCGCGAACTGGGCGTGAAGATGAAACTTTCCCCCGTACACAGTATCGTAAACGGCAAGCGGATTGTCCTGGTGGACGATTCCATCGTACGCGGAACCACTTCCCTCAAAATTGTGAAGATGCTGCGGGAAGCCGGAGCCAGGGAAGTGCACGTGCGCATCGCCAGCCCCATGATGCGCTTCACCTGCCACTACGGCGTGGACACCTCCACCCCCGAGGAACTGTTGTGTTCCCACCGCACTCTGGAAGAGGCCTGCGAAGCCATTGGGGCCGATTCCCTGGGCTACCTGAGCCCCGAGTCCACACGCGACTCCTGTTTTGGTTGCGCCGATCCCTGCCAGGCGTGTTTCACGGGTGTCTATCCCACCCTCCTGTACGACGACTTATCCAATAGCGAAGACTGATATGGCTAAATCTTACGAAAGTTCCGGCGTGAACCTGGAAGCCGGCTATGAAGTGGTTCGGCGCATCAAACAGCACGTGGCCTCAACCGCCCGCACGGGCTCCATGGGCAACATCGGCTCCTTCGGGGGCATGTTCGACCTGTCGGCCCTGCAAGTGAAGGAGCCGGTGCTGGTAAGCGGAACCGACGGCGTGGGCACCAAGCTCAAGATAGCTTTTGCCATGGACAAGCACGACACCATCGGCATTGACGCCGTGGCCATGTGCGTGAACGACGTCCTGGCCCAAGGCGCCGAACCCCTCTTCTTTCTCGATTACGTGGCCCTGGGACACAACATCCCCGCCAAGGTGGAAGCCATTGTGGCCGGTGTGGCCGAAGGCTGCCGCCAGGCCGGCTGCGCCCTCGTGGGCGGCGAAACCGCCGAGATGCCGGGCATGTATGAGGACGGCGAGTACGACATTGCCGGTTACACCACGGGTGTGGTAGAGAAATCCAAGCTCATCGACGGCTCCAAGGTGAAAGTGGGAGACGTGCTGGTGGCCATCGCCTCCAGCGGCGTACATTCCAACGGCTTCTCCCTGGTTCGCAAAATCGTGGCCGATGCCGGTCTTTCCTATCAGGATGCCATTCCCGAGTTCGGAGGCCGCAAGTTGGGTGAGGTACTCCTCACCCCCACTAGGATTTACGTGAAACAGATGCTGGACGTCATCCGTCAATGCGACGTACATGGTGTGGCGCACATCACAGGCGGCGGTTTCGACGAGAACATCCCGCGCGTACTGCAACCCGGCCAGGGCCTGGAGATTCACGAAGGCACCTGGGAAATCCTCCCGGTCTTCCGTATGCTGGAGAAATGGGGCGGTGTCCCGCACCGCGAGATGTTCAACATCTTCAATATGGGCGTGGGTATGATTGTCGTAATGGATGCCGCAGAGGCTCCGAAGGCCATTTCCATCCTGGAATCCCATGGAGAAAAAGCCACCGTCATCGGAAAAGTAACTGATAAGGAGGGCGTATGCATCATTTAGCCGTATTTGCCAGCGGAACCGGCACCAATTTCGTGGCCATTGCCCAGGCTTGCGCCAAGGGCATCATCCAGGCCGATGTAGCCGTGATGGTGTGCGACCGTCCGGGTGCCGCCGTCATCGACCGTGCCCGGGAAATGGGCATCGAGACCTTCGTCTTCTCCCCCAAAGATTACACCGGTAAAGCGGCCTACGAAGCCGAAATCGTACAGCTGCTGGACAGTAAAAAGATTGACCTGGTGTGCCTGGCAGGGTATATGCGCATTGTAGGGGATACCCTTCTCCAGGCCTATGAAGGCAAGATCATCAATATCCATCCTTCCCTGCTGCCGTCCTTCAAGGGCGCGCACGCGGTGGAGGATGCAGTGGCCTACGGCGTGAAGGTTTACGGCATCACCATCCACTGGGTAAACGCCGAACTGGACGGCGGCAAGATCATCGCCCAACGCGCCTTCCCCTACGAAGGCTCGGATCCCGCTGAGGTCCATCGTATCGGCCAGAAGATTGAACACGAATTATATGTAGAAACCATCAATAGAATCTTATGCGAGCTTTAGTTAGTGTTAGTGACAAAACTGGCCTGGTTCCGTTCGTGAAGGGCCTGGTGGACCTGGGTTGGGAGATTATCGCCACGGGTGGAACCCAGAAATTGCTGGAATCCGAGGGCGTAAAGACCATCGGCATCAGCGAGGTGACCGGATTCCCGGAGATTTGCGACGGCCGGGTGAAGACCCTGCATCCCAAGGTACACGGCGGCATCCTGGCCCGCCGCGATGTTCCGGCCCATATGGAAACCCTCAAGGAGAACGGCATCCAGACCATTGAACTGGTGTGTGTGAACCTCTACCCTTTCCGCCAGACCATCGCCAAGGAAGGCGTCACCCTGGAAGATGCCATCGAGAACATTGACATCGGCGGCCCTTCCATGGTGCGTAGCGCTGCCAAGAACTGGAAGGATGTGACCATCGTATGCGATCCCGCTGATTATGACAAAGTGCTGGATGAGCTCAAGGCCAATGGCAAAACTTCGGACCAGACCCGGCTCCAGTTATCGGCCAAGGCCTATACCCACACAGCCGAATACGATGCCTGCATTGCCACTTATATGCGCGCCCAGGCCGGTCTGAACGAGAAACTCTTCCTGGAGTACGACCTCAAGCAGGGTCTGCGCTACGGAGAGAACCCGCACCAGAGCGCCAAGTTCTACGCTACCCTGGAGCCCGCCCCGTTCTCCCTGGCCTTCGCCAAACAGATTCAAGGCAAGGCACTCTCCTACAACAACATCCAGGATGCCAACGCCGCCCTGAACGTACTTCGGGACTTCGAGGAGCCCTTCTGCGTGGCCCTCAAGCATATGAATCCCTGCGGTGCAGCCGTGGGCAGCACCATCGAGGAAGCCTGGCAGGCCGCTTATGAGGCCGACAAAGTGAGCATATACGGTGGCATCGTGGGCGTGAACCGCGAACTCACCGCCGAAGTAGCCCTTGGCATGAAGCCTATTTTCCTGGAGATTGTAATTGCCCCTTCCTACACCCCCGAAGCCCTGGAAATCCTTTCCTCCAAAAAGAACCTGCGCGTGATGCAGGTGGATATGACCCGCAGCCAGGCCGTCATTCCCCAGTACATCAGCGTGAACGGCGGCCTGCTTTCCCAGCAGCTGGACACCCAGGTAGAGAAGGTAACCCCGGAAATGTGTGTGACCCAGGTGAAGCCCACGGAGGCCCAGCTCGCCGACGCCAACTTCGGCTGGAAGATCGTCAAGCACGTGAAGTCCAACGCCATTGCCGTAGTCCGCGACAACCACACCATCGGCATCGGCGCCGGTCAGACCAATCGCGTTGGATCGGCCCTCATTGCCCTGGAAGAAGCCAAGAATGCCGGTTTCACGGAAGGGCTTATCCTGACCTCGGACGGTTTCCTCCCCTTCGACGACACCGTGGCCTTAGCCGCCCAATACGGTGTAACCGTGATTGTGCAGCCCGGTGGCAGCATCCGCGATGCCGACGCCATCAAGAAGGCCGATGAACTGGGCATCACTATGTTGTTCACAGGCGTACGTCACTTCAAGCATTAGGATATGAAAACCGTTCTGGTCATTGGCAGCGGCGGTCGTGAGCACGCCATTGTGGACGCGCTCAGCCGCTCCCCGCAGGTCTCCAAGATTTACTGCGCCCCCGGCAATGCCGGTATTGGGGAGCAGGCCATCAACGTGCCGCTGAAAGATACTGATGTGGAGGGATTGAAGGCCTTTGCCCTGGAGAACAAGGTGGACCTTACAGTCGTGGGTCCCGAAGCATCGCTGGCCGCCGGCATTGTGGATGCTTTCCGCGCCGCCGGGCTGGCCATCTTCGGTCACACCCGGGCTGCTACGGCCATCGAAAGTTCCAAGGAGTTTGCCAAAGAACTGATGGCCCGATATGGCATTCCCACGGCCGCCTACCGCAGTTTTTCGGACTTTGAGGAGGCGCTCGCCTATGTATCGGCCCGCCCTTTCCCCGCCGTCCTGAAGTACGACGGCCTGGCCGCCGGCAAGGGCGTAATAATTGCCCAGGACGTGGATGAGGCCCGCAAGGCGCTTGCCGATATGCTGCTGGACAAGACTTTCGGGCAGGGCAAAGTGGTGGTGGAAGACTTCCTCACCGGTCCGGAATTCTCCTTCCTCTGCTTTGTGGACGGTTCCCGCGTATACCCCATGCCGCTGTCCCAGGACCACAAACGCGCCTTCGACGGCGACAAAGGTCCCAATACTGGTGGGATGGGCGCTTATACCGGCCTGCCTTTCCTCACGGAAGAAGACCGCCGGTTTGCCTATGAGCAGATTCTGTGCAAGGCGGCAGAAGCCATGGTGGCCAAAGGACTGCCCCTTTCCGGCGTACTGTACGGCGGCCTCATGAAGACGCCTCAGGGCATCAAGGTGATTGAGTTCAACGCGCGCTTCGGGGACCCCGAGACCGAAGTGGTGCTGCCTCTGCTCAAAAGCGACATCTATGAAATTTTCGAGGGGGTGGCACTGGGCCAGCCGGTTTCACAGCCGGAGTGGGCCCATGGCGTGACCCTGGGCGTGGTCCTGGCCTCCAAAGGCTATCCGGGCCACTATGAAAAAGGCTACGAAATCCGCGGCCTGGAACAGGTGGAAGCCCAGGTTTACCACATGGGGACCGCCTGCCGCAACGGGGAATTCTTCACCAACGGCGGCCGCGTCCTGATGGTGGTCTCCGGCGGTTCGGATCTGGCCGATGCCCGCCGCAAAGTGTACAACGAAGTGGCTAAAATCCAGTGTGACAATTTATTTTACAGAAACGACATCGCACACATAGCATTTGAATAATATGGGAAACATCATTGACGGAAAAGCATTAAGCCAGGTTGTCAAAGACGAAGTAAAGGCCGAAGTGCCTGTGTTGGAAGCCCAATATGGCCGCAAGCCCTGCCTGGTGGTGATCATCGTGGGAGAGAACCCGGCCAGCCAGGTATATGTCCGCAACAAAGTGAAGGCCGCCGCCTACACCGGCATGGAATCCAGGCTGGTGGAATTGCCGGCCGATATTTCCGAGGCCGCCCTGCTGGAGCAGATATCGGCCTTGAACAATGACCCTCTGGTGGACGGCATCCTGGTGCAGCTGCCCCTGCCCAAGCATATTGACGAGGAAAAGGTAATTGATACCATTGCCCGGGAAAAGGATGTGGACGGCTTCCATCCCGGCAACGTGGCGGGCCTTTGGCTGGGCAAGGACTGCATAGTACCCTGCACCCCCGCCGGCATCATGCGCCTGATTGACAGCGTGGGCGTGGAACTCAAGGGCAAACAAGCCGTAGTGGTGGGCCGCAGCAACATTGTTGGAAAACCCGTGGCCAAACTGCTGCTGGACCGTCATGCAACCGTAACCATCGCCCATTCCCGCACCGCCGATTTAGGCGCAGTGTGCCGCACCGCCGACATTCTGGTGCTGGCCGTAGGCAAAGCCAAGCTCATTACCGGCGACATGATCAAACCCGGAGCCGTGGTCATCGACGTGGGAATGAACCGCGATGAGGAAGGCAAACTCTGCGGCGATGTGGACTTTGCATCGGCCCAGCCTGTTGCCTCCTGGATCACCCCCGTCCCCGGCGGAGTGGGTCCCATGACCATCGCCATGCTTATGAAAAACACAATCGCCTGCTTCCTCTCCCGCAACCATTCCACTTTCCCGAAAAAATAGCTATCTTTGATGGCTATGAAACAACTAATAACCTTTTTCGCAGGAATCCTGTTTTCCTGCATCGTGCTCAGTGCACAACAGTATGATGTTCTGGATATAGTCAAGGCCGATGTCCGCAAGTCCTACGGGATGGAGGGTCCGCACCGGCTGGACGAATTTGGCACCATGAGCAAGGCGCCGGCAGGCTACAAGCCCTTCTATATCAGCCACTACGGCCGCCACGGCTCCCGTTATGCCTGGAATTCGGAAACCTATACGTTTATCCGGGATGTCTTCAAGAAAGCCGAAGAGAAGGATCTCCTTACCCCCTACGGCAAAGCGTTCGCCGCCAAATACGAAGCCTTTTATCTGGAACCCTATATCAACACCGGGGATCTGGTTCCGCTGGGCTATGACCAGCACCTTGCCATCGGTACCTTCGTATACGAGCAGTTCCCTCAGGTATTCAAGGGCCGCAAAAAAGTGGATGCCCTTTCATCTACCGGACAGCGCTGCATTGTGAGTATGGGCGCTTTCAACACTGGTCTCATGAGCGGGAATCCCAAACTGCAAATCCGGATGCAGTCGGATCACATGGGTATGGGCATCATCGCCCCGCCCAGCGCTCCCCGATCCATCCGCCGTACGTTCAAGGGACAAAAGGACACGCCCCAAATGGAAACGCCGGGGGATTTCTTCAAGCGCACCTGCAATCCCCAGGAAGTCCTGGATAAACTGTTCACAGACAGCAGTTTTCTCCAAGACAGAAACCAGGTTTTCCTAGACGAGCTGTTCGAACTCCTGTGCGGCTATCATAACTATGAGAAGGAACCCCTCTTCGACGATCTCCTCACCCAGGAGCAGCGCCTGAAGTTCTGGGAAGCAGCCAGTTATTTTTCTTTCTACAGTGACATCACCGCCCGTTACGGTGTCATTCCCCTGCTGGAAGACATCATTGGAAAAGCAGACGCTTCCTTCGGCGATCCCAACCGGGCAGCCCACCTGCGCTTTGGTCACGACTATATTCTGGAAGGGTTGGTAACCCTCCTCAACGTAAACAGCATGGGCACCATCCCCGCCAAGCCGGAAGAGGCCAAATACTGGTTCCAGAACTACAATATCCCTATGGCAGGAACCCTCCTGTTCGTTTTCTACAAGAACAAGAAGAACGACATCCTGTTCAAAGTGGTGCTCAACGAGAACGAAGCCACGCTGCCGGATCTCACTCCCGTTCAGGGCAAGTATTACCGCTGGAGTGATTTCCGCACCCTCACCGACAAAATCATAAAGGAACATCCTGAAGTTAAATAGGGAGCATGAAACAACTCATCGAGTGCGTCCCCAACTATAGTGAAGGACGCGATAAAAGTGTGATTGAGGCAATTGTAGCGGCCATCAAAACCGTAGAAGGCGTCAAAGTTCTGGATGTAGACCCCGGCGAAGCCACCAATCGCACTGTGGTCACTTTTGTAGGTGAGCCCGAACCCGTATGTGAAGCCGCTTTCCGCGGTGCCGCCAAGGCGCAGGAACTCATCGACATGCGCCAGCATCACGGGGCCCATCCCCGTAGCGGTGCCACCGACGTTCTGCCCTTGGTACCCGTAGCTGGCATCACACTGGAGGAATGCGCCGTCCTGGCCCGGGGATTGGCCCAAAGGCTCTGGAAAGAGCTGGGTATCCCCTGCTACTGCTACGAAGCCGCCGCACTTAAGCCGGAGCGCAAGAACCTGGCCGTGTGCCGTGAAGGAGAATACGAAGCCCTGCCGGAAAAGCTGGCCTCGCCCGATAAGAAGCCCGATTTCGGTGGCCCTTGGAACGAAACTGTGGCCAAAGCCGGCGCCACCAATGTGGGCGCCCGAGGCTTCCTGGTGGCCGTAAACTTCAACCTGAACACCACCAGCACCCGCCGCGCCATGGCCGTGGCCTTCGACGTGCGCGAAAAAGGACGGAAGAATCCCTCTGGAGAAGGCTGGATTCCCGGCACGCTCAAGGGAACCAAGGCCATCGGCTGGTTTATCGACGAATATGGCATTGCGCAGGTGTCCATGAACATCACGGACATCGATGCAACGCCCCTGCACGTGGCATTCGAGGAAGTTTTCCGCGCGGCAGCTGCCCGCGGCCTTCGCGTAACCGGGGCCGAAATAGTGGGCCTGGTGCCCAAGCGGGTGCTCATAGAGGCCGGCCGATTCTATCTGGAGAAGCAGCAGCGTTCGCTGGGTATCAGTGAGGAAGAAATCGTAAAAATCGCCGTCAAGAGCATGTCTCTGGACGATTTAAAGCCCTTCAATCCCAAAGAAAAAGTCATCGAATACCTGATTGCCGATACCCCCAAGGGCCTGGCTCAGCTCACGGTGGAAGGCTTCGTGCGGGAGACCGCCAGCGAATCCCCTGCCCCGGGCGGTGGTTCCATATCGGCCTGCATGGGCGCTTTTGCAGCTGCTCTCGCCACGATGGTGGCCAATCTTTCGGCCCACAAACGCGGTTGGGACGCCCGCTGGAAGGAGTTTTCGGATGTGGCCGAACAAGGCCAGCTGCTCCTAAACGAACTGCTGCAGCTCATTGACGAAGACACAAACGCTTTCAACCGCATCATGGACTGCTTCTCCATGCCCAAGGGAACGGAGGCCGAAAAAGCGGCCCGCGCCCAGGCGATTGAGCAGGCCACGCTCTATGCCGCCCAAGTGCCGCTGCATACCATGGAAGCCTCGCTGAAAGCCCTGCCTCTGGCCCTCCAGATGGCCGAAAAAGGCAATCCGGCATCGGCCTCCGACGCCGGCGTAGCCGCCCTGGCCGCCGTAGCCGCCATCAAGGGCGCCCGCCTGAACGTGCGCATCAACGCCGCCGGCCTCCAGGACAAAACATCCGCCGCTCCCCTGCTGGACAGGGCCGACTCCATAGTAGCCGAAGCAGAAACCCTTGAAAAACAAGTCCTTGAAGCAGTGAACAAGCACATTGAATTATGACTTTTCAAGAAGAAATATTAGCGGGGATTCCGGCCAATAGCTTGCCGGATACCAAGCCTTATGATACGGAAATCAACCATGCACCCAAGCGGAAGGACATCCTTACGCCGGAGCAGAAGGTGCTGGCGCTGAAAAACGCACTCCGCTACTTCCCGGAGGCACTTCATGCCCAGCTGGCACCGGAATTTGCGGCCGAGCTTAAGGCCTACGGGCGCATCTATATGTATCGTTATCGGCCTTCCTATAAGATTTTTGCCCGGCCCATTGACGAATATCCTGCGCGCTCCCGCCAGGCGGCAGCCATTATGGCCATGATCCAGAATAACCTGGACGAAAGGGTGGCCCAGCATCCGCACGAACTCATCATCTACGGCGGCAATGGCGCCATTTTCCAAAACTGGGCACAGTACCGGCTGGTAATGCAGTACCTGGCCACCATGACCGATGAACAGACCCTGGTGATGTACTCCGGCCATCCGCTGGGCCTCTTCCCCAGCCACAAGGATGCTCCGCGCGTGATTGTGACCAACGGCATGGTTATTCCCAATTACTCCAAACCCGACGACTGGGAGCGGATGAACGCCCTGGGAGTGAGCCAGTACGGGCAGATGACGGCAGGTTCCTATATGTATATCGGCCCGCAGGGTATCGTGCACGGTACCACCATCACGGTGATGAATGCTGCCCGGAAACAGGGCGGCAGTCCGGCCGGCAAACTCTTCGTAACAGCCGGTCTGGGTGGAATGTCAGGTGCCCAGCCCAAGGCCGGCAACATTGCAGGCGTTGTTAGCGTAACGGCCGAAATCAACCCCAAGGCGGCCGAAAAACGCTACCAGCAGGGCTGGGTGGACGAATTACACCCCAACCTGGACGAACTGATCCCCCGCATCCGCAAGGCCGTTGCGGCCCAAGAAGTGGTTTCGCTGGCCTATGTAGGCAATGTGGTGGACCTGTGGGAACGCCTGGCCGATGAAAGCATCCACGTGGACCTGGGCTCCGACCAGACTTCCCTGCATAACCCCTGGGCCGGCGGATACTATCCTGTGGGCTACTCCCTGGATGAGTCCAAGCGTATGATGGCCGAAGAGCCCGAACGCTTCAAAGAAGCGGTGCAGGCTTCCCTCCGCCGCCAGGTGGCCGCCATTAACAAACTGTCAGCCAACGGGATGTACTTCTTCGATTACGGCAACGCTTTCCTGCTTGAAAGCTCCCGCGCCGGGGCCGATATCCTGCTGCCGGACGGCCGTTTCCGCTATCCTTCCTACGTGCAGGACATCATGGGACCGCTTTACTTCGACTATGGTTTCGGCCCGTTCCGCTGGGTATGTATGAGCGAAAAGCCCGAAGACCTGGCCAAGTCCGACGAACTGGCTGTTAAGGTGCTCTCCGAAATAGCGGCATCGGCCCCCGAAGAAATTACCGGGCAGATGCGCGATAACATCCACTGGATCCAGGAAGCCGGCCGCAACCACCTTGTTGTGGGCTCTCAGGCACGTATCCTCTACGCCGACTGTGAAGGCCGAACCAAGATAGCCCTGGCCTTCAACGAAGCCATCCGGAAAGGTGAAATATCGGCCCCTATTGTGCTGGGACGCGACCACCACGATGTTTCCGGCACCGACTCTCCCTTCCGCGAAACCTCCAATATTTATGACGGCAGCCAGTTCTGCGCCGATATGGCCGTGCAGAATGTGATTGGCGACAGCTTCCGCGGCGCAACCTGGGTTAGCATCCACAATGGCGGCGGTGTGGGCTGGGGCGAGGTTATCAACGGTGGCTTCGGCATGGTGATCGACGGCTCCGAAGACAGTGCCCGCCACATCCGCGAGATGCTGTTCTGGGACGTGAACAACGGTATCGCGCGCCGCAGTTGGGCCAGGAACACCGGCGCCCGCTTTGCCATCGAGCGCGAAATGGCCCGCACTCCCGGCCTCCAGGTCACCCTCCCTAACGAAGCCGATGAAACCTTAATCCGCAAAAGCTTAAACTAGTATGTATACCATTTCCCCCGCCCATCTGTCTTTGGAGAGACTGAAGGCCATCCTTGAAAACCACGAAAAGATCAAGCTTTCGCTGGAGTCGAAGGCTGCCATCGTCAAATGCCGCGAATACCTGGACCGTAAGATGGAGAATCTGGATCGGCCCCTTTATGGCATTTCAACGGGTTTTGGTTCTCTTTACAACGTGAACATCCCCAAGGAAGACCTGAGCCAGCTGCAGCACAACCTGGTGATGTCACACGCCTGCGGCACCGGGGAACGCGTTCGGCCGGAAATCGTGAAGCTCATGCTGCTCCTGAAGGTCCAGAACCTCTCCTATGGCCATTCCGGTGCTCAGCTTAGCACCGTGCAGCGGCTGGTGGACATGTTCAACGAAGACGTCCTGCCTGTGGTTTATCAGCAGGGCTCGCTGGGCGCCTCCGGCGACCTGGCTCCCCTGGCCCACCTGTCCCTGCCCCTCATCGGCATGGGCGAAGTGCTGTACAAAGGACAGGAACGTCCGGCAATTGAAGTCTGGAAGGAACTGGGCTGGGAGCCCATCAAACTGCAGAGCAAAGAGGGTCTGGCGCTGCTCAACGGCACGCAGTTCATGAGCGCACACGCCATCTGGAGCATCCTCAAGAGCTTCCGACTGAGCCGATGGGCCGACAGGATCGGCGCCATGTCGCTGGACGCTTACGACGGCCGCATCGAGCCTTTCCTGCCCCTGACGCATCAGCTTCGGCCGCACACCGGGCAGATCCTTACCGGCAAGAAGTTCATGGATACGCTGGAAGGCAGCCAGCTCATCCGCCGGCCCAAGGAACATGTGCAGGATCCGTACAGTTTCCGCTGCATCCCGCAGGTGCACGGTGCGGTGAAGGATAATATCATGTACGTGAAGTCGGTGATTGAGAATGAGATCAATTCGGCCACCGACAATCCCAATATCTTCCCCGACGAAGATATGGTGATATCGGCCGGCAACTTCCACGGAGAACCTATCGCCATTCCCATGGACTCCCTGGCCATTGCCATGAGCGAACTTGCAAGCATCTCTGAACGACGCACTTACCAGCTCATCCACGGCCATCGGGGCCTGCCCAAGTATTTGGTGACAGAACCGGGCCTCAACAGCGGTTTCATGATTCCGCAGTATACGGCAGCATCCATCGTTTCCCAGAACAAGGGACTGTGCTGGCCGGCTTCCTGCGACTCCATCCCTTCCTCCCAGGGTCAGGAAGACCACGTGTCCATGGGTTCCAACAGTGCCACCAAGCTGGTGCGTATAGTGGACAATGTAGAGACCGTACTGGCCATTGAGCTGTTCAACGCCGCCCAAGCGCTGGAGTTCCGTCGTCCTCTTAAGAGCTCACCCGTGATAGAACAGATTTTCGAAGACTATCGCAAAGTAGTGCCTTTCGTAGACACCGACACCTATATGAGTCCTCTCATTCAGAAGACCATTGATTTCATTAAGAATGAACAATATTTATAAAGCATATTCTTCAAAAACCGTCGCTTCGCGACCCCTCCCAACCTTCCGGTTGGGCCCCTCCCTTTGATGAGGCCAAGGGTGGCCACAGGTTTTTGAAGAACATGTTTTATTTTAATTATCAGGTATGTTAATTCATAATATCGGACTATTGGTGGGCATTCAGCCGGAGGGTGTGCTTCGTGTGGAGGGCGCGGCGCAGGGCCAGACCGGTGTGCTTCGCAATGCCTGGCTGGCCATTGAGGACGGCCGGATAGCCGATTATGGGCCCATGAGCCAGGTCTGTCATTCTGAGCGAAGCGAAGAATCTCTGGATGCCTGCGGAGGCATGTTGATGCCAGGGTTTTGCGACAGTCATACGCATGTGGTGTATGCCGGCAGTCGGGATGGAGAGTTTCTGGACAAGATCAACGGCCTTAGCTATGAGGAAATCGCAGCACGGGGCGGCGGCATCCTGAATTCCAGTGACCTGCTGAACCAGACGTCCGAGGAGGAGTTGTATCGGCAATCCATGGTACGCGTGCAGGAGATGATGGCTAAAGGCACCGTGGCGATGGAAATCAAAAGCGGCTACGGACTGTGCCCGGAAGGCGAAATGAAGATGCTGCGGGTGATCCGCCGTATTGGCGAAACCGTTCCGGCAACGGTGAAAAGTACCTTCCTGGGAGCCCATGCCGTAGGTCGCGGTTATACGCACGAGGAATATGTTCAGGCGGTGATTGATATGATTCCCCAGGCTGCAGAGTATGCCGATTTTATTGATGTCTTCTGCGACGAAGGTTTCTTTACGGTGGAAGATACGGACCGGATCCTATCGGCCGCCCAGCATCTGCTCACCCCGAAAATCCATGCCAATGAACTGGCCGTCAGCGGTGGTGTACAGGTGGGTGTAAAGCACCTGGCGCTTTCCGTAGATCATCTGGAACGCACTACGGATGCCGAAATATCGGCCTTGAAAGACACCTGGACCATGCCCACCATGCTGCCCGGGTCGTCCTTCTTCCTGGGACTCCCCTACGGACGTGCCAAAGACTTCATCAAAGCCGGACTGGGCGTGGCCCTGGCCAGCGACTACAATCCCGGCTCCTCCCCCTGCGGCGACATGCGCTTTGTGATGGCCCAGGGTTGCATCAAGATGCGCCTTACGCCAGTTGAGGCCTTTAACGCCGTCACCCTTAACAGCGCTTATGCTATGGGTGTATCGGCCGATTACGGCTCCATCACGCGCGGCAAGAAAGCTGCGCTCATCCTCACCAATCCCGGCTGGGACCTCACCCGCCTGGCCTACCAGTATCAGACCCCCTTTATCCGACAAATCCTCCTATGAAACGTCTGCTTCTCCCCCTTTTGCTCCTGATCCAGGCCTGCACCGGCACGCCCGACCCCATTTCCATCTGCGACTATGGCGCCGTGGCCGGTGAAAGATGCACTTCGGCCATCCAGGCTGCCCTGGATGCCTGTGCCGCCCAAGGCGGCGGAAAGGTAATCATCCCCGCCGGCACCTTCCTTAGCAGCACTATTTACCTGCGGGACCGTGTGGAACTGTATCTGGAAGAAGGCGCTGTGCTGCAAGGGGTTGAAGACCCGGATGCATACCAGCCCTACATCCCGCACAACGACCTCACCCGCTACGACAGCGGCAACGGAACGGCCAATGCCAACTGCGTCAACGACCGGCAATGGATGAAAGCTTTCATCATTGGCGATGGCGTGACCCAAGCTGCCATCTGCGGTCCAGGCACCATTGACGGGAACCATGTCTTCGACGAACGCGGTGAAGAAAACATGCGCGGTCCGCATACCATTATCGTTGCCGAGGCTACCGACTTCCGTATGCAGGATGTGCACATTACCCGTGCCTCCAACTACGCCTTCTTGGGGTACGCGCTACAAGAACCTGTTTTTCAAAGCGTTACCATCACGGAGGGCTGGGATGGAATCCATATCCGCGGTGCAAAAGATGCCCTCATTAAGGGCTGTTCCTTCCAGACTGGGGACGATTCCATCGCCGGCGGCTATTGGGATAATATGCTCATCGAGTATTGCGAGATTAATTCTTCCTGCAACGGTATCCGTATCATCATGCCCTGCGATGTAGTGGTCATCCGTAACAGTCACTTCTACGGACCTGGAGTCTATCCGCATCGCACCAGCGGCGAAGCCCGGCGCAACAACATGCTCTTCGGCGTTTCGCTGGAGCCCGGTGCCTGGGGCAAGGCCAGCGGCACCATGCAGCACATCCTGCTGCAGAACCTTAACATGGAAAACCTTTCCTCTCCCGTAGCCACTTCGGTCCGCGAAGGCTCCGTCGCTCAGGACCTCACCCTGCAGAATATATCGGCCACAGGCCTTACCGGCGCCCTTACCCCCGTAGTTTGCTGGAACGACCTTGGCTTCCACTCCATCACCGTCCAGAACTGCACCTTCACCCGCTAACTCCTGGCAAGCAACGCCCTCTCCCTCAGCCACTTACGAAAAGTAATCGTTCAAAAATCGAACGATTACTTTCTGTAAATAGCTGTCAGTCAGCGGATTAGTTGCCAGAGAAGATGGCGGGGGCGAAGGGGCGGCAGTTGTAGTTGGAGGCCATGGACTGGCCGTAGGCGCCGGCCGATCGGATGGCGATGAAATCGCCGCGATGGCACTCGTTCAGCACCACTCCCTTACCGAAGAAATCGGAG
>Ga0265298_10003204_pt1 | contig 21889 bp, 32 predicted proteins | sample AusTroGonzalo_MG_3_FD_193486 | JGI IMG/M metagenome (GOLD analysis project Ga0265298, IMG submission 193486) | Bovine rumen microbial communities from tropical cattle in Woodstock, Queensland, Australia - Gonzalo_01 | ecosystem: Host-associated > Mammals > Digestive system > Stomach > Rumen ...
GTTAGACCGTGAACGGGATCAAGTGAGCATATTTGAATTGATATGAGTTAGTCGAATAACTCTGATTAAAAGGCAACAATTAACGATATGAAAGAGAGGATAAATAAAATGGCCGCTAAGAAAGAACAGGAAATGATTATCAAAATCAATCGCCCGCAGATCACAAAGGCGAATATTACAATCGTTGGAGAAACCCCGCTGATTGTTCATGCATGGGGAGAAAAAGCAAAGAAAGAGATGCTCGATGCACAGCAGAAGAAAAAGGTTGACAAGAAAGCAAAAGATATCCGCGATCCGTTCTCAGAATTTATGGACGCTTTGTACTGGATTACTCCTAAACCTAAAGAAAAGACACCGGAAGCATTTGAGAAGGCCGTGATGGAAGGTGCAAAGTTTGGCTTTCCGATCACAGCGATCAAACAGGCTGCGCTCTCTGCCTGTTACCGCGCAGGAATCATTCCGAATCAGATGGGAATGAAATGCACATTTTATCTTAACGCGCAGGAAGGCATGAATCCTGGTACAGGATCTGAACTGGCAGTGATCGATACGGATGAGCCGCCTGTGTTCCGGGAAGACATGGTAAAGATTGGCGGCATGACAAAGGTTGCAGATCTTCGGTACAGGCCTGCGTTCAATAATTGGAAGATCAGGCTAACGATCAGTCTGATTGAGGTTGGAACATTCAATATGGAATCTATTATCAACGCGATTGATATGGGCGGTTTCATGAACGGGATTGGTGAATGGCGTATGGAGCGTGACGGAGAATTCGGTCGGTTCCATGTAGAAGTGGAGGGTAAGTAATATGGCAGCTTATTCCTACGAATTCAGCATAAAGGGTGTACACAAGGTCAGCGCACAGGTTGTCGGTGAACTGATCGATGATCTGAACAGTAAAGGCACAGAAGTAACGCCGGAATTGCTTGTTGAACTGAGCCGCGATCCTTCTTCGCCTACTCATAACGAATTTGAATGGGATGATACAGTTGCCGCGCAGAAGTACAGAACAGAGCAGGCAAGGCTGCTGATATCGCATATCCGGGTCATCAAAGAGGATGAACATGAAGAAGAATACAAGATCCGTGCTTTTGTATCTACTCCAGGAAGGAACAGCGTATATGTCCCACTTCATGATGCCTTGAACAATGAAAGTTATCGTGATCACTTGCTAAAGCAAGCAAAAGCAGATTCGGAGATATTCCTTGCAAAGTACAGGCGGTTGGAAGAACTGGCTGCTGTTACGAAAGCTATGGTTGATTTTATAGGCTGAAAAGCTGAGACGAGGCTAGTTGTTGTTCGTAATGGTTCTGTATGGAGAGTACAGGCAGTCATGGAAAGTTTAGTTATGCAGCGGATAGTCGGTGATTGGAAAGTTATGGCAGTCTGGTACAGGTTTGTTCCGGTAAGCATGGGAACTGTTTGGCAGTAAGGGATAGGTTCGTCCTGGCGGTGCGGGTCGGTGCATGGTTCGGCAGTCGCGGATTGTAGGGTAGTGGTCAGTCCGGGTGCGAACGGTATGGCTGGTCAGAGACTGGCAGTATTGGAAAGTCGAGTTATGTAATGATGCGGAAGCGCTTGGTGAGTTAAGTAATGGCAAGATTTTGAGTAACAAATGAAAGTGAGGAAACAAATATGATTCGTTATTTAGGGATGGAAGCAAAAGAAAACAGGAAAAAGAGTGATAACAATCTTCCTGTCGGTGCCTATGTGTGCCAGATTCTGGAAGCCAGGATTGAAGGGCAGGAACCGGATCAAAGGTTGGCTGTAATCATGGAGATTTATGAAGGCGAGTACAAAGACTGGTTTATGAAGCGCTTTAACTATCAGAAAGAACACAGCCAGTATAAGCCAAGGTACAAAGGTGTTTTACGGTTGAGAATACCAAATCCGGAAAACAAGAACGCTCAGTATCCGGAAAGCGATATGCGGAAATTCAATGATTTGATTGCTAAGCTTCAGAACAGTAATCCGAACATTGAATTTTATGGGACAAACGGATTTGATGAAATGCTTATGAAAGGGAAATTCATCGGCATAAGCGTAGCAGAAGATGAATATAACGGTAATAAATTCACTAAGCCTGTGCGGTTTGAAAACGTTGACGATGTCCGGAATGGAAGTGTAACTCCTATCGAGCCAAAGGACAACCAGCCGGACCCTACGAATGCTCCGATGATAGATCAGAGGAGCGGTATGGAAGTAGTGAATACGGAAGTGCTGCCGTGGGACAAGCCGTATTGACGATTTTCGAGGACACCAGGAACCAGATCGGCAAGCACAAGAACATCCATGCCTACTGCAGGCAGAACGATATCCGGATAGTACGCGTCCGGCTGCTTGTAGGGGACTATATGCTGGCCGGTGCCGGTGGAGGCGGGATTTCGGTCGATACAAAGATGGGAGTGCCGGAAGTGGCCTCCAACTGCTTCCAGGAGCATGAGCGGTTCCGGGCCGAGTGCCAGCAGGCACAGGAATGCGGGATAAAGCTGGTTGTGCTGATTGAAGAAGTGCCGCCTGGGGGAGATGTCCGGAACTGGGTTTCTCCCCTGGACCGGTACGGGAAACCGAAATACCAGTTCAATCCGGAAACGCTGCAGAAGGTAATGGCAACTATGACAGAGCGGTACGGGGTGGAATTCCGGTTCTGTGATGGCCGGAGCACCGGGAAGGTACTGCTGGAGATACTGAAAGGAGAAAGGAAATGAACGATATTGATATCAAAGCCAAGCAGTGTACAAGGATACTGCTGTTCATCCAGGATCACGGGAGTGTTAACCCCAGGCAGGCCATGAATGATCTTGGAATTATGCGGCTGGCAGCGAGGATCAGCGACATGGAGAAGGCCGGTATTCACTTTGACCGGCATTGGGTCGAAGACTTCAACAGGTTCGGAGAGAAGATCCGGTATAAGGAATACAGACTGGCGGTGTGAGTATGAACAAGGTCAATGGCTATGTCTTGTTTCACAGGCAGATCGTTGACTGGGAGTGGTATACGGATGTGAATACCAAGGCGCTGTTTATCCATCTGGTTGTCACTGCCAACTTCAAGGATACCAGGTTCCTTGGTAAAAAGATCCGGCGCGGGCAGATCGTCACAAGCCTGCCGAAACTAGCTGAAGAAACAGGTTTGTCAATTCAGAACGTGCGGACTGCAATAAAACACCTAATTTCAACAGGCGAAATAACAGACGAGTCAAAGCGTGGATACCGCATAATTACTGTGGTTAAGTATGACGATTACCAAATACCAACAGACAAACTAACAGTCGACCAACAGACGACTAACAGACAGCTAACAGACGACCAACAGCATCAGAATAAAGGTAATAATGTTAATAAAAGAAATAAAGAGAATCAGATGCATATGCCGCCTTCCCTTGATGAGGTCAAAAAATACATCGAGGAAACCGGCAGCAAGATTGATCCGGTCCATTTCTATAACTACAACGAGGAACGCGGCTGGACATTGAAATCAGGGCAGAAGATCAAGAATTGGAAACTGACGATTCAGAGATGGGAGGAAAGGGAAAAAGATGGACATGGGCAATCTGGAAGAGATGATAAGAAGCAGGATGATGTCATCGCCAGAATCAGCGCCAGAATACCGGTGTTCTGAATGCCATGATACCGGATGGATTGATATCCGGAATGAGAACGGTGACCGGTTTGTCAGGAAGTGTGCCTGCCGTCTTGCCAGAGAAGCGGAGGAACGGATGAAGGTTTCCGGCCTGGGGGACGCGCTGAAGGATCAGAACTTTGATTCCTTCCGGACAGAGAACGCGCTGCAGGAACACATGAAGCGGATTGCACAGGAGTATGTGGTTGAACTGTTCGACAAGTGGGATGACCAGCGCAGGCCGTGGTTGTTCTTCGGCGGGAATCCCGGTGCAGGAAAGACGCATATTTGCACTGCGGTCTGCGGGGAAATCCTGCGGCATAACATCGGCGTGAAGTATATGCAATGGGCGATTGATTCAAAGCGGCTGAAGTATGCAAACAACGAACAGGTGTTTGAAGACGATCTGGATGAGTTTATCAATCCGACAGTGCTGTATATTGACGATCTGCTGAAGCAGAAGTATGCGGAACATCCTGTTTTCACGGAAGCGGATATCCGGATCGCGTTCTCGATACTGAATGCCAGGTACCTGATGAATAAACCGACCATTATTTCATCGGAATGGGATTTGATCGACCAGCTTTTGCCGGCAGATGAAGGCGTTTTCTCCAGAGTGTATGAACGAGCAAAGGAATTCACTGTAAGGATCAGCAGGAACCAGAAATATAATTACCGGATGCGGGAGGCAGAGCAATGACGGACATTGGCTTGCATGAGAACTATTGTTCCAGGTGCGGGAAATCATTCATTGTCCATGACGGGAAATGGGCCTACAGGGTGAATGACGGAAAGTATGCAAGGTTGTTCTGTTCGTGGTCCTGCCTGCAGGCCTTCCGGAAAAACAGGGGCAGCAAGATCGAAAGACGGGAGAAAATCATACAGGCAATCAGGGATGGCCTGTCTACCGGAGAGATCGTCAAGCTGCTGAACGAGGAAGCATCAGTCATCTGCTATTGGAGAAAGAAACTGGAAAAGGAGGAAGCGGAAAATGAAGAGGCCCTGGCCGGAAGAGGATGATTTTTTCTGGATCGCGGTTGCGGTTTCCGCATTCCTGACATTTTGTTTAAGCGCTTTATATGCGCTGGGGTGATCGAATGACAAAATGCTATCTGAAATCAAAAATACGAGATTTGGAGCGTGAACTTATGAATGCAAAACAGAGTCTGAAAGCAGCAAGTAAACGGATCGAAGATCTGGAAGATTGGAACAACAAAGCAAAGCACGATATAAAGGCCTACAATGCCTGTATTGACGGTGTGATAGCTGGGCAGTGCAGTTTCTGCGACTGGTGCGAGGAACAGCGCCTGGGAGAGTGTGAGCGGCCGGAAAAGGGGACCGGCTGCAGCGGATGGTGGCTGATGGATAACCCGGTTGTGAAGCTTCCGGAGGAAGGGGATGAAACGGATGGAGCAACGGAGAATCTTGGCAAAGGAATTCTTTCGGCAAGTCCGGCGGGCGGAGAATGAACTGAAAGTGCTGAATGCAAAGCTCCAGCACTATGAGGAAATCGGTTTGAGCATCAGCGGTTCCTCCGGCGTGATCGGAAACAAGAGCAGGGGCTCTTCACGGGTCGAATTAGCCGCCATTGGTGCCGTGGATGTATTCAGAGCTCTGATCGACCAGCAAAAGGAATTTACGGCCATTATAGCCCGCGCAGAGCAGGTTATCCGGGGAATCAGCCAGGAAAAGTACAGGCAGATTCTGACATACAGGTACCTCTGCGGCTGGAGCTTCCGGTCCATCAGTGACGAACTGAAGTATAACGATCCAAACAGTGTGTACAGGGCTCATGGTTATGCGCTGCGGGTTGCACAGGTGATTTTGGATAAGCAGGGGAGTGTAAACAATGCCAAGACGGATTGAATGGCCTGCGGAAGATATTGTTCTGGAGATTTGCTGGAACGGCGATCCTGACCGGTGTGAAGTGATACCAAAGGAGTTTCTTCCGGACGGCTGCTGTGAGAACTGCATGAAGCATAAAACGGACGGATGCGTTGTTGGTGATGGTGATCTGGATGATGTATGCGGCAGGTATGAATGGGATCAGGAAACCTTGATGGACGAACCAAAAGAACCGCGCCGGGAAGATTATATGACGGACAAAGCTTTCCGGAAGGCAAAGGATTGTGTGAGGCAGTGGTATGTTCAGTATACGGACAGATTCAGAGAATAAGAAAAGGCCGGTCAATGACCGGTCTTTTTCATGTCTTCGCGTATCAGGCGTTTCAGATACCCTTGGATTCCTTCGGATGATTTCAGCTTTTCAAGCTGGGCGATGATGTCTGCATCGGTTTTGTTGTTCAGCTTCAGGTTTATTCGCCTGGTGTTATTGCGGTCATATGCCGGTGTTCCCATGTACTCACCCCTTTGCTTGATTCTATCACTTATGCAGATCGTTTGTCCAGCAGTCTCCCATCTTTCCCATTGCGATTTTTGCACCGCGCCAGGTCCGGTATTCTTTGCGGTGGATGACATGGCCGTAAGGATCGCGGATTGTCAACCTGGTTGTTCCGGTCCGGTATTCGCATAGGTCAGCCTTGCAGCCGTAGAAATCGGTGTAGAATGCTCTCATGGTGGTTCCTCTCTTTCTCCAGCATCTGGTGCTGGCTACAAGAGCCGGTGTCCGGCCCCTGTCTGCCAGGATCAGAATTTCGGTCTTACGCAGGACCATAAGACCTGATTGCCAAGAGCCATCCGCATTCCATTTTCTGCGCTTCTAGCATCTTCTTCGCTGCAATACTCATAAACAACCTTTTCTCCATCAGGATTCGCCCAGATGATAACCAGTTCGTACTTCATTGTTTGTTCCTCCTCTTCAACTGTTTCGATAACGGCCTTGTGCTTGCTGCTGATTGCCTGCCATTTATCCTTTTCCAAGATGGCATCGTCCATAGTGTTTTCGATCCGGAGAAGCGTTCCTTGGATCGCGTCCTTTACTAAGTACTTCATTGTTTGGTTCCTCCTCTTCATGTCGGTTGGTATGGGTGAGTACCCTTAGTTCGTTCTCAGAATATCACAGGGTGAGTACCCTTGTCAAGCACTTTTTTTAAAAAAGTTTTTTCAGCAAAAAACAAGACCGGCAATCTGATCAGATCACCGGCCAACAAAGAACACTTATAAAAAGTCTCTTTAATTCAAGATATAGATATAATATAAAACCCCTTCCGGAAAACCAGGTCAAAAAACAGTACTCTGATCTCCCAGTGATCCCAGACGATTAGTACAATGTACCAGCTTCCATAGGACAATGTACAGACTTCCATCTCCATGATCAGGACCACAAGATATTGCATGAAAATTACTATTGACACTGCAAGATATTGACAGTAAAATGTGCTATGGTGAGAGAATTATAAATAAATCACATCACTGATCCAAACACAAGGACCAGTGATTTTTTATTGCCCATTATGAACCAGGACAAAACACAATCTCATGTCCCATAAATAATCCCATAACACCTCACACAATCCAGTGCTGAGCTCAGTAATAACAACACACTGAACACAGCACCGGTTGAAATGGCATAAACATGAACGGTTATGAGAACCCCGGCAGGGGTCCGGAAGGGAGGTAGCGCAATGCCAGGATCAAAGATCCCTGATGACAAGTTGACCAGGCGAATTGCCCGGTTAGCTGTCATGGAGGCCAACAGTGCCAGCAGGGCCGATAAGCTGAAAGAGATATTCGGTCTTGACATTGAGACAGCACCGGAAAAAGAGATACACAATGCAGATGCTGCTATGTCTCGCTGGAGAAAGCATCCAATGTTTGACCAGGCATGGAAAGAAGAGGCCAAGCGCTGGTGTTATGAAGACTTCACATTGGCCATGTCGGTCTTCCGGAAGGGCATGAAGCAGGACAAGGATGGATGGCTGGCCATGAACAGTGCAGTCAATGCTCTGTCCAATGCCAACAAGAGACTGTTCCACGATGAAGATAGTGCAGTCACAGTCAAGATCGAAGGCCTGCCGGATATCGGTTCCCCAGACGATGAGTGACCAACTCTTCGTGAAACAATAGTTTAGCGAATAGTTGGAAAAGCAGCTGGAAGCCTTATGATACAAGGCATAGAGCCGATATTACCAATAACTGGAAACAGTGGTTATGCATCCATGCACCGATTATGCAGGGTTTGATGAATAATCCACAGCTTCCGGTTATTTGCACAGAGCAGAGCAGAAGCCAGCACGGTCCTGCTCCAAACCGGAAAATTTGTACAGAAGGGGTCCCCTCCAGATCACGGTTACGGTGTCAAGGTGGGGGAGGGGGTGTCGGACCGGAACCCTGGGGGGCCGAATCGTGGTTGGGACTCTCCGGGAACTGAAACGATATATATATAAACCTCATCGTGGGGATAGTGAGAACCCCACGGGTCAAAACAAAAAAAAGCACCAGCGGGGTTAGGGCATGGACCCCAATGGTGTTTTTTAAGTGGGCTGACAGGCTTAATTCCTTTCCCCTGTGGAGCCCGCTATTAAGCTGTCTTTGGCCGCAAAGGCAGTGTGATCACAGCTTGGCCCTGTGGGGCATGATGTTTCTTCATGACTCCTCTTGTCTGGGTTTTTTCCTCCTCGACATAAATGGCGGTGTTGCGGCCACACTGCCAACCCACAGGGCCATTTAGCATGACAACGTAGTGTAACAGGAAGCACACCCCTTCGATTTGGTTGCTAACCCATGGGGATCGAGTCGAAGCAAAAAGTGAAACCAAGGGATCGGTACGCATGGTTGCCGGAAGGGCTATGACGGAAGGAGAGCGTCCGCGTGTTTAGCGGATAGCTGCCTGACTACTTTCCGGTTTCGCTATAAGACGCGCCGACTGCGGCGGGTAGCTGGGGAGAGCAGGTTCGAGTCCTGCCGTTGTCAATCATCAGAGGTGACCGCATGGCGAATGTTGTGATCAACTACCAGCCAACGCCGAAGCAGGCGATGTTCCATGCAAGCAAGGCCAACGAGATTTTGTACGGAGGCGCTGCAGGCGGGGGAAAACGAAGGCGCTCATCATGGATGCGCTGTTCCGTTGTCTGAAGAACCCAGGCACAACAGCGGTGATCTTCCGGAGATCCTATGGTGAGCTTGAAGATACCGACATCAAGGAAGCGCAGGCCAGTTATCCGGAGAAGCTGGCTACTTACAATGCAGGGCGGCATGAATTCCGGCTGATTAACGGAAGCAAGATTCTGTTCCGGCATTGCGAGAATGAAGCGGACCGGTTCAAGTACTCCGGTATTGAAATCCAGTTTCTCTACTTTGACGAGTTAACCTCGTTTGAGCAGGTGATCTATGACTTCATCAAAACGCGTTTACGCGCCAAGAAAAGCCTGGGTGTGGTACCGATTGTACGGTCCGCATCGAACCCCGGCAATATCGGTCATGGCTGGGTCAAGAAGATGTTCGTGGATGCCGGTCCTTATATGGAAATCCAGGAGCAGGAGATCTATTCCGAGACGCTGCATAAGACGCGGAAGATCCGGACGCAGTACATACCGGCACTGGCCACAGAAAACCCGTTCATAACGGATGACTATATCTTTGAGCTTGAGCAGAAGCCACCAGCGCTTCGCGCCGCGTTATTGACGGGATGCTGGGACAGCTTTGAAGGCCAGGTGTTCAGCGAATGGCGTGATGCCAGGGAACACTATGATGACAGACTTTGGACGCACGTTATCAATCCGTTCCCCATTCCAACCAACTGGCCGAGGTACTTCGGTTTTGACCACGGATATTCAAGGCCGTTCTCCTGCGGCTGGTACGCGATGAGCCCTGACGGTTGCCTGTACCGGTACCGTGAATGGTACGGCTGCAAGCCGAGGCAGGCGAATGTCGGACTGGAGCTTACGCCGGTGCAGATCGCTGACGGCATCCTGGAGCGGGAAGCTCCGGAGATCGAGGACAACATCAAGGTACTGCGGGTTGCTGATCCGGCCATCTTTGACAAGAGTCGCGGTGACAGTGTTGCCGATCAGATGGCTCCCGGTTTTATGGGCAGGCATAAAGGTGTGCTGTTCAACCGGGGCGATCACGCCCGCATTCCCGGCAAGATGCAGATACATGAGCGGCTGCGCTTTGACGAAAAGGGCAGGCCGAAGCTCCAGGTATTCAATACCTGTAAGGAATTCCTCCGCACGTTCCCCACACTTCCGTATTCAACCAAGAAGCCGGAAGATGTGGACAGCGATGCGGAGGATCATTAGCGCATATATACGATGAACTGCGGTATGTGTGCATGGATCATCCCATTGCACCCAAGAGCAAACCGCCGAGAGAATACAAACCGTTTGATCCGTTCAACAGGGACGAGGATGACTACTGATCGAAGGCGCGGCGGGCAACGTGCAAATAAAAGAAACGGAGGAAGCGCTCCTGTGTTTCTGAATCCTGCCGCGCTTTCCATATAGGGGTGATTGAGATGACAGACAAGGAAAAGGAACTCCAGGAAGAAATCTTCCAGGATGAGCAGGTGCTTAACGAGGAAGAACAGGAACTGCTGGATACCATCTATGACCGTCTGGACATCTTTGAGCAGATGAACAGGCCCTATCATGAGCAGGCGAAGAAGTGCCGCCGTATCCTGCATATGGACGATCCGGACCAGGATGACGAGCGGACGATCATCAAGAACGGCAAGAAGACCCTGCAGCTGCAGACGCTGAAATCGACCATCAATAACGTGGTGGCCGATCAGATGCTGTCGATGCCGGAGGCAAAGCTGATGCCGGAAACGGCAGAGATGCAGGAAGCCGCTGATGACCTGCAGGATATGTGCCATTATGTCATCTACTGTGCGAATGACTTTGAGCAGTTGCACTACCGGCGGTGCGAGGACTTCTACGCGCCCGGTACAGCCGTCACGCAGATTGCATGGGATGATGACATGGCCTACGGCAAGGGCGATATCGCGCTGATCCGCTGGCCGATTGAAGCATTCCTGTGGGACCCTGTTGCGGAACGGCTGGAAGACTGCCGCGCCGTGATGAAGGTTAGCTGGCACCCGCTTTCCTATTACCGCGCCCACTGGCCGGAAGAAGGGAAGTATGTCGGCTGCGATGACCACAGCCATAACGATGTCGGCAAGAGCCAGGAACAGGAGAACAGTGAGCACCAGGGCGATGAAAAGCGGGCGCTGCTGATTGAATACTGGTGGCGGGAGTATAACGCGAAGAGCCACAGGTACACGATCAACGTTGCCTATGCCGCCGGGAACGCGCTGCTTTCCGTTGACAGGGATGTGTACGCGCACGGGATGTATCCCTTCGTCATTGATGTGCATGACAGTATCGAAGGTGCGCTTGTGGGCGAAGGCCTTGTGACCGAGCTTGCACCGATGATGCGGTATATCAACCGGTACGCGGCGTATGCCGACATGAACGCGAGAATGGCCAGCAAGGGCCGGATGCTCGTTCAGCGCGGAAGTGGCATCGATAAGGATGCCCTGACGGACTGGGAGAACGATGTGATCGAAGGCGATAGGATCGTGCAGGGCGAAAGCTGGAACTGGATGCAGAACCAGCCGTTCAGCAGCGTGATCACGAACCTGCTTTCCATGTTTGAAAACAATCTGAAGGCAGACAGCGGAGCCAACCAGTTTACCAGAGGCGAGACAACCGGAGGCATTGTTTCCGGCAAGGCCATCAATTCCCTGATCCAGGCGGGCGGCAAGGTTGCTTCCATGCGGACCGAGCAGCTGAAGTATGGATTCAAGAATATGGTGGAACAGATCATCTGGCTGATGGCACAGTTCTATGACGATGACCGGACGATGATGATCACGGGCCGGGAAGGCCGCAGGGAACTGAAGGTTGACATGGTGAAACTGTTTGGCAAGAAGACGAAGGGCGCGGTGAATCCGCCTCCCTACACCGTTGAGATCGAGGTTTCCAGCCGCGATCCGCAGCGGATTGCCAACCAGAACCAGATGTTTATGGAAGCCTATACGATGAGCGCACAGGCCCAGCAGTTCTTCCCGCTGTCCAGCCTGTTTAATATCCTTAACCTGGACGGCAAGGACAAGATCCTGCCGGTGATCCAGGCGAACGAGCATTATCAGGAACAGATGCAGCAGATGCAGCAGCAGATGCAGCAGATGGCCGAACAGATGCAGCAGATGCAGGGCGAGAACCAGAACCTGCGGAAGGCCGTCAGCCAGACAACCAGCGCCCTGGCACAGATGGGTGCGCGGCGCGGAGGCGGCGGTGTTGTCAACCAGACCGGCGGACCGCTGAAGGTGGCCGAGGCCGGCGGCGGGCCGAACAACTCCAGCGCGGTGGTGGAGCAGGCGCGGAATACGCTGGGTACGCCGACCGGCGCGGCATTGCCCACTTAATTTGGCACAAGGCCCCGTGATTTGCGGGGCTTTTGCAATATAAAAAACACAGACCGTGATTTGCGAGTCTGCGAAAGGAGTTTACTCCATGGATTATGAGGAGAACACTGTCGATACCGGAACCGGTATGGACGAAGCCGCAACCGCTGACGATATGCTTTCCGATGAAGTAGTCGAGGAAGTGGAAGAGCCAGCGGAAACCCTCGATTCCCTGACCGAGGAAGACGAGGATCAGCCCGCCGAAGAACAGGAGCCGCAGACGCAGGGTACCAGCGAACCCGGCTATGTGCAGAAGCGGATTGACAAGGCGCTTGCGAGAGAGAAGGAAAACATGAGAGCGGATATCATGGCTGAAGTGGAAGCCAGGTACGCGCCGATCATGGAACGCCTTCTGGAGATGGACGCGCAGGAGCTTGTCCGCAAGGGAGAGGTTAAGAACCTTGAGCTTGCCAAGGAACTGCTGCGTTACCGGCAGGGGAACCCCGCGCCGCAGGCACCGGTCCGGGAGGAACAGCCCCGGAATGAAAACGGTCAATATGCCCCCAAGAATGATCCGGTTACCGAAGCGAAGATTGACATCCTGGCGAACCAGGTGGACAAGATCCGCGAGAAGACCGGCCTTGATGTGATGGAGCTTTTCAACACAGACAAGGAAATCAAAGAAAAAGTTATCAGCGGTGAAATGGACTTCTACGATGTGGCGGAGATGATGCAGAAGCAGCCGTCTTCCGGCAAGAGAAGGCCTCCCGCGCCCACGCGCTCCTCCAACGGAGCCAGCGGGCAGACACCCAATGCCATTGAAAATATGACAGACGAACAGTTTGCCCGTATGGAACGGAAAATCAGAGAAGGGGCGCGTTACACATTAAGATAAGGAGCGTGTAACTATGCCTACGAACTATTCCTATTCCTCCGGAATCGCGCCGACCCTGCTGGAATCCTACCTGCAGCGCCGCGCCCTTGAGAATGTCGAACCGAACCTGGGTTATCTGACTGACGCGCAGATGATCGACCAGCCCATGAACAGCGGCAGCAAGCACGTTAAGTTCTTCCGCTACACCGAACTGGGCGCTGTGACCAAGCCCCTGGAAGAAGGCGTTACCCCGTCCGCGCAGGCGCTGACCGAGACTGCTTTCTCCGTGATGACCAAGCAGTACGGCGGCTACATGGACTACACCGATGAAATCGACCTGTGGCACGTTGACAAAAAGACCCAGGCGATGTCCGACCGGCTGAACCGGCAGGCCGCGCTGTCCATCGACACCGTTGGCCGTGATGCCATCTGTGCCGGACTGAACGTGATGTTCCCCGGCACCGTGAGCGCCCGCGGCAGCATTGTCGGCACTGACCTGATCAACTACACGATGATCAAGAAGGCGGTCCGGAATCTGAAGAAGAAGGGCGCCCAGCCTTTCGCCGATGGTTTCTTCCATGCGAAGATCAGCCATGAAACCTATTATGACCTGTCCGGTGACAGCCACTGGATCGCGGTCGCACAGTACCAGAATGACCGGCGCGTACAGAAGTACGAACTGGGCACCATCTACAATGTCAAGTTCTTTGAGGTTGACAATGCGAAGGTGTTCGATACCCAGACCTATCTGGATGCGGGCGGCACCATTACCGATCTGGATGCCTACGGCTCAAACTACAACCGCGATGAACGGTCCATGATCATCCAGGATACCATGACGGAAGACATGGCCCGTGAACTGACCGGCAAGCTGGTGTATGTTGCTTACTCCAGCACCTACAAGACCCTGATGTGCATCGAGCGCATCTATCCCAGCGGCACTGCCAACAAGACGAAGGTTGTGTTCCGCTGGCAGCCTGATGCCACTACTACCAACAACTGGACGCAGAGCAACAGCTGCCAGATCATTCCGACCGGCGGAGGCAACAGCGTTCCCGTTCATGCCTCCATCATCTACGGCCAGAACGCGTTTGGCTGCGTGAAGCTGGGCGGCAAGGGCAAGCCGAACTTCAAGATCATCGTGAAGCCTCTGGGCTCCGCCGGTGCTACTGATCCCCTGGATCAGCGCGGCACCATTGCGTGGAAGGTTCCCTTCTTCGCGACTGCGGTTCTCCAGGATGACTTCATCTGCCGTCTGGAGCACGCGGTATCCGCCTAATCCAGACCCCAACGGGGGCCACTCTTGCACGGGTGGTCCCCTTTTTTTGAAAGGAGGCCATTGACATGGCTGATGACAAGACCAGAACCGATGTTGTGGAAGAGAACGATGCCGCAACGATTGCCAAGTACGGAGACGAAGCATGGCCGCAGATCATTGCGTCCCGGCTGAATGACATTAATCTTTCCCTGGCCGCGCTGGTGGACGCGCAGCCGAGTTCGTAACAGAGTGAGAGGAGTATAAACCATGGCTGCAAAGAAAAAGGAAGATATGACGCTGGATGTCCAGGACATCGAAATTGAAGACAACGGGCCGGACTACGGCGAAGTGAACCTGGACGATTCGCTGACGGTGAAGATCGAAGAAAAGCAGAAGAGCTATAACGGACCGATGGTGGAGGTTTACCTGCCGAAGCTGGAAGAGGAAAGCAGCGGCGTGAAGGTGGACCAGTACGAACACGTTACGATTGCAAACGAGGCCCGCGAGTGGACCTGGTATGTGAAGCGCGGGGAACGCGTGGATGTGCCGGTGCCGGTGTTCGTGCTGCTGAAGGCCAAGTATCCGGATATTTAAGGAGTGATGACCATGACTTTAGCCGAGATCAAAAACCAGGTCATGTTCCAGACGAACAACGATGAAGAGGATGTGGGGGATTACCTGCCGCATCTGGTTGATTATATCAACGATGGCTATGACCGGCTGGTTAAAGTCTGGACAAAGAGCCATACCCCGCAGACGGACTATCCGAGGCTGTCGGCGGATACGGACGAGCCGAACCTGCCCGTATGGACGCACAGGGCGATCTGTGACTGGGCAACGTGGCTGGTATACCGGAACGGCAACCCGCAGAAACAGAATCGCGGCATGGCATTCCGGGCGGCGTTTGAGGAAGTGCTGGCGAAGCTTTCTGATGAAGGCGGGCTGGCCGGAATTGATCCTGATACCGGAGCAAACATTCAGTACAACAAATTCCGGAATATTCCGGTATAAGGCGGTGAGGCAGGATGGCACAGTTCAGACTGAACGCATATGATGCCGATCTGTTTATTCCGGGCTTTCTGGGACTGAAGCAGAACGAGGTTGATCTCGTTCCTGATATGCGGTTTGCGGCGGACGCGGAGAATGTGGAAACGCCGGACGGTGTTCTGCAGCCCCGCGCCGCAACCTATTATCTTGACAGCGGATACTTTGAGCAGAAGATCGAAACGCTGATGTGGTTCCACAGGCGGTATATGCAGGACGAAGGCACAAAGGATTATCTTATAGCGGCGGTGGACGGTAAACTGTACCAGAAACCGGAAATATTGGGTCCTTGGAATGAGATTGATATGCCAGCCGGAAAGCTTTCATTCGGAAGCAATGTATGGAGCTGGATTGCCTATGAAATGAACTTTGACGGCAGCGAATATCCGGTGGATGTGCTTGTGATCAGTAACGCCACTGACGGGATGTACGTTATTGTTCCAAGTGATATCAGCCGGATCTGGGGCGTTGTCAAGAAGCTGACATGGGGAAGCCTTGACGAGGAAACCTGGGAAGCGCAGTTCGCCGGAAGATGGATGATCATTCCGGTGGACACCAAGGGAAACAAGTTCTCCGTGATTGAACGGTATAACGAGCGCGTATGGGGCGGCGGCATTCCGGACGATGATGACAAGCTTGTTTATTCCAGGCCGTATGATCCGACCAACTGGAACGCGGCAGGCGAAGACGAAGAACCGGAAGACGGCGCGGGGGATATCAGGCTCCCCAGCTGGGACGGGGACAGGTTCACCACACTGAAGGCATTCGGTGACAACCTGATCGCGTTCAAGAAGCACAGGCTGTGGCGGATTACCGGAACGAACCCCGGTGAATTCAATATCCATGAGCAGTACGGCGGCGGCGCTCCGTATCCGGATACCGTGGAAACATACGGTGAAAAGATGCTGATTGCGGACCGGTACGGCATGAGCGTTTATGACGGGATGACGGTTTCCGATTATATGCGGGAGTATGTGCAGGAAACCTGGAAGAACGCGACCTGGGGTATGCTTGACCAGATGTGCGCGGAAATCTTCAGAGAAAAATACTATCTTGCATTTCCCATGGGGCTGAGTGCCGTAAACAACGCGCTGCTGATTTATGATCTGAAGACAGGAACAATCCTTCTGCATAAGGATATTTACATAGAGAGCATGATGGCAACGGAGCGTTTCCTGTATGCCACAAGCTCACAGGCACCGGGCCGGGTGATGGTTATTCCGTACAATTCCTGGGACATCGGCCTTGCCTGCGGAGATGCCACAAGATGGGAATCCCCGTGGATGGATTTCGGACGGAAGGACATCCAGAAGGGCGGTTTCGATCTGTACTTTATTCCGGAGGTTCAGCAGGAAGCGGTCACGCTTTCCATCAGCATCCAGACGGAGAAAAAGTTGAAGACAAAGGAATATACAATCCAGCCGCTGACGGAGGAACAGAGAGCCGCAGAGAAGGAACACAGGGGCAAGCGGCTGCACTTCGGCGGGAACGGCAGGCGATTCCGGGTGATTATCGAAAGCGCCGAAGGCGTGACCGCGCCATGGAGGCTGATCGGCGGTGTTCATGTGATTGTCGAAACCGATCCGGATTGAGGTGATGGCAGATGAAGAGGAATTATTCCGCGCACGTTCCGGTCCGCGTTCCGTCCAACTGGGCGGGCGAGGCCAGGGGCATGGTCATTCAGCTGAACGATATGCTGGATGATATCTATGCGAAGATCAATAAGCTTCGGCAGGATGTGGAAGAACTAAAGCAGGAGGATGAGGAAGATGTCAACGAAGACAACTAATTACGAACTGGAAAAGCCGGAGTATTCCGATGCTGCGGATGTCAAGGTGATCAATGATAATATGGACATCATTGACGGCCAGATGAAGACGAATGCCGACAATATTACTGCTGTGAACAGCAGGCTTCCGGAAGATGACGGCACGGAAGGCCAGGTGATGCGTTCCAAGGGTGACGGCACATCCGAATGGGTGACATACGGAGATCCGTCTGACGAGCAGGTGGATGCAGCTGTTTCGGACTGGCTGGACGATCATCCGGAGGCCACCACAACAGTTGAGGACGGCGCTGTAAGCAGGGCGAAATTGGATGCCGATCTGAAGGAAAAAACGGACGAGGTTCCCCTTTTAAAGAGCGCTTTAGCTCCAATTGAACCAATAACAATATCCGGTCATTATATCAATCAAAACGGAAGTATTGGAGATTCTGCGACACGATATATTACTGATTATATTCCTTGTACGGCAGGGCTTACGGTAAAATATAAAGGCGAAACAAATAGAACTGACATATCTGCATTGACTTTTTTCAATGCGGCAAAAGAACCGATTGAAACAAATGTGAATGTAGGGGCAATCAATACAATTTATACAGATACCGCCCCGGCTAATACGGCGTACGTTGTTTTGAGTTGGAGTACAACGGCATCCGGTTTTATTGCGGTTGATAGTTGTGTTTACGCTGTTCTAAATGAATTAAGGACGTACAAAGATGATATTGAAGATATTCAAGATGACATCACGGATATTGAGTCTGACATCTCATCACTTGAAAACAATCTAAAATCGAATGATGACGCAACGTATATCATTCGCCCGTCAAAAAATCAGTATGATGGCACACAGGATAAAGTAGCATTATGGGTTAATGGTACTTCATCTGTTCAGATCAGTTCAACGGCAAAAAGCCTTGTGTTTCCTCTTCCGGCAAATCATGGGAGATGTTTTATTACAGTAGACAGAGAAAAAACCGGAACGATACTGAGAGCAGGAACACTTGAGAACTATCCTGCTTATGGGGAAACATATTCCTATGTTGTACAGGGACAGACAAAAACGCTGACCATTGAATGTGCTCCAGACGATGAATATTTATTCCTTACATATTACAATAGTGCAACAGATACACTTACAGAAGAACAACTGCTGTTAGGGCTTACGGTTTACATTGGAGCAATAGTAACAAACGAATATGCAAAAGTGGATTATGAAAAGATCGAACTGACAAATTTTGTAAATGCCAAATATGTAAGGTATAGCGATAAAGCTATTATTTCTTACACATCACAGACAGATACATTTGGTTTGTATGACGTTGTTCCTCTTCTTGAATCATCAACGGAACTGATTGCGTTTTGTTCGTCATTTAATACGTTTGTATCGAAAATCACATTCCTTTCTTCTGAAACACTTGCACAGGGAAATGTAGTCGGTGTTTGGACAAATGAAGCAGTAGGAGTTTACACAGTAGAAATACCTACAGGAGCAAAATATGTCTGCATTGCAAACGAGTGCGATGCAAACGGGAATGTAATAGGCAATCCGATTGTTTTGTACCATTCTTCAGATTTGATTTCACAGGTGATAGAAAACGAGCAAAAAATAAATGGAATGGGAACAACCGTTTACGACAGTCTGGTTTACACGGACAGATTCAATTCACAAAGAAGAGACTCTCTCACAAATACGATTGCAAAACTAAAGGCAGGAACACTAAAGTATACTGTGCTTGGGGATTCCATCACGGACACTTGGGACGGTCATAACCATGCAGGTGGTGGTGCTTCTGATGCGGCACACGGATATGCAAAAATCGTATACAGATGGTTAAAACAAAAGTACGGCAATAGTATTCAGTTTACAAACAACGGCACAGGCGGCATTACTGTGACAGGCACAATGGAAGTTGTAGACCAGTATATTGAAGATCAAGGGTATGATCTCTGTATCGTTGAACTTGGCACAAACGATTGGAATGTTCAGACGAGCATTTCTACATTCAAGACGAACTATAAAGCATTGCTTGATACAATCCTTGCGTATAATAATCCACCTGAAATCTTTATTATTGGTCTTGGATACTTTGGAAGTTGGCATTCCGAACGGGCAATCAAGGAAAAACAGTACAACGATGCGTTGCGTGAGATCGCAGAAGAGTATGACGTTCCGTTCGCTGATCCTTATGATGGCATGAAAGAAGAGATTGACTTTGGCACGTATACCTTTGCGGATTTAACCTATGAACCTGATCCTGTTCATCCGAATGATGCAGGACATCGCATCTGGGCGAACGAGGTCTATAACGTATTTGCTGAAATCATGAAGTAAAGTGACCGTTAGTTAGGAGTTTGTATGTGGTATGAATGGTTGATGATTGGGCTTGGGTTTGGTATGTTTATTGGGCATTGGATAACACAAATAGCAGAAAAGAAGAAAAGATGAATGTGGTGTCTGGTTCTCTATGTTTGAAACGTGCCTCACAAGGCTTAATAACCACTGCTTGGTCGCAGTGAGTCGCGACAATAGGACTTAATGAACCGTTCGATTCGGTTCGCCACTATAAAAGTGACCAAGCATTAATGCAGCACGTTGTCTGCTTGCAGATGGCGAGAAAACACGCTGACCGCTTGCGGTTGGTGATTGCTACATGATGCAAGTCCCATAAGAAACCGCACAGCGCAACATGGTGAACCGCCTGTGTACAGATCGTGTGCCAGCGAATCCAAGGCACAGGTAGAAGCACGTTACATCAAGCTTATGTGCATCTCCGAGGTTGGCAGATTTCCGGTGTTGGCATCCCGGAGAACTGAATTAGCAGGAGAATCTTACGGAAGGAGCAACGATATGTCACGATATGTAAAACTGGAAGATATTCAAGCGTTTCCGATTAGGATTGACCACTGCGATCACAAGAATGGGAACATTCATTTCATTCTTGGCATCGAAACTGCACTGGAATACATCGACTACCTTCCGCAGTATGAGTTGCCGGATGCAGAGCCGATTGACAGACCGGAGTTTGCTTACAAGGATGAAGAAAAATACGAATATCATTTGTCTTGCCCGTTTTGCAAACATGATTGGTGGAATGCAAAACCGTTCCCGCCATTTTGTCCGAAGTGTCATAAAGAAATAGTAAATAAAATACAAATGATTAAGGGAATGAAAGCGCAGAAAGAAGATCCTGTTGGGAAATTAGTCGGGAAACTCCACAGATATGATTAAGGAGCAGTAAAATGACATTTGAAGATTTCATGAAAATTAACAAGGCAAAAGCACCAGAAAATATGCTCCCAAATGGCACAACCGCAGAAGAAGCGGTAAATATTCTGGCAGAGCATTTCCTTGGCAAAATAGTTATTGATGGATATCCAGCAACACAGGAGCAATGGAATACGGAAGTTGTAGCTGAAATATTGCGGATATATCCGAGAGGATCAATAAGAAAGATAAAGCAACGATACTTTTATGACTTAAAGTGACCAATTAACGGTGTAGCAATGACTAACAATACACACGATGTGTATCGGTCAGTACCCCTTCTTCTTTAACCATTCATCGAGTGCCTTCTGAATGCACCATGAACGGGGACGCTCCTCCTCTTTCCGGTACTTCTCAAGACGCTCGTGAATGGACGGGGGTACAGAAATCTGGTAACGGACATATCCCTCTTCTTCGATTCCACGGAGTGATCGACCACCATTGATACCCATAAAATCATCTCCTTATATCGTTTGTGTAGGTTGGTATAAGGGTAACTGATTTAAAGAGGGTATGTCAATCAGTAGCCGTAAGCGTTGATATACAAGAGGTTGATGGTTGTCCAACTTTGAGAGTGACCATTTAACCAGGAAAGGCCGCATTCTTTCCCCAGCCGCTTCGGCGGCTTTTTACATACAAAAACAAAAAAGGAGATGACATACACATGAACTACAAGGGAGACTATGCCGGTGGAACAAGCTATTCCGTTGGCGATGTGGTTGTCTACACGGACCATGTGCCGTATCAGATGATCGAAGCTGGTGCTGCCGGAACAACCTGCCATGACAAAAAGCGCTGGAAGCGCCTGGACAGTCCGCTGGCAGATGTGGTTGTGCTGCTGCACGATATGCTGAACGCGGGCGGGAACGAAGGCATCAGCGCGATGATCGCGCCGGAGTATTCCAAGAAGACCTATGCCGCCGGGGACATTGTGACGCATGACGGAAAGCTGTACAAGGCGAAGGCCGCGATCAGTCCGGCGGACAACAGCTGGACGGCGGCACACTGGGACCAAACCACAGTTGCTTCCGCGATTCCGAAAAACATCAGCGATGAAGCGATCACGCTGACTGCCGGGGATGATGATTACCTGGTTACTGTCGATGCTTCCGGTGACGATCCGGAACTGTCCGTGACGAAGGTTGTGTGAGGAGGCTGATTTCTGATGGCAAAGCTGTATAACGTGACCAAGAAGGATACCATCGATGCCTTCAAAACCAATGCCGGAAGGACCGGTGTAAACCGCCTTGATCCGCAGACCGGACGGCCTTCTGTGCCGGGATTTACAAACGGCAAGACCGAGACTGCGCGGTATGCGCTGGAGAAGGCGTTCAAAAACAGCGGGAAACAGGTTAAGAACCCCAAGAAGCCAGTAGCGAGGTGATCAGCGATGGCAGAAAAGAATACGCATGGTGAATATAACCGCAGGCTGATCAGGGATGCATTCCAGACGAAGGATGCGGCGAACAATGCGAAGAAGCCGACTGGAATCCGCAGTAAGCGATGGACCCTGATGTGAGACGCGAACTCCAGACATCTCTTGTCGAAGGATCAAAGGCTGTTAAGCGGACAACCAATGCCCAGCGCAAGGTAGACAACCTGCAGAATGAACGGGAACAGCTGATTGCCAAGCGGGACAAAGCGAATGCCTCCACAGCCGCAGCAGCTGAAAAGCGAATCGGTAAGCAGAGCGGAATTACGCCCAGCAAGCAGAGCAGAAAACCGGAGATTGCCAC
>Ga0265298_10003205_pt1 | contig 21888 bp, 17 predicted proteins | sample AusTroGonzalo_MG_3_FD_193486 | JGI IMG/M metagenome (GOLD analysis project Ga0265298, IMG submission 193486) | Bovine rumen microbial communities from tropical cattle in Woodstock, Queensland, Australia - Gonzalo_01 | ecosystem: Host-associated > Mammals > Digestive system > Stomach > Rumen ...
GTCGGACTGATCCTGTTTCTCGGGATCGGAACTCTTTCCGCCAAAGAATTGAAAGTGCTGATGATCGGGAACAGTTTTTCGATCTGTGTGGGCAATAATCTCCCGCAGATTGTGAAGTCGGTCCCCGGCCACAAGCTGGAACTGACCAGCGCCTTTATCGGCGGCTGTCCTTTCGACAAACACAGCAAAAATCTGGAAAAGGCGGAAAAGGACCCGAATTTCAAACCCTACACGATCACGGTCTGGACTTCCGATCCGCCGAAGAGGATCAAAAGCGTCAAAGGGAATGTGAATGAACTGCTGAAAAACAATCAGTATGACGTCATCACCATCCAGCAGGCCAGCCGGAAAAGCTGGGATTACCAGACCTATCAGCCGTTTGCGGATGAAGTGATCGCATATATCCGGAAACATCAGCCGAAAGCCGAGATCGTGATCCAGCAGACCTGGGCTTACCGGATGAACAATCCGGTCCTGAAGCCGAATCCGAAAGCCCGCTGGGATTTCGACCAGACAGGAATGTATGAACGGCTTCGCGAATCCTACGGCAAGCTGGCCGAAAAATATAAATTCCGGGTGATCCCGGTCGGGGACGCAGTGCAGAAATACCGGAAATACACGCCGGTGAAATTTCAGCCCGCCGCCCAGCCTCCGGAATATCCGAACCTGCCGTCCAATGTCGGCGATGTGGTCGGCAGCGCGTCCTGGAAAAAGGATCCGAAAACCGGAAAGAACACTCTGCGCGTCGATAACAGCCATCTGAACTCGAACGGACATTATCTGCAGGCTTGTGTGTGGTTCGCTTTCCTCTATGGAGAACCGGTCCAGAAGATCGCCTATATTCCCAAGAACATCAGCGCCGAAGAAGCTGCGCTGATGAAGAAATGCGCCCAGGAAGCGCTGGACGAATATAAACAGGTGAAATGACCGGTTTATTCCGGAAGAATGATCTTGCCGTTGGAAAGATCGCGCAGTTTTGTCCTCAGTCCGGGCAGGGCCGCGGCGGTCAGTTCCCCGCGGATCCGGACATCGGATAAGAACTCTTCCTGTTTCGTTTCGAATCCGGACGCGGCCAGCAGGCGTTTCACCTGCTCATACAGTGCATAAGGCACGGTGAAGTCCAGTTCGCGCATGGGGACCAGTTCCCTGGTGCGGATATTTTCGAGTGCTGCCTGTGCGCTGGCAGTATAGGCGTGAACGAGTCCGCCGGTGCCGAGCTTGGTGCCGCCGAACCACCGCGCCGTGGTCAGGATCACATTGGTCAGCCCGCTGCCCTTCAGCACTTCCAGCGTGGGACGCCCGGCGGTTCCGGAGGGTTCGCCGTCGTCGGAACAGCCTTGGATATTGCCCTGTGCCCCCACGATGAATGCGTAGACGATATGTCCGCCGTTGTCGTATTGGGTCTTGCGCAGACGCCAGATCTCGCGGGCGGCTTCGGGTGTTTCCGCATATTCCAGTTCGGAACGGAATCTGGAATTCTTTACCATCAGTTCAGCCGGAGTGCCTTCCAGGAAGATCTTCATATCGGCTCCGGGTTCAGATCCGGTTCAGGATCAGCATGCAGTCGCCGTAACTGAAAAAACGCATCCGTTCCCTGACCGCGTAACGGTAGGCTTCCATGACGAATTCATATCCGGCGAAGGCTGAGACCAGCATCAGCAGGGTGCTTTTGGGCAAATGGAAATTGGTCAGCAGCATATCGGCGGACCGGACCCGGTATGGCGGATAGATGAAGATGGAGGTATCGGTTTCCTGCGGGATGAAAACACCGTCGGAATCAATCACCGATTCCAGCACGCGCAGCGAGGTGGTGCCGACCGCGGCGATGCGGTGTCCGGCGGCGCGGGTGCGGTTGAGCTGGTCCGCCGCCTCCTGTGTCAGGATGAAATGTTCGCTGTGCATCGGATGTTCGGCAATGTTCTCCACGGTAACCGGCTTGAACGTGCCCTGGCCGACATGCAGAGTCAATTCCGTTTCGGTGACGCCGCGTTTTTTCAGCTCAGCGAGGATCTCCGTGGTGAAGTGCAGTCCTGCGGTGGGCGCGGCGACTGCCCCGGGATGTTTCGCGTAAACGGTCTGGTAGCGTTCCGCATCGGGCGGAAGGTCGGCGCCCCGGCGGATATACGGCGGCAGCGGCACATGTCCGCACTGCCGCAGGGTGTTTTCCACATCGGTTTCGCGGAACCGGATCATGCAGTTGCCGTTCTCCTGCTTGGAAACGAGTTCGACCCCGCGGCCGGAATCCTTGCCGTCGCAGTCCAGCAGGGAAAGCATAGTCCCCGGCGCGGTCCGGCGGGTGTTTTTCATGAGACAGCTCCACAAAGTCGAACCGTCGGACGGCGTCAGCAGCAGGATCTCGAGCCTGGCACCGGTATCCTTGCGGGCGTATAGCCGGGCGCGGATCACGCGGGTGTTGTTCAGTGCCAGCAAATCGCCGGACTGAAAATACTCCGTGATCGCGGAAAAGGGCCGGATCGCCATGGTCCCCGCGGCGGGATCCAGCACCATCATGCGGGAATCGCCGCGGTTTTCAGGCGGATGCTGCGCTATGAGTTCTTCCGGAAGGGAGTAATCGAAATCACTGGTGCGCATCATGATACATTTTCTCGTATTCGGATGCGGTATGGTTCCAGGAGAAATCGGCGGTCATGCCGTTTTTCCGCATTCTGGCAATGGCGGACGGTTTGCGGCGATACAGATCTGCGGCCCAGCGGATGGTGTTGCGCAGCGCATCCGGAGTCAGGTCGTGGAAAACGAACCCGGTGGACCGGTCGAGCGTGTCCTCGGAATAATTCAGCACGGTATCCGCCAGTCCGCCGGTCTGGCGGACGATCGGCAGCGTGCCGTAACGCATGCTGTACATCTGATTGAGGCCGCAGGGCTCGTAACGCGAGGGCATGATGAAGAAATCGCATCCGGCTTCCAGCAGATGGGAATCGGCGTCGGATGCGTAACCGATGAAAGCGGCGAATTTATCCGGATATTTGCCGGCGAGATAGCGGAAATGACCTTCCAGACCGGGATCGCCCGAACCGATCAGCAGGAACTGGAAGTCGTTATGGTAAAGCATGTCTTCCAGTGAGGCGGCGAAAACGTCCAGCCCTTTCTGATACGCCAGGCGTGAAAGCACGCCGAACAGCGGCACATCAGGTTTTTCCGGAAGACGGAATTTCTTCTGGAGTTCGCTTTTGCATTTCTTCTTTCCGGCGAGGCTTTTCGGGGTGAACCGGGCGGGCAGCCGGCGGTCGGCGGACGGATTCCAGTCATCCGCGTCGATGCCGTTGGCGATGCCGCGCAGCCGGCACTGATAAGCGCGGTGCCGAAGACACGGATCGAGGGCGAAGCCGAATTCCGGCGACAGGATCTCTTCCGCATAAGTATGGCTGACCGTGCTGACCATGTCGGCGCACATGATCCCGCCTTTGAGCAGGTTCAGCCGGTCGTAGAATTCCAGACACTGCCAGTTGAAATAATCCCATCCGAGACCGGTCCAGAACATGTTTCCCTTGTCGAAATTGCCCTGATAGCCGATATTGTGGATGGTCATGACCGAGCGGCAGTTGCGGAAGGCGGGGTGCCCGGAGTAATGACGGCTCCGCAGATAGACCGCGCACAGCGCACAGTGCCAGTCGTTCAGGTGGAGAATGTCCGGATTGAGCCGCAGCGCCGTAACGGTTTCCATCACCGCACGGGAGAAAAAGATGAACCGCTGGGCATTGTCGGAGTATTCGTGCCCCTGCCAGTCATACAGCGTCGCCCGGTCGAAGAACCGGTTGAATTCGATGAAATAATAAGTCAGTTTCGGATTGATCTTCAGGATCCGGACGGCTGCCCACTCGGTGGTATTTCCGAACGGTACGCCGAGCAGATCCAGCTGTCCGTTGAAAGACAGGTTCAGCCGCGCGGTCTGCTGCGGATAATAAGGCATCACCACGCTGACCTGGTGGCCGCGGAGGGAAAGCGCTTCGGGCAGGGAGGCGGAAACATCCGCCAGCCCCCCGGTCTTGGCATAGGGAACTGCTTCGCTGGTAGCCCATACGATTTTCATGAACGCACTCCGATCATTTGTTCCGGTTCATCTGTTCGCGCACCTTTTCCAGCACGGCGACTTCTTCCGGCGTCAGACTGTTGATGCCGGTCCGGGAAAGCTTGTCGAGGATCCGGTCCACCTCGTTGCGGTCGATCGCAGGTCCGTCCCCGGAAGGTTTCTGCGGCTTGAATTCATAGGGCGTCTGCCGCACGGACGGCTTGCGTTTCAGCAGGGCATCCAGCGGATCCCATTGCACTTCCCGACGCAGAAAGAAACGCATGAAAAGATAACCGCCGATGAACCCGCCGACGTCGAGCATCGCAAAAGGCGTGGCGCCGGCCAGGAACAGATCCAGCAGCATGAAGACCACCGCCATCGTGCGGAGCTTGACCGGAAACGGGATGAACAGCAGATACATCTGCATTTCCGGGACCATCATGGCGCTGGCCATGATGATGCCGTAGACGGCGCCCGAACAGCCGAACACATACGACCCTGCATGGTTCAGATGGATCGCCAGCCAGAGCAGATTGCCCGCGATCCCGCTGCAAAGATAAAGGGAGAGGATCTTCATGCCGCCGATCCGCGGCGTGATGATGGTCCCGAAAATATACAGCGCGAACATTTCGAAGAACAGGTTCCAGCCGCTGAGGTTGACCAGCAGGGAGGAGATGATCCGCCACAGCTGCAGATCCCGGATCGCCTCCGGCATCAGGATCAGGCTGGCGGTCAGCGGCGAATCTTTCTGGCGGACCAGAATGAAGAACAATACGGTGATGCAGATGATCCCGAAGATGGTCTTATTGGCGCTCTTTTCCTGCTCGTCCGGGGATGAATTGTTGAAAAAAGACATTTTGAGATTCCATTTCTGTTGTTGATGAAGGTAATATACACCCCGGCCGGGCAAGTTTCAAGGAAAAATAGGGAAAAGCTGTTCCGCACCGAAAATCGCTAAAAAATATGGAAAAAATAATCAATCCGGGATTGAAAAAAACGTTTTTCAGGCAATATTACCAAAGATATTTTAAAACAGAGATGACACGACGGAGTGAATATGGGCAAAAACCGCATACTGTATCTGACCGATTACTGTCTGACTCCGCATGTCAATATCCCGAATGCGGGGATCCTCTGCGAAAACGCCAAGATCATCGGGATCGGCGGCGTATCGGCATTTTCCCGGGATGAACCCAATCTGACCGTGGTCGACATGGCCGGCTGTTATGCGATGCCGGGACTGATCGACAGCCATATCCACGGATGCGGAGGATTCGATACCGAGCTGGCTTGCGAACCTGAACAGCAGCTGGTAAAAATGAGCAATTATCTGGCCTCCCGCGGAGTGACCAGTTTCCTGCCGACCCTGGTTTCCATGCCGCGGAAGAAAATGGTGGAGACAGTAAAACGGATAGCCGAGATGATGCAGGAGCCGATGCCCGGCGCAGCGCCCTGCGGACTGCATCTGGAAGGCCCGTTCATCAATCCGCTGAAAGCCGGGTCGCAATCCAAGGACGCCTGTTCGCCGGTAGATTTCGCTTTTCTGGATGAACTGCTGGAAGCGGGCGGCGGCCGCATCAAGCTGCTGACTTTCGCTCCGGAACTCGAGAATTCGGAAAAGATGGTCGAGATCCTGCTGAACAACGGCGTCATTCCTTCGATGGGACATTCGGTCGCCAATGCGGAGGAGACTCTGCGCCTGATCGATGCCGGAGCGAGACGCTGCACGCATCTGTTCAACGGCCTCCCGCCGCTGCATCACCGCCGCAGTTCCATCACCGACGTGCTCCTGACGCACGACGGTGTCTCGGTCGAGATCATCCTGGACGGCGCCCATATCGATCCGCGGATCGTGGACATCACCACCCGCGTCAAGCCGAAGAACAAGGTGATAGGGATCAGCAATTCCATCCAGTTCGAACCGGGACAGCCGAACGGATATTACGAAAAAGGCGACCGGATCTTCACGGCGGACGGGATCCTGGCCGGGACCGCACATTCCCTGGACGAAGGCTGGATGCATCTGCGGACCTATTCGCATCTGTCCAATCCCGTTGCCGCGGCCTGTTTCACCCTGAATCCGGCGATGGACCTGGGACTGATCACGCGCGGCGAACTTTCGCCTGGCAAGCGCGCCGACATCACCTTTTTCAAAACGGCGGACAGCCAGGTTGCCATGACCATTTCCCAGGGCAAAGTCATTTACAAGGCCGAAGCATGATGAAAAAATCCGAACTGAAAGCATATTCTCTGCTGGATTCCGGGAACTGCCGGAAACTGGAGCAGGTGGGTTCCGTCCGGATCATCCGTCCGGCTCTCAATGCGTTCTGGCAGCCGTCGCTTCCGACCTCCGAATGGGACAAAGCGGATGCCGAATTCAAGCGCGAATCCGGCGGGGGAGGCGGCATCTGGAACTGGAAGAGCAAATCACAGCCGTCCGAGTGGGCGGTCCTCTGGGGCGGCGTCCCTCTGCTGATCAAGCCGACGCATTTCGGCCATCTGGGTTTTTTTGCCGAGCAGGCGGTCAACTGGGACTGGCTGCGGAGCTGCATCCGGAAGATGGGCCGGCCGTGCCGGACGCTGAATCTTTTTGCTTATTCCGGCGGCGCCACGCTGGCGATGGCCCAGGCCGGTGCCGATACCTGCCATCTGGACGCCTCCAGCGGCATCATCGAATGGGCGCGGAAAAACCAGGCGCTCGAACCGGAGACACCCGGCAAGATCCGCTGGATCTGCGACGATGCGATGAAATTTGTCGCCCGCGAACAGCGCCGCAATTCCCGCTACAACGGGATCGTGCTGGATCCGCCCAGTTTCGGCCGCGGCGCGCAGGGGCAGGTCTGGAAGATCGAGGACGGCATCCGTTCCCTGCTGGAAAACTGCCGCGCCATCCTCGACCTCAAGCATCCCTGGTTCATCCTGCTGAGCTGTCATTCGCAGGGATTTTCCCCGGTTTCGCTGGGACGCTGTCTGGCGGAAGTTTTTCCGCACGATGCGGCTTGTCTCGAAGCCGGGGAGATGACGATACCCGAAAACGGTTCCGCCCGGGTCCTGCCCGCCGGAATTTATGCCCGAATATTCAATCCAAATGCAAAATAACGGAGATATCAGACCATGAAAATGAACGTCAAATGGATTTCCCACCGGGGCGAGTCGATCGATGCCCCGGAAAATTCGATTCCCGCTTTCAAACTTTCCCTGGAACGCCAGACCGACGGCATGGAATGTGATGTGCATCTGACCGCCGACAAGGTCGTGGTCGTGGCCCATGATCCCAGCACCGCCCGCATGGGCGACCGCAATCTCGTCATCGAAAAATCCACTTTCGCGGAATTGTCGAAGGTCAATATTTCCGGCGCCAACGAGACCTATCCTGATGAACATATCCACACGCTGGAGGATTGCCTTGACTGCCTGGGCAGGAACCGTGAATTTTATATCGAACTCAAACCCGGTACCGCCGAGCTGGTGCCTGCGGTGGAAAAAATCCTCACTGACAGAGGTATGACTTCCAATCAGATCGTGATCATTTCCTTCGACAAGGCGATGATCGCATTGTCCAAAAAAATCATGCCGCAGTACCGGGCGCTCTGGCTGACCGGTTTTCCCGCCGGAATGACTGTGGATACGCTGCTGGATGAATTGACCGCCATGCATGCCGACGGTGTCGATGCCGCCGTCAATGAAAATATCATCACTGCGGATTTCGTGCAGAGACTGCACAACGAAGGTATGCTGGTTGCGGTGTGGACCGTTGACCAGCCGGGACAGGCTCGCCGGATGATCGAGATCGGCGTCGATTCCATCACCAGCAACCGCGCCGCAAAATTGCGCGACATGCTCAAGAAAGCGAAATGATCTGGCCGTCCGGCTGCCGGTAGAGAAGCGAAGACGATATGGACCTGCTGCAGATCTCCCAGAACATCCGTAATATCCGCCAGTCGCAGAAAATGACGGTGGAACAGCTGGCCGCGAAAAGCGGTTTCAGCAAAGGTTTCATTTCTCAGGTGGAAAATTTTCGGGTGACGCCGTCCCTGAAAGCGCTGGACAAGATCGCTTCCGCGCTGGGTCTGGATCTGAGCGACCTCTTTCAGGAGTCCGGTCCTTCTCCCGAGTATTCGTTCGGCCGGCTGGACGAGGGGGAGGAAGTGAGCCGGGATGACAATCTGCGGTTCGGGATCCGGTATTTCGCGCTGGCTTACCGTCAGATCGGGCGGGAGATCAATCCCTTTATCGTGGAATATACTCCCGCCGGCGAGGAACGCGATTTCATGATGCACGACACCGAGGAATTTTTCCTGCTGCTGGACGGCGAGATCGAATTCAGTCTGTTCGACGGGAACAATACCCGCATCATGCGGTGCGGCGATACGCTTTACATGAAAGCGAACATTCCCCATCAGGTCCGGCTCCACGGCTCCTGTTCTTTCGCGAAGGCGCTCATCGTGTATGCCCAGCCGCGGCAGGAATAACGTTTTTTTTCCGGAAATCTTGATTTTGAGATTGATTTCCGCATGAAAACAGGGTATATTGACGGCTGAAATGCCAACTAATTGACAAGGATACAGGAATCATGGCCAACAAAAAGATGCAAAAAAGGAAGCAGCAGGCAGCTGCCGCGCTGCAGGATAACAGCAAACTCCTGGTGAAAGACCAGAATAATCCCGATAAAGCCAAGGAAGAAGCCGATCTCGTCGAAGACATGAGCGAAAACTTCGACCGCTTCGAGATGTGGGTGATCGCCAACGGCAAATATATCGCCGCCGCCTGCATCCTGATCCTGATTGCCGTCGGTATCTTCCTGACCGTGATGCATGTCCGGGAAAGTTCGGTCAGATCCGCGACCGCCAGACTGGCCGCTGCGTCCAAAATCGACCAGCTGACCGAAGCGCTCAAAAATGCCTCGACCGATGTTCCGGGATACGATATGGCGCAGATCCGTCTGGCCCGTCTTTATGCCGCCGACAGGAAATACGATCAGGCTTATTCCTGCTACATCGCCGTGGCGGAACGGAAAAACGAACCTTACCTCAGCGCCCGGTCCCGTCTGGATGCCGGATATATCCGGGAACTGGCCGGGAAAAATGCGGAAGCCGCCGCCGTGTATGCTCTCGTGGCTGATTCTTCCGATATCATGCCCGACCTGCGCGCCGAAGGCGCCTATGCTGCCGGCCGGATCTTCCTGCTGCTGAAAAATGAAACTGCCGCCAGAAAATATCTTTCGATGTTCGATCCGATCAAAGCCCAGTCCCAGGTGGCGTCGCAATGGGCGATGCTCTCCCAGGCCCTGCTGAACCGGATGCCAGCTCCGAAAGTCCGGGCGGTCCCCATGAGTCAGGCCGCACCGGCAAAGAAAGCCGCTCCGGCGGCCAAACCTGCGGCTACCAAACCTGCACCGGCAAAGAAAGCTGCTCCGGCGGCCAAACCTGCGGCGGCCAAACCTGCACCGGCAAAGCAAGCCGCTCCGGCGGCCAAACCTGCGGCAGCCAAACCTGCACCGGCAAAGAAAGCCGCTCCGAAGAAATAAAAGAGGTCCTTCATTGGGTGCGTTGACCAAACGCCGTGCATCTCTGATCCGTTCGCTTGCCGTCCGGCACGGACGCAAGGGCAGCGGATATTGTCTTTGCGATGGTCCCCGTGCTTCCGGGGAGATCCTGAAACTGCGGCCCGATCTGGTCGAACAGGTCATTTTACGCGAAGGTTTCGAATGTGATTTCGAGTTTCCCGTGCCGCCCGATCTCCTGCCTGCGGCGGAGTTCGACCGGATCCGCAACACCGTCCATTCGCAGGGGATCCTGCTCCTGGTGAAGCGTCCGGAGGAGATCTCCGGGGACGAGCCGGTCCGGACACCGTTTGTGCTGCTGCTGGACCGGATCGCCGATCCCGGCAATTTCGGCACGATCGTCCGCACGGCGCGGGCGGTCGGATTGTCCGAGATCTGGCTCACCGACGGCACTGCGGATGCCTATTCGGACAAATCGATCCGTTCCGCTTCCGGAGCGCAGTTCGCCCTGCGGATCCGCCGGCACGGTTCGCTGGAACATACGCTTCAGCTGCTGAAAAAACAGGGTTTCTGCCGGGTTTACCGGACCGCACCGGCGGCCGGCGCGAATGTGTTTCGGGAAAACGGCCTGTTCGACCGCAGTGTGATCGTGCTGGGCAACGAGGGCGGCGGCGTCGGTAACATAGCCGATTCGGTCGACCTGAATATTCCCATGCCGGGCGATGCCGAATCCCTGAACGTGGCGCAGGCCGCCACCGTGATCCTGTTCGAATATGTGCGGCGGACTTTTTCCTGCTGATGCCGAGGTGAATGATGGATTATAAGAATGTGAAAATCGCACCATCCACGGCCCGGAATAAAATTCTCTCCGGCCAGGGGACCGGCAAGCTCATCGAGCCGGAAAACAACCCGACTTTGCGGATCCATTACGATGATGCCGCCGGACAGGACATGCCCGACGTGATGCGCCCCCGCGAGGGCACCAAATACCGTTATATCCGCACGCTCGGACGCGGCGGCATGAAAGTCGTGCTCGAGGTCCATGACAATGATACCATGCGCAATGTCGCGATGGCGCTGCTGCCGGATATCTCCACCCGTTCCAAACTCGAACTCGGACAGTTCCTGCGCGAGGCCAGACTGACCGCCGGACTGGAACATCCGAATATCGTTCCGGTGCATGATATCGGCATGGATTCCTCCGGATCCCCTTATTTCACGATGAAACTGCTGCGCGGCCGCACCCTGGCCGTGGTGCTGAAAAAACTCGCTGAAAACGATCCGGAATATGTGAACAATTACAAATTCGACAACCTGATGCGGATTTTTATGCGGATCTGCAACGCGATCGATTTCGCCCATTCCAAAGGCGTGCTGCATCTGGACCTGAAACCCGAAAACGTGCAGATCGGCGATTACGGTGAAGTGCTCGTGCTGGACTGGGGGCTGGCCCGGAAGATCACCCCGAATCAGAATGACGTCCCGAAAATCAATACCAAGACCCGCGTCATGAAACGTCTCGGCACCGCCAACGGGGATAGTCAGATCAACGGCACGCCCGGATACATGGCGCCCGAGCAGATCCGCGGCGCCAGACATGCCTGTTCCGAGCAGACCGATGTCTATTCGCTCGGCGCCATCCTGTATGCCATGATCACCTTCAGGAATCCGATCCAGAACGGCGAGGTCGAAAAAATGCTTCAGGATACGCTCGACGGCAATATCCTGCGCCCCAGCCAGCGAGTCAAGGACCGCGAGATCCCTTACGGGATCGAGGCGGTCGTGATCAAGGCGATGAACGTGGATCCCGCCGACCGTTATCCTTCCGTGAGAGCCCTGCGCAATGAGGTCATGAATTTTACCGACGGCTATGCCACCGAGGCCGAAAATGCCGGTCCGGTCAAGAAATCCCTGCTTTATATGCGCCGCCATACCCGCGGCCTGCTCACCGGCGCGGTGATCCTGCTCATGACTGTCCTGCTGGCGTTTTTCTCCTGGCGCGAGGCCCACCGGATCATTTCTCTTTGGATCCCCATGCTTACGCTCAATTTCCAGAAGACGGGTTTCCCCATGGATGCCTGTTCGTTCCGGAATGAGGATTTCAAGGAGACCGAACAGGTCTGGCCGCTGAACCGCGCGGAGGGGCTGCAGCCGCAGCCGAAACAATGGCTGGTCTTCCGCGAGCCATTCCAGGAAAATGTCCGCGTTTCTTTCAATATGCTCTACGACCGCGAGTCCATGAAGATGATGGAATTCGCCCTGATCCCCGGTGCTTCGGACGGCATGGAACTGACAGCACATTCTCCCATGGTCATCTGCCGCCTGACCGGTGCTCCGCAAGGGATCGCCGAAGTCCTCGAACTGCGCAATCAGGCGGCTCCGAGGATCCTGGCTTCCGCCCCGCTTGCCAATTTGCGGGAAAAGGAAATTTCCGTCACCCTCGAACATGAAAACGGTTATATTTCCCTGTTTGTGGACCGGAAAAACATTCTCAAGGTGCCGTCTTTCCGGCTGATGGGCAACGGCGCCCTGCTGGTCGCTTTCCGCGGCGAAATGCCACATGCCAGGATCCGGAATCTGGAGATCTCCCGCCTGGCTCCGCCCGAGAATGCCACTGCCTTGCTCGCCGGAGACACCCTGCTGGAGGAACGTATGTATGAGCAGGCCATCCGCCGTTATCTGCTGGTCGATGACAACCGCCCCGGCAGCAAGCTGGCCGAGACCGCGCTTCAGAAAGCATATCTGGCTGCCTTCAAACTGAATCAGCCGGAACTGCGCAATGATTTCCTGCTCGATATCAAAAAGCGTCTGGCTTCCCGGTATCCGGATTTCAACATGGCGCATCTGCTGGCTGCCGATGCCTGCGCCGCCTGGCGCAACCGCAATTACGTGCTTGCGCTCGAACTGATGTACAAAGCCTTTGACCATGATCCTTATACCAAGGTGGTGCAGTTCATCCTCGAAATGCCGCATGAACCGCTGCCCGAAGAGATTCAGCCGATCCTGATCAAACTGATCCGCCGCACCCGCGGCCTGGTTTCGCTGGACCTTTCCAACTACGGTCTGAAATCCCTGCACGGACTGTCCGGAATGCCGCTCATTTCGCTGAACTGTTCCCGCAACCGGCTGACTTCGCTCCGCGATTTGCAGGGCATGCAGCTGGAGTCCCTGGACTGTTCCAATAACCGGCTCTCTTCGATCAGAGAGACCGCGAAAATGCCGCTGCGCTATTTCAACTGTTCCAACAATCCGCTCCGGAAAGCCCCGGCCCGCCCGAAAACGAAAAAGAAATAAAACGGCGCATGCCGGAGCTGGCAGAGAAGCGGAAACCAGATTCCCGCTTCTGATGGGGCTGATGAGGCAAATGGGGCTGATGGGGTTAACGGAAAGCTTTGGAGAAACCATAACCCCTGCAAACACAAAACGCGGGACCGCTTTTTCAGTGATCCCGCGTTCGTTTTATCGGTCCCGCACCTGAGTACGGTAACCGAATTGTATCAGGCCTGGGGCTGAGCGTTTTCAGTCAATTCCTCTTTCTTCGTTTCTTCCCGGACCGACTGCACCGGCTTGTGCCAGTAGGAAATGATCAGGTTGGTCAGGAAAATCGAAGAATAGGTTCCGATAATCACGCCGTAGAGCATGACCGACACGAAATCGCGGATGCCCGAGCCGCCGAAAATCAGCTGCATCACCAGCACCATCGCCGTGGTCAGCGAGGTGATCACCGTTCTGGACAGCGTCTGGTTGATACTCAGATTGATGATGTCGTAATAAGTGGCATCCTTGACCAGTTTCAGGTTTTCGCGGACGCGGTCGAAGGTGACGATCGTGTCGTTGATCGAAATACCGATGATGGTCAGAGCGGCCGCCACCACATTCATGGTGATCTGTCCGCCGCAGAGCAGGTAAATGCCGATGCCGACGATCACGTCGTGCAGCAGCACCACGCATCCGGCGATGGCGTAGGAGAACTGGAACCGGATCGTCATGTAAAGGATCATGATCAGGAACGACAGCACCAGCGAGATCACTGCTGTATACATGAAGGTTTCGCCGATCAGGGCGCCCAGGGTGGACTGGGTCTGACCTTTGAATTCCGCTTTCGGGAATGCCTTGTTCAGGGCTTTGGTCACGGAATCCATGACCTGCGCGCCGGCGTCGGCGGTCTGTGCTTTCGTGCGGCCTTTCTTTTCGCGGATCACGATTTCGAGTTCCTTCTGGGCGTCCAGCGCGCTGCCGGTCTTGTAGGTGACCTTGTTTTCAAAGCCGGCCGCGGAGAGCGCCTTGGAGATCTGCTCGGACGGGATCGCTTCCTTGAACGAGAAGGTCAGCTGGGTGCCGCCGGTGAAGTCGATGCCGAGGCAATCCTTGCCGCGGACTCCCATGCAGACGAATGTTGCAATGATCATGGCGAAGGAGAAAGTCAGGGCGAATTTCTTCAGACCGAGGAAGTCGATCTTCGGAGTCTTGATCATCTGCAGCATGCGGAGCTTGTGGACCGGCGTGAAGCGGGTCATCAGGTCGAAGAGCAGACGGGTCAGGAACACGGCGGTGAACAGCGTGGTGAACACACCGATCGCCAGCGTGATGGCGAATCCCTTGATCGCACCGGTGCCTTTCCAGAGCAGGATCACCGCCACGATCAGCGTGGTGATGTTCGAGTCGAAAATCGCGGAATAAGCACGGTCGAAACCGAGGTCGATCGCGTTCTGGATCGTCTTGCCGCTCTGCACTTCTTCTCGGATACGCTCGTAGATCAGCACGTTGGCGTCCACGGCCATACCGATGGTCAGGATGATACCGGCGATACCGGGGAGGGTCAGCGTGACGTCGAACGCCGCCATGGCGCCGAGGATCAGGACTGCGTTGATGAAGAGCGAGATGTTCGCCACGATACCGCTGCGGACGTAATAGACCAGCATGAACAGCATGACCAGGATCATGCCGGCGATACCGGAATAAAGGCCGTCGTTGACGGTCTGCTTGCCGATGGTCGGGTCGATATCGGACTGCGCCTGAATGGTCATGGAGAACGGCACGCTGCCGCTGACCAGGGCGTTGGAGATGTTTTCCGCATCTTCACGCGAGAAGCTGCCGGTGATCTGGGCGTTGCCGCCGGTGATCGCCTGCTTGATCTGCGGCGCGGAATAAAGTTCGCCGTCCAGGATGATGGCCAGTTCGCGTCCCACGTTGTTGCTGGTGACTTCGCCGAAACGCACGGCTCCGGCGGGCTTGAACGAAAGCAGGATCTCGCGCTGTCCGAACTGGTTCATGGAAGGATACGCGTCGTTGATCTCTTTGCCGTCCATCTGGGCCGCGCGTTCCACAACATAGATCATCTTGATGGTCTTGCCGTTGCGGGTCTCGTTGGAGATCTTCAGTTCATAGCCTTCCGGAGCCTGATAGTTCTTCGGATCGGCCATATACTTGGAGACTTCGTCGGAATTGTTCGGATGCACGAGCTTGAACTGCAGCTTGGCGCTCATCTTGATCAGCCGTTCGAGGACCTGTTTCTCTTCTTTGGTCACGATCGGCACACGCATGGAGATATATTTGCCGCCCGCGGGGGAGATGTCGGCTTCGAAGATGTTCTTCTGGGTCAGACGTTTGCGGAGCGTTTCGATCGCCAGGTCGCGGTATTTGTCGAAATCCTTTTCGATCTTGGCCTTGTCGGCGGGATCGGGGATGAGTTCAAGGATGAATTCGGCGCCGCCGTTGAGGTCGATACCGCGGCGGATGGAGCCGGCGGTGTTCTTCCGGATCAGCGAGAGCACGTCGCGCGTGCCGGTGATCTTCTGGGTCTTGACGATGACCGGTTTCACCACTTTTTCGAGGGAGATGCCTTTGTCCGCCGCTGCATTTTCCAGTGCGGTGGAGTCATACATGGAGGGATCTTTGGCCTTCTTGGCCTGCGCCGCGGCGATCAGTTCGGTGACTTCCTTGCCGTTGGGATCGGCGCAGATGTCCTTGAACGCGTCATAGAAATCCCGCTCGCGGAGCGGATACATGGAAAAGATGAATACGCCCAGCACCAGCAGAGCGAAGATCGAACGGAGGATAATCGGTTTCTTATTCATTTCTTGGCTTCTTCTCCGGCGGGCACAGAGCTGACCGCGCTTTTCATAAGTTCAACCTTGGTATTGTCGGCGATTTTGACGATGAAAGTCTGTTCCTTGACGGTCACGACTTCGCCGTAGATGCCGCCGATGGTGACGACTTTGTCGCCGACTTTGACGCCGTCGATCATTTCCTGGCGGCGTTTCTGTTCCTTCTTCTGTCCGCGCCACATGAAATAAATCAGCACGGCCATGACGATGATCATCGGCATCATTCCGCCGAAACCTTCCCAGGCCGATCTCGGTTCTTCCGGTGCCTGTGCCCCGTTGGCGGGCACCTGGGTCACCGTTTTGGTCTGAGCCGCCGCAGTGGTCTGGACCGTCTTGGCTCCGGCCGCGGTGTTCTGCTGTGCGAGTGTTACGAAACTCTTCATTTTTTTATTCTCCAAAATCGTTTGTTTTGTTTCCAGAAAAATCCAGCAGCTGGTAATTTAACCCATTTTATTATAATAAGCAAGCGAAAAACTGCCGATCAAGGCATTTTTTTTGAAATTTTTAACGAAAAAATGCACCGGATCGGCTGTTTTTGCCGCCGTCCCCGCGGGACGGCCTCATTTTGCTGCGTCGGTTTATTCCAGGACCACCAGGGCATATCCTTCGAAAACCGGAAGCTTGATTTCCGTATAATCGCCGACGGTTTTGAATTTGACCGGCTTCTCATCCGGCGCCAGATACGCCCGTTTGATCTTCCGTCCGGCAGTCAGCACCTGGAATGATCCGTTCACCACGGCGGCGGGATCTTCCACCACCGTGACATTGGCCCGTTTTTCCGGAGCGTAGGCGATCAGATTCACGTTGAGACGTTTTTTCTGTTCGGTCACGACCAGACGGACACAGGCCGGCAGCTTGCCGACTTTCACCAGCGGTTTTTTCAGCAGGGAAGCGATGATGTTGCGGAAGATGTCCCGCAGATGCAGCGCGCCCCGGTTGGCATAGCCGCTGAACAGGTCGCCGGCGCACCAGATGCATTTTCCATTGACCGTGATGAACGGCATGGCGGTTTCTTCCTGCGGCGGGGTGTAATAGATCTCATGCGTGCCGACCCAGGCTTTGCTGTAATAGGGTTTGACCAGCCGGGAACTGCTTTTCGCCTTGGTCATTTTCGCATTGGAGGCTTTGGCATACAGGGTCAGGAACATGTCGTCCAGTCCCTGTTCGAAATCGCCGTGCATCCGGAAGAAAACCGGATCCATGCCGCTGTCGCCCTGATATTCGATCCCGAGCTCGCCGCCGAATTCCTGCGCCGCATTTTTGCCGCAGGCGAAGAAGGCTCCACCTTTGGCAATATGGGCGCGGATCCGGTCCGCCAGCTGTTTCGTGATCTCCACTTCTTCCGGCAGGATCAGCAGTTTGTACTGGTCCCAGCTCTTGTCGCAGTCCGCCAGCACGATGTCGAACTGCATCTTGAGTTCCTCCAGCATCCGGACGCTGCTCTTGATCGGCAGCAGGGAACGCAGTTCATGATTGTCCTGCGGATAGACCAGCGCAATGTCCGCCAGGTTGACCGCTTTCTCATACCAGGGATCGTATTTCTGCAGTTCGTGATACACTTCCGCGATCCGGTCGAATACCGCCTGGTCCTTGTCGCCGCGCGGATGAAAATGGCCGCCCACGTTCGGCCTCATGCCGTGCGCCAGTCCGTAAAACAGATCGAATTTCAGGCTTTCCGCGGGACGCAGTCCGCCGAAATCTCCCCAGTTGTAGAAACGGCCCGTCATGTTCAGAATCTGTGTGCCGGGCTTGATATTGCGCATATAGTGCGCCATGGTCGGCAGGAATTCATATCCCCAGCCGCCGGTCGGCAGACATTCGCAGTCGAAGAACGTGTCCTTGTCCCTCACCGTTCCGAACACCGGTCCATTGAAATACAGCATCGGATCGGGAATGATCTTTTTGACCGCTTTGGCGATGTCGTCGCAGTAACTGAGCACGGATTGCCGCGAAAATTCCCGGACCGCCTTTTCATCCGTGTAATCGATCCCGCGTTCTTTCATCATCCTGACGCAGTTCGGACAGACGCAGGGAAAGTTTCCGAGACAGTCGATGAAGAAGCCGTCCACCGGATAATTCGATGCGATCTCTTTGATCATCGCGATGATATGGGCGCGGAACGGCGAGTTGTAGCAGACCGTGATCGCGAAAGGCGTCAGTTTTCCGAACGGATCGGTTCCCGCCATGTAATGCGTCGCCCATTCGGGGTGTTCAACGGTTTCCATCGTGCTGATCCCGCCGTTGAGGTAAGCCACCAGCGCGATGCCTTTCTTTTTGCAGCATTTTGCCAGCCGGCCGAACAGATCATATTTGAGCGAGGGATGCCTGGTCCCGATTTTGGTGTTGTAGTAGGCCATGCCGACGTTGCACCGGGCGTGGAACGCAATGTAATCCACTCCGCAGCGCTTGACCTGGTCGGTGAAATATTCCGGATCGAAATCCTTCCCGACATCCGGGTTTTCCATGTGGGTGTGATTGTCGTAAAACAGTCCGTACTTGACTTGATGCATGATCGGATCCCTTTCGTTTTTTATTCTGAAAAACTGTTCATTTCCGTTTTTTTTGCTTTCGAGGCAAGGTATAATATACCGTTCCCGTATGAAATTGCAACCCGGTTTTGCGTTTTTTTCCGCGATGGGATGATGAACACCGTCTTCCGAACAGCAAAAAAAGCTGAAAAAAACCGAAATCCGGCTTGTTATTTTGGGATTATGAACTATAATACCACTTGTCCTTCTTTATGGAACCGTAGCTCAGTGGTTAGAGCAGGTGACTCATAATCTCCTGGTCGCAGGTTCGAACCCTGCCGGTTCCACCATTATTATCAAGCACTTATGACTTTTTGGAATTTCTGAAAAAATCGATTTTTCACCAATTTTTCACCACTGAAAATGTTTTTTCAGCAGAAAATAACGGAATTCATATTCGTTGGAAAACCATAAAATTAATTCGTTCGGATTCGTGAAAATCGTCAATCTTCGCAGGAGCGCAGGAGGAAATCTCTCAGGACCGTGCGGCTGTCGTCCAGCGCCATCACCATGTAACGCAGGGCATCCATCGCGTGGTCGTTCTCTTTTCTTGGTTCCTCTTTCGCATTGTGTCCTTCCCGCGGCGGAAGCCATTCGTAGGCGTAGATTTCGTTCAGGGTGTGTTTCAGATTCGAGAAGATGAGCAGTCTGGGTTTGCCGTCGGCTGATTTGGCCAGACGTTTTTTTACCGCAGAAATGCCGGTCGCCACCTCTTTTTTCGCCGCGGTCGTCGGAATACCGTAACGGTTCAATTCCGCCCGCTCTTCCGCATCGTGGTCGGCAGCAGTCCACTGGTATTTTTCCCCGGAAGACTGATTTTTGATCTCCTGTGCGTTGTCCATGGTCAAGGTCTGACTGCGGTAAAGTTCCCGATACAGATACAGCCGGCCGTCGTGATCGATCGCGCCCCAGAGGCAGACAAACGGATTGGTGAAACCAAAGTCGATTGCCCGGACTCGGGTCCAGTCTTCCGGAATGTCAAACGGTTCCACCGTATGGATGTCCTCGTCGAACTCGGAATAAACGGCACCTTCGTTTTCCCGCCAGATGCCATTCAGCATCCGGTCGCGCAGGACTTCCGGCAGCGAATCCAGGTTTTTGAGGTAATCTTCAGGCAGGTTTTCCCGGTTGTCGAAAGCGGACCAGTTGACGCGGGCCCATGAATCGGCATTCTTCAAAGGCTGTTCGGTTTCCGGATCGACATTGCGGACTCCGACGTAATGGAGCCAATGACGCGGGCCGCGGGGGTTGCAGTCGATCAAGAGTTTCGGGACTGCCATTTTTCCTTCGCTGTCGTAGCAGCGTTGCGCCAGACGGGTCATGACCATTTGGGTCGTCTCGTAGGTGAGCTGGGTCGCTTCGTTGAGAAATACTGTGATATATTCATTGCCGAGGATTTTTTCGACGCGGTCGGCGTCGTCCAGTCCGCCGATGATGATTTCGGAACCATTCTGAAATTTCAGGATCAGCTCCGATTCATTGAAAGAGAAAACGGATCCATGCATGGAACGGTAAACGGAGAAATATTTTTTCAGGGTGTCCTGCCACAAAGACGATTTGGCGTGAACTCGGAATTTCCGCGCCATGAGCTGGCGGGATCCGGGAAACTGGAACGCGCGCATGACCATGTATTCCACGAACAGGGTGGTTTTTCCGGAACGGGCGCCGCCGTCGAATAGAATATATTTCTTTTCCGGATTGGTCAGGATGGTATTCCAGGCAAAAATCTGTTTCTGGTTGAATTTATAGCGCATGGAGTTCTTTCATTTTTTCATAATATTCCTTCATTCGATCTTTGTTGGGACCGATGAAATGCAGGATCACAGCGTCTTCTTCTTTGATCGCATCCAGATATTGGTCATAATTTCGGTTTACACAGAAATTCCATTTCAAATCCAGGAAGGTTATCAGTTTGGAAAAACAGCAGTTCAGCAGGGTTTCCGCACAATACCAGGTTGTTTTCGGGAATATTCCGTGCTGCATGGCGGCGATGGCATTCTCCGTATATCCGATTTTCCGAAGGTTATTCAGATTCAGCAATAAAACGGAATCCAGTGCGTAGGTTTTGATGCCGATCTGCTGTGCCTGACGGATCCCGAAATTATGACTGTGACAGGCACCGATATATTCGATTTTCTGCTGAAACAATTCATCCAGCTTGCCGGTACATAATGTATCAGCATCCAGATACAAAACCTTGTCCATGTTCAGCCATTCGGGGAGAAACATCCGCATGTAAGTCGCATCGGACAACCGGTCCCCGTGCGAATGACGGAACGGGATGTTGGGCAATTTCCGAACCATATGGTCATATTTGGTTTTCAACGGGGATTCCGATATTACAATTACATGGGCGTCCGGATTGAATTTTTTCACGGTTTCTGCGGAGCGTTCCATCTGATCGAGGACTTTTTCATCAATGCAATAAACGATATCCATGTCTGTTTTTCCTTATTTCTTTCCTTCTTCCAGATAGAGATGTTCGAACGATTTGAGCTGTTCGGCTTCGAATTTCCAGTTATGCCAGGGGCAGCGATAGGTGGATTTATTCACTTCATAGCCGAAGTTGACGAGCACGATGCGGTGTTTCGGATATTTTTCCTCGAGCCATTTTACGACCATGTAGCCGGTGGTCATGCTCTTGACTTTTCCTTCTTCAATTTCGTAATTCCAATCGTAGGCTTTTTTCAGCCGGTCGATGAACTCTTTCGGCAGGCCGACGCCGCGGTTTCCTTCATCAAACACATACTGGTTGATGCATCCGGAAATCACTTCGCCGTAATCCTTCTTGGGACTGCGATGGTAGGCGAAACGGACTACACGGTCGTGAAGGTAATAATTGGCGCTGGCGGATTTATTCAGGAATACGAGCATGTCGCCGGAGGCAGGATGGATCTTGTTTTTCTCCGGATAGGCGACGTTGCTGAAAACATAGATGGTGGACTGAATGGATTTGCTGGGAATACTGGGAATACTGGGAATACTATTTTTCGCTGGCGCGTTATCCTTGGCGGCAGGGAAAAGTGTTTTGCGGATTTCCATGTTGATGGTGTGGGCAACGGTTTCCCAGAGGGTGCCGATTTTGTCATACTGCCAATACTGGACGTAATGGCGGATATCGCGGATCTGCTGCGCCAGTATGGGAAAATCCTGCTGGACGTGCGGGATGGCAAGACTGAGTTCCCGAATGGCAAAATCATGGTTCTTTTCGCTTTGTTCATACCCAAATTCATGAATCGCTCCTTCCGCGGCCAGGAAATGTTTCTGGGCGCAGATGATGCACGAATCCTCCGGACCGATGTTGTTTTCGTTTTTCATGGTTTCCTCAACTTTCTTTTTACATTTACAGGGCATAGTTTTATTCCTTAATGAGTCATGTTGTATTCAAAAGCAAATGCATCTGCATCATCCCCGTTTTCAAATGGACCGGCAAGAATAGAATTATATTCAGACACGTTCCCACCTATATAGTTTTGAAGTCCAGGTGAAGACAGATATACCGCATGTGCATAAGAACTTTCCAAATACCATTTAGATTCTGGATCTGAATATACATAGGTCTCTGTCAGAATTACATAATATCCTGGTCCTCCCCAACCGGAGCTGGAGCTGGAACTGGAGCTTGAACTTGACGAAGAACTTGACGAACTGGAGCTGCTGGATGAGCTGCTGGACGAGCTGCTGGATGAAGAACTTGACGAAGAACTTGACGAACTGGAGCTG
>Ga0265298_10003206_pt1 | contig 21886 bp, 21 predicted proteins | sample AusTroGonzalo_MG_3_FD_193486 | JGI IMG/M metagenome (GOLD analysis project Ga0265298, IMG submission 193486) | Bovine rumen microbial communities from tropical cattle in Woodstock, Queensland, Australia - Gonzalo_01 | ecosystem: Host-associated > Mammals > Digestive system > Stomach > Rumen ...
AGGCAGAATCTGGTCCTCCACCTTGCCCTTGATGCCAGTACCGGCAACGACGGCGTGGAGCTCAACACCCAGTGTATTGGCGAGCTTGCGACCCTTGGTCAGCAGCTCCTGAGATACTTCCTGTACCAGAGTACCTTCTATTTCGCAATATACAAATACGTTGTTCATATAAAACTTACGTTTTTACTTTTGACTTCGTCGAAAGCTTAGCCAATAATCTTCTCTTCCAACAATTCTTTGATCATTCCCTCGATATCAGCATCAGAAGCCGTCAAAGTCTTCGACTCCTTAGCCTGGAACACAATGTTCTTGATGGCCTTCACCTTGGTGGGAGAGCCTGCCAGACCACACTGGTTCACATCGCCATCGACATCGGCCACTGACCACTGGTTCAGTGTCAGATAGGGGCGCTCCTCATAGAGGCTGTCGTAAGCTGTACCCTCTGCAGGACGCTCCATCGGGCAGGTAGCACGCTTGTACTTCATCACCAACTTGGCGTTCTGAGGACGACAGGGTGCAGCACTTCCATTCACGGTGATCACCACAGGCAGCGGAGCCTCTACAGTCTCCACACCACCGTCGATCACACGCTTGATGGTAGCCTTACCATCCTTCACGGAGAGCACTTCCTCAGCATAAGTCACCTGATTCAGACCCAGTTTCTGAGCCACCTGAGGACCTACCTGAGCGGTATCACCGTCAATAGCCTGACGACCACCAATCACGATGTCCACGTCACCAATCTTCTTGATGGCGGTGGCGAGGGCATAAGAGGTAGCGAGGGTATCAGCACCAGCGAACAGACGGTCAGTCAGCAACCAACCCGTATCGGCACCACGATAAAGACCCTGACGGATGATTTCACCTGCACGTGGAGGACCCATCGTGAGGATTCCTACTGTTGAGCCCGGATTCTGCTCCTTCAGGCGAAGGGCCTGCTCCAGGGCGTTCAAATCTTCTGGATTGAAGATGGCGGGTAGGGCAGCACGGTTCACCGTTCCTTCGGCTGTCATGGCATCCTTACCCACATTTCGGGTGTCTGGCACTTGCTTGGCCAGAACAACAATCTTTAAAGCCATATAAATAAATAATGTATAAAAATGATATCCTTTTGCAAAAATCGGGTGCAAAGGTACTCAATTTTACCCATACAGCCAAATAAATTGCACAAAATCAGCCAATTTGTGCACACTTTGGCCGATTTGTGCAATTAATTTGAATGGAAATTGATAATAATCAATTCATTTCATTCTCTTTTGCCATTGAATTCGAATGGTACCCATTGCGGATCTACCTCGACGTGATCGGCTACGCTGGCATGGATGATGTGAATGCTCTCGTCCTTAGAACCATAGCCGATGATCTCAGGTTCCCATCCTATCTCTTCGCCATCATCGTCAGTCACAGGCGATTCCGTCACGATATAACTGATGAGACCTTCCTTTATCACCACGAAGTAGTTGGTATGCATCATGTCGCTGGTATAGGCCACGACCTCCTTTCCCGTCCAGGGAGCACCCTCTTCAGGCTTCGCGTGGAAGAAGCCCTGGATGCGGTTGAACGTGTCGCTGATGGCCACCGTCTGCAACTTGCCCTTGAATTCTCCCAGGATCAACATATCGTCGTGCTCCTGATCCTCAAATTCCTTCGCCTTCCTCAGGCAGAGTAGGGGATAGCCCTTGCCTTCCGGATCCACGAAAGCCATATCCTTGAAACCTTCTCCACTGGCCTTCGTCCACTCGCCGTCGCCAAACTGCTGGTACTCAAAGTCCTCCAACTGAATCTTAGAGAACTGAGGTTTCATGCCGTCCCATGTGTAGATACGTCTGATGGTGGGATAGAAGGGTGAGTATTCGTTGATGATGAAGTCGGTGCCTTTCTCTGGTAGTGTCCAGCCAATCTCCATGATGGAGAATGGCTTCTTATAGTCGTCGAGTGGACTGCGCTCAGGCTTCATCGTCTGTGTCTGTGGGTCGTAGTCGTACCAGCAGAGTAAATGCTGTGGCATCACATGCTGTTCGTAGAGACTCACGGCGAATATCCTGTGACCGTTAGAGCGTCTCCAGACACAACACGACATCTGGTCTACGTCTGTCATCGACGAGTAGCAGGCATAGCCGTTCTTCGGGTCGATGAGGATACGGAACTCATCGTCCTCGTTGTTCTCATACAGCAGCGTCGTGCCGTTGCGCTTGGTGCCTGGGACGGGCTTTTCCTGCTGATTCAGCACCTCGCCCACCACCCATGTGGGTAGAGCCTCGTTGAAGGCACGGAGCAGTGTCATCACATCGGGAGTCTGACCACCGTTCTTGACGCTGATGGTCTTCAGCCGCCACAGACTGTCTACTTCCGAGTTCATCAGTGTATTCTGGGCACTCATCTCTAAGGCCGTGAGCAGCACGATAATGGATAAAAAGATCTTTCTCATTTCGGTTCGGGTTAGAATTGACGGGTACAAAGATAGTAAATTTTCCACATTATTCATAGACTTTCATAAAAAAGTTGTACCTTTGCACCCGTTTTAATGTATGACAGACGTATGACAAACGGTTTTTATACAATTCTGCTGCTCATTATGAGCAATGTGTTTATGACCTTCGCCTGGTATGGTCACCTGCGCCTCCAGCAGTCGGGCGTCTCTACAAACTGGCCGCTCTACCTCGTGATCGCCTTTTCATGGATGATTGCCTTCTTCGAGTATTGCTGTCAGGTGCCCGCCAACCGTCTTGGCTTTGTGGACAACGGCGGTCCGTTCAACCTTGTACAGCTGAAGGTCATTCAGGAGTGTATATCACTGGTGGTGTTTGCCGTGATAGCCAACTTTATCTTCCAGCACGAGCAGTTCCACTGGAACCACGCTGCAGCCGCCCTCTGTCTGGTGGCAGCGGTTTACTTTGTGTTCATGAAACCGTGATATAATCAGGGATTATTTTCCAGCTTTCCTAAACAGAAGTTACGGACATCGGCCCAATGGTAATAGGGCGCGCAGTCTGTAGCGATTGGCAGTGTAGCCTCCTGCTCGTTCAGCAGCACCTTCACCAGCACGTCCTTATCCTTCGGACTACTGCGATAGAAAATGAACTGCAGGTTCGCACCCATGGGGAAAACGCTGGAGCACCACCAACCCTTCTCTTCGAGTTCGTCGAGGTTGTCGGTAGCCAGATCGAAGCCATTGATACCGATCAGGCAGACCAGTGGCAGCAGCACCGTCTCGTGGCCGAAGCGCAGTTGGGCGCCCGGCTTCTCCAAACTGATACAGCTGTCGGCATCGGCAATAAGCCGTCGCAGGAGGAACCTCTGACTGGTAGGCTGCTTCTCGCCGTTAAGTTTGCAGGCACCGTGCTGGATATACCAATACACGTTGTCGATCTGCCACATGTTGTAAAGTTCGTCGATCTCAAAGAGATCCTGCAGGTAGGTGTTTTTATAGAAGTGTGTGTTCTGCTGGAAGAGCCCCATCTTGATCAGGTAGTAGTTGAACTGCTCCTCGTCGACGATCTCCTTCACGATATCGGGGTTCTTGAAGATGAGCTCCATCAGTCGGCTGTTACCCATTCGGCTGGAGATATAGGCATCGTAGGCTTTCTTGGCCTCGGGGGTCATAAAGTTCTTACGCAGTTTACGGTCCTGGTGGTTCATGTACCACTGGTTGCGCTGCGAGGCCACCATGGTGATGCGCAGTTTGGGATTGACCTGTTTCATCTCAGCCATGGCGACACCCATCGACTCAATGCATCGGGGTACGATGGTGCTGACACAACTGACGCGTGCATCGTCGCAGAATATCTCGGGAAAGCGCTCCACCATCCTTCGGGCTATCCTGCGGTGCTGAATCTTTCCATAGCTCGTGAGTTCGCCCCAGCGTCTCTCGGTGTCGGCCATGATGAGTTTCATCTCATCGAAGACACGCTCGCCGGTAGGTGTCAGTTCATTGACGCTGTCGGCATGGGCAATCATCCTGAAGGGGATGTCGTAGCCGCTGCGGCTGCTGATATAGCGCGACCCGTGACGGCCATAATGTGAGATATAGAAAGGCTTCTTACCTTCTGGCGACGGCGTCAGGTTGTTGGGGATGCTGTCCGGATAGGTGTTATAGTTACATGAGGCATAGACGGGTTTTTGGATGATAAGATCCTTTACCGTCTGGGCGTGTGAAGGTGAAAGGGTGCAAAAGTAAAAAAGTGAAACACCGATCACCAGTACTTTCCCGAATAGCGTATATATCAATTTTTTCATACTTTCAATATTTCATTACTTCTTCACCTCTTTATTCAGTCGGATATTCTCGTAACGGTAGAGTTTGCGCAGATAGTAGCGCTTCACATCCTCCCAGTGGTAGTAGGGGGCACAGTCGCTCTCGATGGGCAGGCGGGCCTCCTCACCGTTCAGCAACACCTTCACAAGTACGTCGGGGTCGCCCACTTCACTGCGGTAGTGGACGATCATGATACTGCCGGCGATGGGGGCGATACGATAGGTGATCCAGCCCATGTCGCCAAGGGCGTCGAGATTGTCAGTCTGCAAGCCACAGTTGTCAAGTTCCATCAGACAGGCCAGTGCCATCACCATGTTCTCATTGACGTAGCGCATATGTACCATGGGATATTCACGTTTCTGCACACTGTCACCCATGTGGATCATATTGCGCAGGGCAGCACGTTGAATATAGGGCTGAGTGCCGCCGTTCAGGGTGCAGGCACCGTTCGTGATATAGTATTTGGCGTTCAGCTTCTTCCAGTGGCTCAGTATCTCGGTAGGTGTGAAGAGATCGAAGAGCGTCACTTTACCAGCGAGTTCGGTGTGCTGGATGCTGCCGGCAAGGACGAAGAGCTGACGGCTTAGTGACTCGGGATCGACTTGGTTGATCAGGAAATTCTGGTCGGTGAAGAGTGACTCCATCAGGCGGGCATTACCCGTGTTGAGTGCCAGGAAACGGTCGTAGCGGGCCAGGGTCAGCGAGTCCCAGCGCATGGCTTCAAGCACCTTGTCTTGTGGGGCCATGAACCTGTCCTCCCTATGCGTGGCCATGACATTTGTCTTCATGGGCTGCATCATCGACGACAACTCCACCAGGCTTTCCTCAAGCGTCATAAGGCAGTTGTTCTGCACAATGCTGCGACAACTATAATAACCATTTGGAGTAAGTATGTCGGGGAAACGTTTCACCATCTGGCGAATCAGTTCACGACATTGCTCGACGCCTTTCGTCGTCAGTTCGCCCGTACGGTCCTTGGCATCACGGCGCAGCAGGTCGAGGCGCTGCTTTACCTCCTGCCCTAATTTGGTCAGTTTGCCTAAACTGTCGGCCTTGGCAAATACGGCATAAGGTTCCTCATATAAGGAATTCGACTCGCGATAATAAGATCCAGGACTACCGTAGTGGTTGATATAGAAAGGCTTCTTGCCCTTGGGGGCTGGTGTGTCCTTGGGCATCTTGCCGATGGGGAGGGCATAGAAATTGCCTGCTGCACGATTGGGGTCGGCTTTCAGTTCCTCGGCGATGGTCTGTCCTGACGTTGTCATGGTGCTCATCAGCAGCATACCGACTACGAAAATCCGTGCAAGTTTTGGTACGTTGAAGTTTAATGGTCTCATAAAATTTAAAATTGAGCGACAAAGGTACTCATTTTTTCTATAAGAAAGGTGTAACCTCTCATTGAATTTAAATAAATTAACTTTTTCTTTCTTAGCCTTTTCTGAAACGGTTGTCATTGTAACGTTGATTTGTGTAAATGAATTTCATAAGTTGTTATTTGCGTATTTTTGACCATTTTCCGTGCTTTTCCGACTTGTTGGTGAAAGGCTAAGGAAACTCGGACTTTACTTACTTTAAACTCCGACTTTCATGCCATGAAACTCCAAGTTTCCCTAGGGCTTATTGCTTGTGCTTTGTTTTGTTCTGATTATGTAAAGAAATATCAATCCAATTATTGACAAGCCTATCACCTAACAACCTAACAAAAGTCTATTTTAGTTTATCAAAACTATCTTATTAAATTATATATATTACATTATATATTATAATATATAATGTAATATATATAATTATTAGATAGATTTCTCTTGATATCTCTCTAATCATATCCTCAATCTTCACCTATCTTTTTTTCTTTTTGTTAGGTTGATAGGTGATAGGTGCCTTAAGTTTTAGCACAATAAAAGACTATTTTTGTTTCGGATTGAAGATTTTTGGCTGAAAGTTTGGAACTTACGGTTATTTTGCTTACTTTTGCAACCGAAAGTAATTGAATGTATTACAAATGTATGACAAATATGGCTACAACGATTGTTAGAAAACCCGCTTCGTTCCGTCTCAGAGCAGACTTGTTGGAACGCTTGAAGAAAAATGCTGTGCGTGAGAACCGTACCCTGAACAACTATGTTGAGAGCGTCCTGCTTGACATTGTCTATGACGAACCAAACGAGGTGACCAAGGCTGCTATCCAGGAAGCCAGATCCGGACGTAATCCTAACAATGTCTATACAGACGTTGACGAGATGTTCAACGATATTCTCAACGAAGGCGAATGAAGAAACTACAACCTTCAACCCAATACCGCAAGGATCTGAAACGGTATAAGAATAATCCCAAGAAGCTGGAAGACCTGAAAGAGGTGTTAGGTATGTTGATGAATGAGCAGCCAATCCCTGCCGAATATCTGCCACATATGCTCCATGGCGAATACAAAGGTTGTATGGAGTGCCATATCAACGGCGATTTCTTGCTGATATGGTTTGATGAGGCAAGCGATATCATCGAACTTGTCCGTCTTGGCAGTCATAGCGAATTATTCGGCTGACTTTTCCAGAATTAATCATCATTAATCATTTTATTTTTTGGTGTGCCTCAATACGGCACACCTCTTTTGTATCTTTGCAGCAGAAATCATAATTTGTTCTTAAATTTATACTTATGAAGAAAGAAACAATCGATCAGTTGTACAAGGCATTCGAGCAATATGCCCTTGAAGTGAATGGTGTTGAATGTTGGAGCGCAAGAGAGCTCCATAAACTCCTTGGCTATAGTAAATGGGAGAACTTCATCAATGTGATAACAAAGCCAAGGTGGCTTGTGGAAATGTTGGTCACAATGTAACAGACCATTTCCCTGCAGGAAAATGGTCTCTTTAGGGAGTGGCTTTGAGCGAGATGTTGACGACATCCTGCTCACTCGCTATGCCTGCTACTTGGTGGCACGGAACGGATGTGCACAGCGTTCCAGGAACGTTGTGTTATGTTTGGGAAACCTGTTTCAGAAGAAAAAAACTTAGGTTTGCTGATATCCAAACAATAGCCAAGTTCATTGATAGCGATTGGGAAAGAACACTATATTAACATCCATATGCGCACAGAAGTTACTATGTTATGTCCACACATTTTACTGAAGCGTAGAACGATTTCATGTCGATGGCAATATATGTCCGTTGCTGCTCATCCATACCTTAATAATTCTCAAAAAATTTTGCAATAATAGTGTTTTTTCAGTATTTTTTTGTAATTTTGTACTCATATTTAAGTGGCTAAAGACATGACACATACAATAAATACGGTGTTACATCCTAATGCATTAGACAAGATAATCTGTGTAAAAGTAGGGAAGATAAGACGTGAGAGTCTCTATGAGATGACTCGAAAGTACTGGACTGTAAACATAAACAGAGCATCAAAGGCAACTCATGTTCTATCGATTGTTAACGGAATTGTGGAAGCGGTATATATTCCAAAGGAATGGAAGTACACCAAGAATTCTCAATACATAGGTCGATGTGAGTTCGTGGGAGTAGAAGATACTTCTTCTGGTTATATTGGGAAGAACGTTTCTGCTTTCTACGGCAAAAGCCAGAATCCCATAAAATACATAAATATGTAATTCAATGGAAACAGCAAAGTCTATAGCAGAATTATTTGCGCATTTGTTTGAATTGGAACCTGAAAAAAGGAAATGGTTCGAGTCGTTGAAGCTTACAATACCAAATTATGAGTTGGAGAAGGCATCGAAAACTTTTGCATTCAGTGCTATTGTAGACCCTGAAGAAAATCTAGAAGCAGTAGAGGAATGTATTCGTAGATTTAAGGACGGCGCTTTTTGGTATTTTGAAAATTTCTATGAATTAAAAGAATTATCGGTTGAAGAATTCGAAAAAACTCTAGAGATTGCACTTTTGTTATATTCAAAAGATCAATGTAAGTTTATAGAACCATCGGATGATGATTTCAACGACTTTGATGTTCTTAATCTTATGGAAGTAATTCAAGATGAATTTAAGTCAGGGTTTGAATGGGCCAAAGATAACAAAAACACAGGCGAAAAAAATGGAGTCTCTTTTGTCTGACATATCGCAACTGTACAACGAGTCAAAAACTGATGCAGCAAGAAGAACTGAACAAGGCGAGTTCTTCAATATCTTCAACATTATAGGTTTACGTAGTGAAGAAGTGAGGCTACATTCCGCATTTATTGCCGAGCTCTTGAATCCAAGAGGTAGCCATGGGACTGGATATAGATTTCTTCAAGCATTTCTTGAGATTGTCGGGATTCCAGAGGGATATTTAGATTTAGCCCAATGCTCTCAGAACATAACTGAGCGGAGCATAGGCAAGATAACTGAGACAGAAGGTGGCCGTATAGACATTATTATTGAAGACGGTAATCATGCTGTCATCATTGAAAACAAAATTCATGCTATTGATCAGAAACACCAACTGCTACGGTATCATAACTATGGAGCAAAGCACTTCCCTAAGGGTTTTATGCTTATATATCTTACATTAGATGGCCATGATGCCGATAGTTATTCATTAGGTGATAAACGTATAGATTATTTGACAATATCATACGAACATGAAATTCGAGAATGGCTTAATAAATGCATTGAAATTGCAGAAGGGAAATCACTTGCACAATCAGTCATTAAACAATATTGTGAACTTGTAAAACAACTAACATATACGGATATGGATCAAAATTACAAGGACAAATTGATGTCGCTCATTCTGAAGCCAGAGAATGTTATTTCTGTTGGAGAGATTCTTAAGGTTCAAGAAGATTGGAGAGAAGAACTTATAGACAAACATGTCTGGAAGCCTTTGGAAAAATATGCTCTATCCAAAGGCATGAGGTTTGACAAGGATTTGGAATATGGAGGTGAAACAGGAGCGTGGATATTTAAGAAAGAGTGGAATTTTTATGCTCTCTTTATCTGGACAGATAGGAAATATGATTGGAAAGATATGTATGTTGGCATTAGTTGGTATGAGGAGCCCAAACGAAAGAATAAGATTTGCAAGAAAGATTATCATCCGCTATCCTGCCTTCATGAACCTCCATGTGACAAATGGCCCTATGGTTGGGAGTATCTGCCTGATGAAATCCGTAATTGGGGGTACAACATCACAGAACAACTCGTTAACGGGGATGTATTCGATTTCATAAAAGACAAATTCGAAGAGATAATTCAGGAACTAGAGGAAAGAGAATTGGCAATGCCATAAATAACAATATGTAATGCATCTACATCATTAAGAAAGAACCAGTCTTAGGTAGTTGGTATGACTCAGATACCAGTCCCCACGGCTAAATATAGCATTATGAGTAATTCTATGGATAATTTGAAAAAACTTATAGATGATCTAGATAAGATAGGTATTCGCCCGTTTATTGGGTATGGTAATCCTGATGCACACATCTTAATAATTGGTAAAGAATGTGCAGATGAAGACAAAGAGCGTCAAGAAAAGTTCTATACTTATAACTTTGAACAATGGGCAGAGAGTTTTAATGGGCATGGCTTTAGTTATAGAAGTGGTGAAGAACCGTATGATTTTGAACATGGGAATTTTCACCCTATTTACCCGTTTTTTGTACAATGTAATAAAATCTGCAGAACTGGGATGAATAATGGTGGAACAAGTGCCACATACTATTATTATCAACGGCTTATAGATAAAATACGCTCTAGAGCATTAGTGAATTATACGAAATCTCGTTGTATTGATTTCTTCAAGGATTGTTTTATAACAGAATTGAATGATATTTGTCGCAAAAATGATACAGGATTGAGCAAGACTGAGCATTTGGAGACCAAAGAGCATATACAACTAAGATTTGATTGGATGAGAAAAACAAATTTCTTTAATCAATTTAAAATTGTGATACTTGCATGTGGACCATATGCAAAAGCTATACAGGATGATGCGATACTGCGAAAAGATCTTTTTGGTAATGCATCGGTTTATTATTGCAGTCAGTTGTCACGTTGGGATAAAAAGTTAGATGAAGACATTATACCTGAAATAATCAAGAATGATTTATAAAAAGTCCCCCATCCACATATGCGTTAAGCAAAACATGTTGTTCCAGGAACGATGTGCACTCAGGTTAGTGTGCCAGTGATTAGGTGCAAAGGTTCCAGTATTATCAGATACAATTTATGCTGAATGATAATTCTTTACAATAGAAAAATAAGCAAAGACGCTATATAATGTTTGCTTCTGTGGAAAGGAGCATAAGGCGCTTCTGCTGAGCGAGGTATGTGAGGGCAGGATATTCCAGAAGGAGAACTCTCAGTTTCCGTAATTAGAGCACATCCAAATCTATGAGTGAACATTGAAGATACGTGTGGCAAGGATAGCGATATTTATCTTTAATACAACAATATTGGCGAATTAATTTGGTGGATAAATTTTATTGTGTTATCTTTGCATCCTGATATGATAGACAGGCTGACGATAGACAAGATTATGGACGCCACGAACATTGTCGACGTGGTGGGTGAGTTCGTGACGTTGCGGAAGGCAGGCGTGAACTATAAGGGCCTGTGTCCGTTCCACGACGACAAGACTCCGTCGTTCATGGTGTCGCCGTCGAAACAAATCTGCAAGTGTTTCGCCTGTGGCGAGGGCGGCACGGCCATCAACTTCCTGATGAAGCACGAGCAGATTACCTATCCCGAGGCCTTGCGCTGGCTGGCAAAGAAATACAATATCGAGATTGAGGAACGCGAACTGACTGACGAGGAGAAGAAGGAACAGAGCGACCGTGAGTCGATGTTCATCGTCAACGAGTGGGCGATGAGTTATTTCGAGGATATTCTGAAAAATGATCCTGACGGTATTGCCATCGGCAAACAATACTTCCGTAGTCGTGGTATCCGCGACGACATCATCGCGAAGTTCAACCTCGGTTTCGCCCTGCCTAAGCGCGACGCCCTGGCCCAGGCTGGTAAGGCGAAGGGTTATCAAGAAGAGTTTCTGGTGAAGACGGGCCTCTGTATCCGTAATGAGAAGGGACTCTATGACCGCTATGCGGGCCGCGTGATCTTTCCCTGGCTGAACGTCAGTGGTAAGGTTGTGGCTTTCGGAGGACGGTTGCTCGACTCCCGGACGAAGGGCGTGCAGCAGAAATATGTGAACTCTCCCGACTCGGAGATCTATCATAAGGAACGTGAACTCTATGGCCTCTACCAGGCGAAGAAGGCCATCGCGAAGGAGGACAGGGTGTATATGGTCGAGGGCTATACCGACGTGATTGCGATGCACCAGTGTGGCATCGAGAACGTCGTCGCCAACTCGGGTACGGCTCTCTCCGTGCATCAGATCAAATTGTTGCGACGCTTCACCCAGAACATCACCTTATTATATGATGGTGACGAGGCTGGTATCCATGCCGCCATGCGAGGTACTGACATGCTGTTGGCAGAGGGTATGAACATCAAGGTGCTGTTGCTGCCTGACGGTGACGATCCCGACTCGTTCTCCCGCAAGCACACAGCCCAGGAGTTCAAAGACTATATTGAAAAGAACGCCACGGACTTCATCTCCTTCAAGACCCGCCTGACGGTGGAGAACGTGACTGATCCTGTGAAGCGCTCCGAGGCCATCGGCGGCATCGTGAAGAGCATCTCCGTCATACCTGACCCGATCCTTCGTTCCACCTACCTCAGCGAACTCTCCCAGCGTATGGGCATCAAGGAACAGACGCTGCTCAATTCGATGAACGGCATGATCAGTAAGGAGATCGAGGATAAGGAAAAGGAGAAGGAAAGAGGTGAGAGGGTAGATGTGAGAGGGGAGAGAATACCTTCTGCCTCTGAGAATCCGCAAGACATATCTCTCACTTCTAACCTGTCACCTCTCACCTCTAAATTGGAACGCCTCCTCATCCAGTCTGTCATCCGCGACGGCGAGAAGGTCATTTACGAGGGCATCGAGACGGAAGACGGGCAGACCATCAACTTGACGGTGGCGCAGTATATCGCCTATGACCTGGGGCAAGATGGTCTGTCGTTCCATGACGACCGTTACAATCAAGTCCTCTCTGAGGCGGCTGTCCATAGTGGAGAGGAGGGCTTCAAGGCGGAGGAGTATTTCATGCACCATCCTGACATCGCCATCAGTTCACTGGCCGCAGAACTGGCCATCGACCGTCATCAGTTGACGCCTGGCTTCCAGCCCAAGGAACGGGAGGGTGGCCTCCGTCAGCGTGTGCTCCATCTTGTGCTTGACCTTCGGATGGATATCATCGAGAAACGGCTCAAGGAGATCCAGGCCCAGTTGAAGACCGTGGGCAGTGATATGGAACGGATGAAAGAACTGTTGGAGGAGTTCAGGGATACGCAGCAGATCCGCGACACCCTCGCCCGTCAGTTAGGTAATGATGTAATCAGGTAGTTATGAGCTGGAACGTGATATTTGTCGTCATCTCGCAGTTGGTCGCCATACTGGCTATTATCCATGTGGTGCTCGACAACCGCCAGCCTGCCAAGACGCTTGCCTGGGCGCTGGTGATCTGGTTCGTTCCAGTGGCAGGTGTCGTGTTCTACCTCTTCTTCGGAATCAACACACGGAAGGAACGCTATGTCAGTGAACGGAGCATGAACCAGTTGACGAAACGCTCCATGCTGGAGTTCGTCGAGCAGCAGGATCTCCGTCTGCCTGAGAAGCAGAAGCCACTCATCGACCTCTTCATCAACCAGAACCTTGCCCTGCCTTTCAAAGATAATAAGGTGGACATCTATACCGACGGCTATCAGTTCTTCCCTGCCTTGTTGCAGGAGATCAGCAAAGCCCGCAGTCATATCCATGTGGATATGTATATCTTTGCCGACGACGCCCTGGGTACGCTGATTGCCGATGCGCTCATCGCCAAGGCCCGTGAGGGGGTGGAGATACGTGTCATCTACGACGATGTGGGATGTTGGAATGTCAAGCGTCAGTTTTTCGAGCGGATGCGTGAGGAGGGGATCGAGGTGGTGGCGTTCATGCCTGTGCACTTCCCTTCGTTCACGAGTAAGGTGAACTACCGTAACCACCGCAAGATCATTGTCATCGACGGCCAAGTGGGATTTATCGGCGGTATGAATTTCGCTCTGCGATATGTGAAAGGTTCGAAAGGACAGCCTTGGCGTGACACCATGCTGCGGGTGACGGGCGGTGCCGTCAATGCCCTGCAACGAGCGTTTCTCGTTGACTGGTATTTCGTAGATCGTACCCTGCTCTCCGACCGTAAGTTCTATCCACAGCATCTTTCTGAAACGGGCGAACAGATCGCCAATAACTGTCTCATTCAGGTTGTCACCAGCGGTCCTGTCACGCCTTATCCGGAAATCATGCAGGGCTTTGTGCGAATCATCACAGGTGCCCGTCGATACCTCTACCTCGAAACACCTTATTTCCTGCCCAACGACCCTGTGCTCTTCGCCTTGAAGACGGTGGCTCTGGCTGGTGTCGATGTGCGTGTGCTCTGTCCCCGCCACAGCGATGCCCGTTTTGTGGAGTGGGCCAGCCGCAGCTATCTGCGTGAGGTGGCGGAGGCTGGTGTGAAGGTGAGCCTCTATCAGTCAGGTTTCCTCCATTCGAAGGTGATGGTGTGCGACGATGCCGTCAGCACCTGTGGCTCCACGAACCTCGACTTCCGTAGCTTCGAGAACAATTTCGAAGCCAATGCGTTCTTCTATGATGAGGGTGTGGCGCTGAGGATGAAAAAGGTGTTCCTCGACGACGAGCGACAGTCCGTGGCACTGACAGACCTGCCGGAACGCATGCGTGCCAACTTCTTCATCCGTCTGTGGGAGAGCATCACTCGCCTGATGGCTCCGTTGTTCTGAAAATCGAGAAATTCACGCTTCCGTAACTGCGATGCTCCACGAAGTGTGGATCATCAGAGAAATCGTTGTCCTTGCCGTGCTCGAAGACGAAGATGCCGTCGTCTTTCAAAAGTCCGCGCTCAAAGATGAGGCTGGGGATGGTGGGCAGTTCCTTCAAGGCATATGGGGGATCTGCGAAGATGAAATCAAACTGCTGCTTGCACGATTTGATATAGCGGAAGGCATCAGCGCGCAGTGGTGTCACAAAAGAACCGTCCCCCTGTGATGCCAGCTTCTGCAAGCATTGTTGGATGAAACGGTGATGATCGCGGTCGAGTTCGACGCTGACCACACGGCTGCAACCACGTGAGAGCAGTTCAAGGGTGATGCTGCCTGTGCCAGAGAAGAGATCAAGCGCCTCGGCTCCCTCGAAGTCGATATACTGCGTCAGCACGTTGAAGATATTCTCTTTGGCGAAGTCCGTCGTCGGCCTCGCCTTGAAACTCCGTGGAATATCGAAGTGCCGTCCCTTATATCGTCCTGTGATGATTCTCATCTCCCTTTTACGATGAGTGTCATGAGATCATACGGCATTCCCTTCACCTTTGTGGCAGGCGCCTGGTTGAATTCGACAGCGGGGTTGCTGAGATACACTTTCTGCAGATACATCTTCAACTCCTTCATGAGCTCTTCCTCTTCTGGCACCTCACCAGACAGGTGCAACTCGTCGTGGAGCGCGTCCATCCGCAATTGTTTCCAGACGTAGATGATAAAGTAAAGGGCATCCTGGGCGTGGGTCGCCTCGAAGGAGTTACAGAACTTAAAACGGTTCTGCTGGAAGGCAAACAGACAGAGCTGACGACCATGGAACGAGGCGTAGAGCTTATTGAAATGGCCCGTGAAACTGCGCTGGTGCATGTGGCGCCAGACGGGTGTCAGGGCGTGGATGAACTGCACATCGGCATAGCGGTCGTTGAGCACACCATATAGGTCTTTGTTGATGGGGAAGAGACAGACTGCCTTCAGGTCGGGCAACACGTTGAAGAGTATCTTCCTCGGCTCCTGAGTAGGGGCGAAGGTGTAGGTGTAGAGGTCGTTGATGTTCTCCTCCTCAAACTGTTCAATGGGCACGAGCATCGACGGAGTGTCGAGCACCACCTGCACCCGCTTCACGTCTGCCGATGGCAGGGTGGCGGTCTTCAAGGCCTCCCTGAGGTTGGCAGCCATCGAGATGCCGCCTTTCACCACGTAGGGCTCAAAGAGGAGAGGCTGTTCCTTATCAGCAGGGTCGGGTAGGGTGAACGAGAGGGTGTGCCTCCCGATGCGCATGATCAGTTTCCTGTTTTGTATCTCTTCCATCTATAAACTGTAAACTATAAACAATCACCTGACCACACTGGCGATGCACAGGGCGAGCAGGCCGAGTGCCACGAGTGCCAGGATGATGTTGATAATCTTGTCTGATTTCTGCATTTGGCTGCAAAGGTACAAAAAAAAGTGAAGAGTGAAGAGTTAAGAGTGAAAAATTTGCTGCCGCCGATTAAAATTATGAATTATTTAGTATCTTTGTGGCCGAAATGATACAGGACGAGTTGAAATACCGTATTCTGCAGACCTTCGGCTTTTTGCCGACGGTGGAACAAGAGCATGCCATCGACGTGTTCACGCAGTTCATGACCGACCGTTCTGAGCAGGTGGTGATGATCCTCCGTGGTTCGGCAGGCACGGGTAAGACCACCCTCGCCGGAGCCATCGTCAGGGCCTTGGCGGCGCTGAAGCAGAAACTGATCCTACTGGCTCCGACGGGTCGTGCAGCGAAGGTCTTCTCGCTGTATGCCGGCCATGCCGCCTATACCATCCATCGGCGTATCTACCGTCAGAAGACCGCTGGCGATCTCTCGTCCTTCAATCTGAACAACAACTTGAATCGTGACACATTATTTATAATAGATGAGGCCTCGATGATCTCCAATCTGGGCTTTGGCGAGGCGGCTTTCGGTAGCGGATGCCTGCTTGACGATCTGATGGAGTTCGTATATCGCTCGGCCGAAGGACGCTTGCTACCGGAGGGACGCAAGAACGGTCAAAATTGTCGCATGCTGTTGATTGGCGATAAGGCGCAGTTGCCGCCTGTCGGTGAGGAGGAGAGTCCAGCGCTGATGGCCGACGTGCTCCGAGGCTATGGTATGACGGTCTATGAGTGTGACCTTAATCAGGTGCTCCGTCAGAGCGAGGAATCGGGGATCTTGTGGAATGCCACGAGGATCCGTAATTTTTCGAGGAATGAGTTCCCCCAAATTCGATTGACGGGTTTCCCTGATATTCAGGTCGTGCCTGGCGATGAACTCATCGAGTCGCTGGCTTCCAGTTACAGCCGTGTGGGCATGGACGAGACGATGGTCATCACCCGTAGCAACAAACGGGCGAACATCTACAACCAGGGCATCCGCAATACCGTCCTCGACCGTGAGGATGAACTCTGTCGTGGTGACCTGTTGATGATCGTGAAGAACAACTACTTTTGGGGGAGTGCGCCACAAGATAATCTTACTTCTCAAATAGCTTTCATCGCTAACGGCGACCGCGTCGTGGTGCAGCGTGTCCGAAATATCCACGAACTCTATGGTTTCCGTTTCGCGGAAGTCACGATGACATTCCCCGACTACGACGATTACGAGCTCACCGCCACCGTCCTCCTCGATACCCTCACCTCTGAGGCACCGGCTCTCACCCATGAACAACAGGAACAGCTCTTCAACGCCGTGCTGGAAGACTACGCCGATATCCCTGTCAAGGCAGATCGCATCGCGAAACTCAAGGCGGACCGTTACTACAACGCCCTGCAGGTGAAGTTCGCCTATGCCGTCACCTGCCACAAGGCCCAGGGCGGACAATGGGCGCACATCTATCTTGACCAAGGTTACATGACCGATGATATGCTCACTCCCGACTACATCCACTGGCTCTATACCGCCTTCACCCGTGCCACTGAAAAACTCTTCCTCGTCAACTGGCCAAAGACCCAAATCAGTGTAGGTTAGACACCAGTTAATAAATCGTAAAAAGCAGACAGGATTCTTGTGAGTTTAAGAAATAAACATTATATTTGCAAGACAAAAGACTACACATTAAAACGATTGGTATATGATTTCAATTAAAAAACTACTATTTGCAATGGCACTGTTCATAGCTCTGCCTATGACGGCGCAGGATGAGAATTCCCTCAAAAATGTAAGTGTGGGTGAGTTGAGTTACACGATCAAGGAAGAGCCGAAGACGAACCTCGGAACGGTGGTCGGTGCCGTGCTCGACGTGCTGGCAGAGCAAACAACTACTGAGCAGCCCGGCTATGTCGATGCCCTCCGCGCCAGTGTCATCGCCGCCCTTGGCAACGTGCGCCGTTTCGTCATCACCGATGCCTTACAGGTGGAACCCAATGCCGACACCAACATCCTTCTCGACGGTGTCGTCAACTACTTCTCCACCACCCGCGAACTGCGTACTCCTTATGGCAAGAAAGACAAGATCCCGCAGTTCTATGCCCAGATCAGCCTGACGCTCAATTTGAAGGACCCTGCCACGGGTACCGTCATCAACAGTCAGATGTTTGAGGTGAACCGGACTGGCTGGTCGTGGTACAACAGCTCCGACACCGCCATCAAGGAAGCCCTCGAAGGCCTGCGCAAGAAAGTGGAGAAGTATTACAACACTGCCTATCCCTATACCGCCAACATCCTGGAGCGCGGTGTGGAGAAAAAGGACAAGCAGAAGGAACTCTACATCGACCTCGGAGCCATTCACGGTCTGAAGGAGGGAACCCACTTCACCGTCTATATCCTCGGCAGCATCGGTGGCAAGGAGACACGTAAGCAGATAGGTCGTCTGAAGGTGACGAGCATCGAAGGAGACGAGGTGAGCCTCTGCAAGGTATCTTCCGGTGGCAAGGACATCAAGGCCGCCCTTGATGCCCAGCAGAAGCTGCTCATCATCTCTACCGACTAAGTGACCACACGCGAACATTATTTATATATGACTACTACCGACGAACTGAGTGTCATCAGCCAGATCCGCGGAGAAGTGCGCGGAAACACGGAACCCACAGGCGAGAACCTCTTTCTTGCCTGGGGTTACCCTACGGCGTTCTTCCTCCTGGTGGAGTTCTTCGCCCTCATCCTGTGGAACGAGTTTTGGTGCTCTTGGATCTGGCTCGGCATCCCGTTGGTGGGAACACCGCTGATGATGTACTTCCTCAACGAGGACTACGAGCGTACCCACCGTCGGACACTCGAACAGAACGTCATCCTGCAGATGTGGGTGTTCGTGGGTTTCCTCAGCTGTCTTGGAGGTGCCACGATGGGCTTTGCCGGCTTGTTCCCGATACTCTACTGCACGTTCCAGGGCTTGCTCATCAGTTTCGGTTGTCTGATGACGGGACTCATCCTCCACTTCCGTCCGAAGACGGTCTGTGGCATTCTGGGCTCCGTGCTCTCGTTCGTCTCTCTCTTCTTCCAGGGTGACCTCTGGCCGTGGCAGTTACTCGTCGCGGTCTTCGTGACCGTCCTGACGCTGATCATCCCCGGACATCTCTTCCGGCACTATGTCAGAAAACAATACAAAGAATAAGTCTATGAGTGATTTTAAATTTCCAGTCATCAATCCGCTGTTGCACAGCGAGTTGCGGCTGAAGGTCATGGTGGCGCTCGACAGCCTCAAGAGTGCCGACTTCATGTATCTCTGTCGCATCACCGACTGCACGCGTGGCAACCTCAGTGCCCAGATCACTATTCTCAAGGAGGCAGGCTATCTAGAGGTGAGCAAGAGCGGCATCGGTCGTTTTTCCCGTACTGTCCTCTGCATCACCGACAAGGGCCGTGAAGCCCTCCACGCCTACGAAGACGGACTCCACAAGATGTTCGTACAGAAGATTCCCCAGGAAGACAATTCTGAGGGATCAAAGAAAGCCATCTGATATTACTATTTAATTTATAAAATCAAGAATTATGAAGAAATCATTACTCAGACTCATGATGACGATATGTCTCATCATGGCAACAATGTCCGCAAAGGCAGAGACCGTTGGCGGACTCTGCGGAATGGAAGGTGACAATATGATCACCTGGGAACTCAACCTCGACTTAGGTCTGCTGACCATCTCCGGTGATGGTCGTATGGCCGACTTCGACGACCCGTCGGAGGCACCCTGGTACAGTTACTCCAAGTCAATCATCCACCTCATCGTCGAGGATGGCATCACCCACGTCTCACAGGCGGGCTTCCAGTATATGCCCTATTTGGAGAGTGCGGAGATTGCCGAGACCGTCACGTCGATAGGTGACTATGCCTTCTGCGGTTCGACACTGAACAAGATCATCCCCACGAACTGGACGGGTGACCTCGACGCAAACTTGCTGCCTGATGGTCTGCTGACCATCGGCTTCTATGCCTTCGCCGAGACCAAACTGGACAACATCATCCTGCCCTCCACACTGGAGCGCATCGGTGCAGCAGCCTTCGCCTACAATGAGCTGCTGAACGAGGTGGCAGTCTTCGCCACCGTACCGCCGGCAGCAGACCGCGCCGTGTTCTACGACTGCAACAGACTGTCGGCCATCCATGTGCCCGACGATCAGGTGGAGGCTTATGGTGCCGCTACTGGCTGGGCCACCTATGCCGACCTCATTATGCCTACTAGCGGACATGCCGATCATCCCGCCATTCTGCCTGAGGAGAACAGTCTCGACTTGCCTGGCGGTATGTATGTGACAGACCTTGGCATGACCAGTGCCCTTGTCATCTGTTCGCTGCCCGACGGCGCTACCGCCTGGAACCTGCACTACCGTCAGGAGACGGCCGACGACGAACAGGAAATGCGCTGGGTGACGGTCGACAACCTGACCACCCGCTCCTGCACCCTTGAAGACCTGAAGCCCGCCACGGACTATGTGGTACGCCTGCAGGCCGTATTCGGCGAGGAGGTGAGCGGCTGGACCCGTGCCCTGCCCTTCACCACAGCCAGCGAGGAGGCAGACCGCCAGAACAAACAGGAGACGGCCTACTATGAATATAAAGAGGTGAAGAAGGCCGAGTGTGACGATATGGCGATGCCCGAAATCGACGACAAACACTGTGCGCTGCTCATCGAACAGGCCAAGCAGGCCATCGACGACCTGGGCTTCAATGAGAACCTCTCTTTCGACGAGAACCTCGCCAACCTCGATGAGATCACCAGTCTGCTCGCCATCGACCTCAGCCTGCATCGTGCTGAGATGGGCGAGGTAAGGACCTCAGGCGTGACCATCGACGAGACCACCTTCCCTGACGAGAACTTCCGAAACTGGCTTCTGAAGCAGAAGTATGGTAAGGACGGCATCCTGACGGAAGAGGAGATTGCTGAAGTGAAGACCATTGACGTGGCTTATCAAGACATCAAGAGCCTGAAGGGTATCGAATACTTTACAGCATTAGAAACTTTGTTCTGCGACTGTAACCCATTGACAGGACTTGACGTTTCCCAGAACACGGCACTAACATATTTGCATTGTGCTCAATGTTCGTTGACATCTTTGGATGTTACTAAGAACACAGCATTAAAATGGTTCTCTTGCCCCAATAACAAGTTAACCTCACTGGATGTTACCAAGAATCCAGCGCTTGAATATCTGTATTGCATTGACAACCAACTGACTGAAATTGATGTAACCCAGAATACGGCTTTGACCAGTTTTTCTTGTTACAGCAATCCAATCACAACGTTGGATGTTACAAATAATACAGCTCTGAGTGATTTTAGCTGTGGTGGCTGCAAACTAACCACTTTGGATGTCACCAAGAACACGGCATTAAAGTATTTCAGCTGTTACGGTAACCAATTGACAACGCTTGATATCTCCAATAATACAGGCCTTGACTGGGTAAACTGCAACGACAACCAATTGACTACGTTAGATGTTTCTAAGAATGCTGAAATAACAAGCATTGACTGCTATAATAACCAATTGACTTCTCTTGATGTCACTAACTGTACGGCTTTGGAATCGCTGCGCTGCAACAAGAACCAATTGACATCGCTTGATTTGACAAAGAATGCAGCCCTGAAAAAACTGGAATGCGACGTGAACCAGTTGTCAGAACTCGATGTTACGCAGAACCCTGAGCTGAATTGGATAGTCTGTGGCAAGAACCAGCTGTCGTCTCTGGATGTGTCTAAGAATACAAAACTGATGGACCTTTACTGCAACGAAAACCAGCTGACCAGTCTGGACCTTTCACAAAACCCGGTGCTGAATATTCTTGATTTCCATAGGAACAAGATTAAGGGCGAGGCCATGGATGCCCTGATTGAGAGCCTGCCCGCTATTGCTGACGGTCGTGAAGGCACGCTAAGAGTGATTTACGACAAGGATGAGCAGAACGCGATTACTGCCGATCAGATAGCCGCAGCCCAGGCCAAGGGCTGGAAGCCGATGTATTTCGACAGCTACTGGAAGCCCTACGATGCCACAGCCATCAACGCTACGCTCAGGGATAAGGGACAAATGATGAATAATACCCGTTACAACCTCAGCGGCCAGCGTGTCAATGAGAGCTATAAGGGCATCATCATCTGTAACGGGAAAAAGTATATCAATAAATAACTATTTTATTAATAATTAAAACTTAAACAGTATGAAAACTTTCAAGTATTTATCAATCGCAGTGTTTATGTGCCTGATGGCAGCGTGTACGAACGGCATTACCGACAATCCTGTTGTCATTCCTGAAGAACCAGAGGAGCAAGGTCCTACACAGAAAGAGAAGGACAT
>Ga0265298_10003207_pt1 | contig 21884 bp, 23 predicted proteins | sample AusTroGonzalo_MG_3_FD_193486 | JGI IMG/M metagenome (GOLD analysis project Ga0265298, IMG submission 193486) | Bovine rumen microbial communities from tropical cattle in Woodstock, Queensland, Australia - Gonzalo_01 | ecosystem: Host-associated > Mammals > Digestive system > Stomach > Rumen ...
TGTCCGTGGCAGGAGCGGCCTATCAGGCGGTCATCAGGAACCCTCTGGTCGACCCGTATATCATGGGAGTTTCGTCCGGAGCAGGAACACTTGCGATCGCCGTCATAGCCTTCGACTTCACGTTCTTCGGACTGATCTCGTCGAACTCCGTGTTCCTCATTGCCATTGCGGCCATCATCGGAGGATTGTTCGCATTCCTGCTCACGATGGCATTGGCCCACCGCGCAGGATCCACGACCAACGCATACGTGCTGTCGGGAGTGGTCATAGGACTGGTGTTCGGTGCCGCACAGACGATCATGATAGTATTCTCGGGTAACAAGGTGTCCGACGTCCTCCTTTGGCTGTTCGGATCCTTCGCCAACATCACCTGGGAGAAAGCGCTGTTCATACTCATCCCCAGCATCATCCTGTGCATCCTCATCATGAGGTACGCAAAGGAGATGAACCTGGTGCTCCTCGGAGAGAACCAGGCCAGGCAGATGGGATTGAACGTCAAGAGATTCAACGCAATAATACTCACAGTAGCCTCCATACTCACCGCGTTCTGCGTAGCGTTCTGCGGTATCATCGGCTTCGTGGGATTGGTCATCCCGCACCTCTGCCGTATGATCTTCGGAGGCGATCACCGTTTAGTTTTACCAGCATCCATAGCTCTCGGAGGAGCTCTCATGATGGCTGCCGACCTGGCTGCCAGGATGATCGTCCCCGGTACCGAGCTTCCGGTGGGTGCAATAACCACTTTGATAGGCGTACCTGTGTTCGCCTACCTTCTGTTCGTAAGGGGGAAGATGTACAATGGATGAGACTCCGATATTAGAGATCCGCAATTTGAACAAGATATACGAAAACGGCTACCACGCCAACAAGGATGTAAGCTTCTCGCTTCCTTCGGGAAAGCTCGTAGGTCTGATCGGTCCCAACGGATGCGGTAAGACCACGATGATGAGAAGCATCAACAAGATGCACATCCCCACAAGCGGGGATATCCTTATCGACGGGGAATCCGTGCTTCCGAAGACACCCACCGAAGTAGCCAAGCTCGTATCGAACGTACCCGCGGAGATGACCGCATCCTTCGGACTGACCGTGTTCGAGACGGTCATGCTGGGAAGGTACCCCTATCTGCAGAACATGTGGTGGGAGACCGAGGAGGACGAATCCCTTGTGGAGGATGTCCTGAAGAAGTTCGGAGTGCACCACCTGCAGGACCGTGCGCTGAACATGCTCTCATCAGGAGAGCAGCAGCGTGTGCTCATCGCCAAGGCATACGTTCAGCAGCCCAGGCTGATGCTGGTCGACGAACCAACATCTCACCTTGACATGAAGTACAAGCTCGATGTCATGGAATACCTCAGAGCCATGGTCAAGACCGACATGACGATCCTCGTCGCTGAGCACGACATCTCACTGATGGCAAGATACTGCGACCTGTGCGTCATCATGAAGAAGGGAGAACTGGTCGCGATCGGAGATCCCAAAAAGGTCATCACACCCGAGCTCATCCAGGACGTATACGATGTCAGCGCCACCGTCGGACTGGACGAGGAAGGGGACATCTACGTGCTCCCCAAGAGGTATCACAAGGACGGAGAGCTCGGAGACTCCGAATCACTTTAAATCAAACCAATCCATCCACCGCACATGGTCAAGTGCATCCGCGTACCAAAGAAGGACGGAGAATCGGTAAGGTCCCGTCTAGTCGCAGCGGACAAGCTTGACCTGGATGCCAAGATCCGTGCGGAGGATGGATTTCTTCTTATCCCCATAACAGTAGATTCCTTCGAGGATTTTGAAATCATAGACAGGGATCTTGAGGTGCAGGTGCACAAGATCCTGGATTATACGAAGGTCGTCAAGGTACCGGAGGATCTGAGGCAGTATCTCCCCAGCTCGTTCGATGTCGTCGGCGATGTTGCGATGATCAAGGTGCCCGACGAGCTCACCGAGTACAAGAAAGAGATCGGTGAGGCCCTAATCGAGGTTAACAAGAACATCCGCGTGGTCTTCCATGACTACGGGGTGAAAGGCGACTTCAGGATCAGGGACCTGGAGAAGATCGCGGGAACCGGTACATCCGAGACCGTTCACAGGGAGTTCGGGGTCAATCTGTACACCAACCCTTCCAGGGTATACTTCAACCCCAGACTCTCTTCGGAAAGGGCACGCATATCAAGGCTTGTAAAGGATGGCGAGACCATCATCGATATGTTCGCTGGAGTCGCACCGTTCGGCACAGTGATAGGCAAGCTGGCGAATCCGAAAGTGATCTACTCCATCGACCTGAACCCTGCCGCCGAGCATTTCGCCAAACTGAATGCTCAGAAGAACCGCATCAAATGCATAGTTCCTATGACAGGCGATTCATCCAAACTCATCTACGGCCTGCCCGAAGCAGACCGTGTGATCATGAACCTCCCTCAGATAGCCGACCGCTTTCTGGGATTCGCTATGGACAGGATGAAGCACGGTGCGACCGCACATATGTACAAGATAATTGAAAGGGAAGCTTTCCCCGGTTTCTGCGATGCCCTGACGGCGGAGATGGCCTCGAAAGGCCATAAGATTGCGATCCACAGCTCCGAGCTGAAGACCTACTCCCCCACCATGAGCGTCTACTCGATGGATATCGAGAAGCTGTGATCAATCCTTCTTGATCTGTTCCAAGGTTACACCGGTCTGTCCCTGGTAGTGGCCGCTCCTCTCGGAATAATCCTTCAGGGTCTCGCTGTTGAGCGTTTCGAACACCATCTGACAGAACCTCTCTCCGATAGGGAGCTCGACAGGGTCGTCGGTAGCGTTGTATGCACCTAATGTGAGCGTTCCCTCGAAACCGGCATCGATCTTGCCGAATGCGCCGATGATGCCCCTTCTGATCCATGTCGTCCTGAGCCAGAGCTGAGCACATATGTCCTTGGGCATCCTCACCCTCTCTATGGTCGAGACGTAGAACATCGTCCTCGGAGGGATCGTGACGGTGCCCTCGGTCTTCAGATCCGGGTCGCCCCTGACCATGATCTCCTTGATGCGGAGGTCATAACCGTTGGGTGTGAGCCCCCTCTCATGATAATCGCTGATGCCGAGGTATCCGGTCATCATGCTCTCTACGATGTCCTTGTCTGATAGGATTGCCATGCACGGTCATGCACCCCCGTCAATAAATGTTATTTCATGAGTAGTGCTTCGGGAGTAGCATGATAATCCCCAAATTCCTCGGCGAAGGGCAGAAGATCGGCGTGACGGCCCCCTCGTTCGGTGTCGTTGAGCCTCTGGACATCGTCCGCTTCGACCATGCGGAGGAGACACTTCTGAAGAAAGGCCACCCCATAACGAAGACCCCGAACGTCCACACAGCCGACGAATCCGGCAGGAGCTCGCCGTTCATGCAGAGGGTCACCGAGCTGGGAAGCCTTCTGGAAGACCCTTCGGTGGGCGCTGTCGTGTCCGCCAGCGGAGGGGACTATCAGTGCGAGATGCTCATGGGTATGGACTGGGATTTCATCGAGAGGCATCCGAAATGGATCCAAGGGTACTCGGATAACACCGTGCTCCTGTTCAAGATAACGGCGGAACATGACATAGCCACAGTCTACTGCAGCAACTTCGGCGACTTCGGAATGGAACCTTGGCACCGGAGCGTCTCCGAGAACCTGGAGTTCCTCGAAGGAAAGAGAACGGAACAGCGTTCCTTCGATACCTATCAGGACGGATTCGTGAATAGGAAAACAGGGCTTGAACCCTACAATGAGGACATGAAGGTCGCTTGGATCTGCAGCAAAGGCGACTGCTCCTTCTCCGGAAGGCTGATCGGAGGCTGTATGGATGTCCTCGAATGGTATCAGCGCAAGGGCAACCTCGATATGAATGGGTTCCTAACCAAATATGCCAAGGACGGAGTGATTTGGTACATGGAGACCTATGACATGGACGAATCCCGGGTAAGGAAGATGTTCAAAGGGATGTCAAAGGACGGCTGGTTCGACGGTGTCACGGGATTCGTGTTCGGCAGACCGCTGTTCTACAACGGCGATGATTACCAGAAAGTGGTGTCCGATGTCCTGAAGGACTACGACGTCCCCATAGTGTTCAACGCGGATGTAGGGCACAAACCGCCGAGGATGACGATAATAAACGGTGCGAAATGCACCGTAGAAACCAGCGGAGGATCCGCTGTAATCAGTTACGATCTCACCGAGCGATGCAGAATCACTTGACGATAATTTCGACGGTGGATGTCTGGACGGGTACACCCTCCCAAGGGCGCTGGTAATCGAGCACAACCTTGTATGTTCCTGCCTTCTCGCAGTGGAACTGGAAGTACTGGGTGCCGCCTGCTCCGCAGAGACCCTCCTTGCCTTTCTCGACCTCGTACCAATCCTTGGTCTTCTCAAGTCCGTCGGACGATTTGATCACCCAGGAGTATCCCGTGGTGGCGTTGGCCTCCAGCGAGATCACTACATCCTCGCCGACGGCTGCCTGCAAACTGTTGTCGCCCGATTCTACAATTTTCTCGATGATCATGTCATCCGTCTCCTGTGAGCTGCCTCCGTCGTTCGAAATAACGATGGCAGCACCTGACACGATGAGTATAGCGGACACAGCTAATAAGATAATCTTCGCTGCAGACATGACCTTTTCACTCCGGGAAGTATGTAGTCTCGGCGGTTAATAAAGCATACGACAGGATAATCACTAAATGAAGAAACGACTATGTCCCTGAACATGGGACTAATTAAGGCACTCACTGGTTCCGTCGGCGGAACACTGGCGGATCAGTGGAAGGAATTCTTCTACTGCGAGGCGATGCCCGCAGACGTCCTTATGGTCAAAGGAGTGAAGAGGGTATCTTCGCGTTCCTCAAACACCAAAGGTAACGACAATATCATCAGCAACGGTTCGGGAATCGCTGTCGCTGACGGTCAGTGCATGCTCATCGTGGAGCAGGGCCGTATCGTCGAGATGTGCGCAGAGCCCGGACAGTACACGTTCGATAAGTCCACAGAACCCAGCATCTTCACCGGAAGTCTCGGAACTGGTGTCATCAACACCTTCAAGACCATGGGAAGGCGTTTCGCCTACGGCGGAGACACTGGAAAGGACCAGCGTGTCTACTACATCAACCTCAAGGAACTCATCGATAACAAGTTCGGCACGCCTACGCCGATCCCGTTCCGTGTGGTCGATTCCAACATCGGACTGGATATCGATGTGGCCGTACGCTGCTTCGGAACATTCTCATACAAGATCGCAGACCCGCTCCTGTTCTACACGAACGTCTGCGGTAACGTCACGTCCGAGTACAAAAGATCCAACCTCGACGACCAGCTGAAGACCGAATTCATCGCAGCGCTCCAGCCCGGTTTCGGGAAGCTCTCCAACATGGGACTCCGTCCGAACCAGATCATGGGCCATACAGAGGAACTGCAGGAGGCCATGAACGATTCGCTCTCCAAGAAATGGTCAGATCTCCGCGGACTCACGGTCGTTAGCATCGCTCTCGGTTCAGTATCTCTGCCTCCGGAGGATGCAGAGCTCATCAAGAACGCTCAAAAGGCAGCCATGCTTCGCGATCCGTCAATGGCCGGAGCAACCCTTGTGGAGGCACAGGCATCAGCTCTCAAATCTGCGGCTTCCAACGAGGCCGGCGCGATGACTGGTCTGATGGGATTCGGAATGGTCGGCCAGATGGGAAGCGGAAGCATGAACGCACAGAACTACTACGGCATGGCCGAACAGCAAAAACAGCAGCAAGCTCAGCAACAGGCCCAACAGCAGGCTCAGCAGGCACCTCCGCAACAGCCCGCCGCCGGCCAGTGGAAATGCTCTTGCGGTGCCGTAGCATCAGGCAAATTCTGTCCGGAGTGCGGAAAGAAGAAGCCTGAAGAGGATGCTGGATGGACGTGTTCGTGCGGTGCTGTGAACAAAGGAAAGTTCTGCCAGGAGTGCGGAAAGAAGAAGCCTGAAGAGGTCCAGTTCCGCTGCAGCAAATGCGGATGGACCCCCAAGGATCCGAAGAATCCGCCGAAATTCTGTCCGGAATGCGGCGATCCGTTCGGAGATGAAGATAAGGTCTGATAGGATGTCTGAATCGATAGAACACAAGTGCCCGAGCTGCGGAGCATCGCTGAAGTTCGATGTCGCTACACAGATGGCGAAATGCCCGTACTGTGATTGCGAATTCGACGTATCCGCGCTTGCAGCCAATGAAGGCGACCTCTCCAAGGACTTCGTCGACCTTGCGAACGACGCAGGAACGGAGTGGGAAGAGGCCGAACTGTACGGCATGACAGAGTATCAGTGCCAGTCATGCGGAGGAGCAATATATTCCGATGAGACGACCTCAGCGACCCTGTGTCCGTTCTGCGGAAACGCGGTCATACTCAAAGGACGTCTCAGCGGTACACTGAAACCGGATAAGGTGATCCCGTTCCAGATGACCAAGGAGCAGGCCCTGCAGGGTCTGGAGGACCACTGCGGAGGAAAGAGATTCGTTCCCAAGAAATTCCTCGAGGACAACAAACTGGAGGAAATCAAGGGACTGTACGTACCATTCTGGGTGTACGATGCGGAACTCGATGCCACTGTCGAATACAGCTGTGTCAACGAGAGGACATGGACCTCCGGAGACACGGAATACACAGAAAGGAAATACTATCGTGTCACCAGGGCCGGAGATATCGCGTTCGATCATGTACCGGCCGACGGATCTTCCAAGATGCCGGATGACCTGATGGAATCTATCGAGCCTTTCGACTACGACAAGGCCGAGAGCTTCACGACGGGTTATCTCGCAGGCTATGTCGCCGATAAATACGATCTGGACCAGGACCAGGTCCGTCCGCGTGTCAGGAAACGCATGGAGGAGGGATCTGCCGACCAGTTCGGTACGACGGTTCACTACGACGAGGTGTCAGTCACATCGGCAAACGTCAGCGCAAAGAAATCCGAGGTCAACTATGTCCTCTACCCCGTTTGGCTTATGAACACTGACTGGAACGGAAAGAAGTTCACCTTCGCAATGAACGGTCAGACCGGAAAGATGGTGGGCAACCTGCCTGCGGACATGCTGAAGCTTGTATCCGTGACGCTGGGCATATTCATCGGACTGGGTGCGATCATCGCAATTGGAGCTTACTTCGCCATGGAAGAATTCGATATCGGAGTCACCATCGGCGGATTCATCTTCAGCGGAATAATCGCTGCTGTGATCTATGCCTACTTCAAGTCGCAGCTCAAATCAGTCGAATACCAGCATGGTGCCCGCCACTACTATCGCGACGGAAGTATGAACCTGAAGGTGAAGGAGGACCAGTTCCTCTACAAGAGGACCACCTCCAGGCGCATCAACCGCAACTGAAACTTTGGCCCTTCGGGGCCGTTCTTTTTTCTAATTCACAGATCCGGCCGAACTTCACGGATATGATACAGAACTTCAGTAACACGAATCAGTAAATCGTGTTACTATAATCGTTTCATAGAGAAGTCCAGAAGAGAATGATGAAGAAGAGAGTGGTCCCGCTGAGATTTGAACTCAGGACCTTCCGGTTATCAGCCGGACGCTCAAACCGTGCTAAGCTACGGGACCAACATTTCCCAGGATAGATAAGTCACATATAAATGTATCCGCAATCAGAAAAGCACCAGGCAATCCATTTATAAGCGGTTGACGATGGTCTGGCATGGACCCGGTATATCAGGAGTCTCACATGGTTCTGCCGAAGAATCTGGCATTCATAACCGCAGGTATCTTCGCAGCCACATTGCTGTTCATGATCGTCTACAAGTTCGTATTCTACCCGGATATGCCCACCTTGGCGATCGTCGGCATAGCGATATCGTTCATCCTGGTATGCCTGGTATGCTTCCTGCTGAAGTTCACCGTATCCGTATACGATGACAGGATCGAGATGAAATACGCATTCTCGACCACATCCATCCCCAAGGAACAGATCATCGACACAAGGGCCGGGGAGCTGAACATAATCAAGAACTACTCCGACTGGACCCTGAAGGGCGTGAAGTACAAGACTTATTCCGTCATCGGTCTGGACCTCGGAATCGGCCTCAAGGTCACCGGGAAGAGGGTGTTCTTCATGTCCGCAGAGGACCCCGAACGCATCGCATCGCTGCTGCCCAAGGAGGATAAGGAATGAACGTGACTTTCCATTGGCTCAGAGTACAGACGTTCTGCTATGCAACGGAGAGGCAGGACCTCATCGAGGATACTCTCAAGGAACTCCTCGGCGACATAGAGTTCGAGGAGGAGATCTGCGACAGCGAGCACGGGAACTCCATGATGATCCTCGAGACCCGTATGACCAAGCAGAGGGAGTTCAGGGACCTTTTCTGCAATCTCGGCAACGACATCCTCGACTTCATCATCGAGGACATTGAGAACCGCGTCGATGACGACGACATCTTCTACCTGCGTCTGGACAAGCAGAAGGCCGTCCAGGGGATCTACGAGGTGGCCCATCACGGCGACGTAATATCCATCTTCGGTAAGATACAGGCCCATCCGGCCAGAAAAGAAGTGGCTGTGAAGGTTCTGAAAACATTCATCGAGAACGAAGTTAAGGATCACTGATCGTTCTTTACGACGAAGGCGCAGTCCACCACACGGTGTCCCTTGACTGAATTCACGGTTATCACTGCGTTGTCCAAATCAACCTCGTCACCCTTGGTGGGAGCCCTCTGGAGCTTGTACATGATGAATCCAGATACCGAAGGGTCAGTGTAATCCTCACGGTCGATGTGGATACCGATCTTCTCCATGACATCGTCCAGATCCGCCATTCCCTTGACGATGTATCTGCCTCCGGCGACCGCGCTGACGTCCATCTGGACCGCATCGCTCTCATCCCAGATCTCTCCGACGAGCTCCTCGAGAAGGTCCTCCAGAGTGACTATTCCCCTGGTGCCTCCATAGGAATCGAGAACGACCGCGATGTGGATCTTGGCCCTCTGCATCTCATTCAATGCGTTAGCAACGGTCACCGACTCAGGGATGTATTTCACAGGCATGATGATGTCACGGATCTCGAATTTCATGCCCATGGCCTTGTTGGTGAAGTAGGTCTTGGAGTAGACGACACCAATGATGTTGTCTATCGTTTCCTCGTAGACCGGTATCCTCGAGAATCCTGAACTGACGATCACATCGCCCAGTACATCTATGGACTCATTGGCCTCGACGGCCACGATATCCACACGGTGGACGTAGACATCTGCGACGGTAATGTCATCCAGCCTCATCGCGGACTTGATAAGCTCGCTCTCGCTCTTCTCCAGGACACCTTCGGTCTGAATCTCATCGATCATGACCTCGAGCTCATCCTCGGTTATGACCTTCTCCTCCCCTCTTCCGACCAAAGTGGTCAGCTTGGTGAAGAACCAGGACAGCGGATATAGCAGCTTGATTATGAAGTGGATCACGGAACACATGGCCATGCATATGCTCTCGGGATGCTTCTTAGCATACGACTTAGGTGTGATCTCACCGAAGACCAGCAGCACTAGCGTCATTATGACTGTCGCGGCCAAGGCTCCGGTCTCCGCACCGAGGAGGATCGCGAACATAGTGGTAGCGATCGAGGTACCTGCGATGTTGACCAGGTTGTTCCCGATCAGGATGGTCGTAAGGAACCTGTCATAGTCGCTCAGGATCTCCAATGTCCTCTTCGCACGCTTGTTCCCCTCGTTGGCCATCTTCTTCAGTTTGATGTCGTTCGCACTGGTGAAAGCGGTCTCCGACATCGAGAAGAAGGCTGAGAAGCATATCAGCACTATTATGGCTACAGCATACACTATAATGATAGGCTCCATACCTCAGGCACGCATCCTTTCGGGGCAGAAACTGTAGCTCACTTTAATCCAACCGATGATGATGTATTGGATATCAATGACTTAACTGTATCTAATAAATACCGTATATCGAGACGGTCGATTCCATGGGTCTGACAAGTCTGTTCCATGGCAGAAGAAAGGTCTGATGGACCACACATCCGCCCATTACTGATGAAGTCGTTTCTCTTCTCTGAAAAATCCGGGGCAGGGGATATGGGGCAGAAAACCGCAGGGAAACAGCGGAAAACACCCGAGTGTAGCATATTTATCCATCCAATCAGATACTCTGGCCATGAGAAGAGCTCTGGTCGTGGTATGCTATCAGAATGACCACGTCATCGGCTATTTGGGAAGCAGGTTCGCCAAGATGATCGAGAAGAACATCGTGGCAAAGATAGAGGAGGCGTTGGATTACAACGACGAGATATTCTTCATCATGGACAGCTTCGAGGAAGGATTCTTCAAGACTGCCGAAGGAAAGAGGTATAAGATAAAACACTGCCTCAGAGGATCCAAAGGAGCGGAACTCTACGGCAAGGTCGGGGATTATCTCTCGAAGGCCCATGTCATAGTGAAGAGGACCTACGGTTCCGACGGCCTTTACAGCAGCATCAGAGGGTTCGATGAGATAGAATTCTGCGGCGTCGAGACCCATCTGAGCGTGCTGGCCAACGTCATAATAGCCAGAACAGCCAATCCGGCCGCCGAGATAACGGTCAGCCGCAACGCGGTTGCCGCCAAGGACGGCGAATTGGCGGAACAGGCGCTGACCATCATGGAATCCATGGGCATCAAGGTAATATGATCAGTCCGGGAGGTTGTCCTTCACGTTATTGATCCTCTTGACCGCCTGAATGTACTTCTCGTGCTCTGCATCCGCGGCCCTTTTGCAGTCCAGATACTGATCGTGGCAGACCTGGGCCTCCTGCCTCAGCTTATCGGCCTCGTCGAATAAAAGGTGCATCTTCTCGTGGATCGCCTGGCCGCTGGTGTTGCATTTGACCATCTTCTGATGATAGGTCTCGGCCATCTGCTTGGCACCGCTGATGTCGCCCAGACCGCCTCTGGCCTTCATCATCTTGACCTTTTCGTTCCACTCGTCGCGCTTCTGCTTGTTCTCCTGGGCCGACAGGTTAAAATCGTCCCTCTGGGCCTTCAGCGCCCTGGCCTCCGATGAGAGCCTCCTGGCCTTCTCCTGGAGCTTGTCGCGCTTCTCCGCAAGGATATCGGCCTGCTGATGGTACTTGTCCCTCTCGGCCTTATGGTTGGCGGCCTCCTTGTTGAGCTCCTTCAGGATCTCGTCCAGGGTACGGAGGTCCTGCTCTATGGAATCTGAGATCTCGCTCATGGTACGAAACGATAAATGTACTGGAAGGATATATTCTGAACGATGAGCAACGAGGCCTACCGCAAATGCCGTACCTGCAGGTTCTGCAACCATCACGGGAAGATGTGGATATGCGTAGCGGAGACCAGACCGACAGAACCGGATGGCACATGCGGAAGGTACCGTCCCGGATGCTGCGAGAACTGCAACTCTTTCTCCGACGGGAAATGCAAACTGACCGGCGAGGAAATGTTCGAGCTCGACGTATGCACATCTTACGACCCGTCAGGTTCCATCTGACATCCTCTGCTTCCTGTTGGAAAGGACGTTGGACACGCTGGTCTTTGCGGTGGATCCGCCTGTCATGACCTTCTTTGCTGATTCCGGTATGCCGAGATAGACGATGTTGTCGCAGATGCCCGTGTTGGCCCTCATCTGAGGCCTAACCCTGGAATACGATTCCTGCAGCTTCCCTATCTCTCCGTTCAGTATCTCCGTCAGCTCGTACACGTGCTTCAGCCTGAACTGGCTGGCGTTCACGAAGCCCTCCTCCGGGAGGAAAGGATTGTAGGTTCCGTCCATGAAGTCCTCGTCGAGATCGTCTATCGCATCCATGATATAGACCACCGTGCTGAGCTGCCTGAAGACGTTATCAAGATCATCGCTGGCATATTTGCCTGCGATGTCCCTCAGCGCACCGATGAGACCTTCTCCGAAGGTACGCCCCATCAGCACCGCGTCCCTGCATCCCTGCTTCTCCAGCGACCTGAGGTTCGCGAACCCCTCGCCGACCATCCTGTCGTATTCGGGATAGCTTTCGACCGCCTTCGCTATCGCACCGGACAGCGCCGCCGAGGCGGCCTTGGATTTGAGCGACGGTTTGTCCTCGTCGTCATCGTAGAGCTCCCATTTGGTGAGGATCAGCGTATAGGCGGCCATGCGCCTCATCAGATTGGAATCGGCCTTCGGCTCTCTGAATACGCAGAAATTGCTCTTGGTGCCCTCGAAATCGAGGACATCCCCGGCGATGCTGTTCAGAAGGATCGTGTTGAAGGTCATGTCGTAATTAACAGTCAGGGTGCTCCTCAGCCCGAAATCGTGCTTCAGATGATGGCATCCTTCGCAGTAGTACCTGCGGTACACCCTGTTATCGGCCGGTGAGAGCCTGTTGTAATAGGGCAGGGTGTATCCCAACATGGACTCTCAATCGCCATGGTTCGATAAATTGATTGGCATGGCTAGCCAGTTCTGGGGCCACCCTCACGATTAAATATGGTTAACTTGTTAGCCAGTCTATCAGACCACACCATCTGATAGGGTGAATTTCATGTCCTACGATGCACAATCCATCGAACAACTGACAGCAATGTATGAGAGCCAGTCCCCCAATGCGTTCATCGCTTTCGCGATGGAGGGGCTTCCCGAGAACAACGAGCACGCCGAGCGTTTCGACAAGGGCGCCGACGCGGAGCACAGCGAGCTCTCACACTGCGGATACCCCTGCTGCAACGACAGAGGACTGTGCAAGACATGGAAAGGACACCTCTGCGTCATCGGTACCGTCGTGGTACTGGTCGCCTGCTGCTGTTACGTAACAGACGGATTCTTCGGTGCCTGGCCCTTCTGGCCTTTCTGAACTTACATTCACACCCGTCACGGTGCATCGTCCGTGACGGGCTCATATTATGAAACCGCACATCACCATCGTTATCAAACCCACTCTTTTCTGTAACACCGACTGCAAGCATTGCTACCATATCCCCGAGGACCGTGTCAAAGGCGAGATCTCGCTGGAACGCGTTGAGAAACTTATCAGACTGGCCTCCGAGGAATATCAGACGGCCTGGTTCATATGGCACGGCGGCGAACCGCTGACCCTTCCGATGTCGTTCTACAAAGAGGTGATCTCCCTTGAGGAGAAGTACTTCGGAAAGGATTCCATGAGGTACGGGAACACCATCAACACCAACGGTATGTTGCTGAACAGGAGGCTCATGGCCTACTGCAGGGAGAAGAAGATCAACGTCGGAGTATCCTACGAGGGCCCTTACAACAGCGTCCTGAGGGCAGGTGATGTGGAGAAGACCCTCGATACCCTGTCCGCCAAGGATAACAAATACTCTGTATCGGCCACCATCTCCAAGGAGACGGCATCCAAGCAGAAGGAGATATACGAATACTTCAGGGACAAGGCGGTCAGCGTATCGCTGTCACCGGTTATCGCTGCAGGGTGCGGCGCGTGCTACGTCCCGGACACGGAGGAATTCGTGAAAGGGAGCATCGAAGCTTTCGACGAATGGCTGTTCGACAACAAGGCCAGGGTCCCCCTGATGCCTTTCTACCTCTACATCCAGCATTATCTTGGGGAACCGGTCCCCTCGGACTGCGCTCATACATCCTGTCTGACGAAATGGATCTGCATGTATCCAGACGGCTCGCTCTACCCCTGCGCCAAGGCATGCCCGAAGGAATTCCTCTTAGGCAACATTGACGCCATCGGCTCGATCAACGACGCATTCCAGTCGGAAGGATTCAGGAACATCCTCGTCGGCTCCATCAAGAGGCGCGAGAAATGCACCGGGTGCGAAATATATCAGTTCTGCAACGGAGGATGCAGCGTGGATGCATGCTATGAGAAAGGCCTTGAAGAGAACGGCGGTGCCTCGTGCGAAGCTTACAAGCGCATATTCGGACACGTATCCTCTGAGATACAGAAGATCCTGGACGAGAAGCCCGATCTGGACCGTTACAATCCCTTCGTGAAGGAGGCCGTGATCGGCAAGCTCCTCAATCCGAAGACCATCGCCTGAGCCGGGATCAGTCGAATATCCCTGTACTCATGTATTTCTCTCCGCCGTCAGGCAGGATTGCGAGTATGACCTTATCAGGCTCCTTCTCGGCCATGCGCAATGCGGCGAACACAGCTGCTCCGGATGATATTCCGCAGAAAATACCCTCTTTCCTTGCCATCTCCACGGTCATCCTGATGGCATCGTCGCCCTTCACCGTCTCGACTCCTCCTAAAAGGTCCGCATCGAATATGCTCGGAACGAAATTGGCACCGATACCCTGGATCTTATGAGGTCCGGCTTTGCCCTCTGAGACGAGCGGGCTCTCGGCAGGCTCGACCCCTATGACCTTGGCCTTGGATCCGGCATCCTTGAAGGCCATCGCCAGTCCGCAGGCGGTTCCGCCGGTGCCGAATCCCGAGAATACGTAATCGACGTCGGGCAGGTCGCGGAGTATCTCCTTTCCGGTACCGACACGGTGCGCCACGGAGTTCATAGGATTATCGAACTGTCCGCAAACCCAACCGCCTCTTTCCGCTGCGATCTCATCGGCCTTCTTCAGAGCACCGCCCATGCCTTCCGCTCCCGGAGTCAGGATGACCTCGGCCCCGTATGCGCGCATGGACTGGATACGCTCTTTGGACATCGTATCGGGCATGACGATGACCGCGTTGTAGCCGCGGACCGCGGCTATCATGGCAATGGCGATCCCCGTGTTACCGGATGTGGGCTCGACTATGGTCCCGCCCTTCTTGAGAATGCCCTTGGCCTCGGCAGCATCGATCATCGAGAGAACGGCACGGTCCTTGATGGAACCTCCGGGGTTCCCCCTCTCGACCTTTACATAGACCTTTGCCCCGGAAGGAGCGATCTTGTTCAGACGAACGATGGGTGTCTCCCCAATTGTCTCGGTGATGTCGTTGAAAACTGCCATACGCCGAAAACTAATACAGCGTATTTCAATCTTGACGTAACACTTAATTACGGATTTTCTTTTGCTGCGTTCATGGAATACTCGGAGAAGGAAGTGAAGGCCGTAATGTGGGCATGCTATGTCTCCGCATTCATCACTCCGCTTCTGAGTACCATGATGAACCTCTCCCTTGTCAACATAGGAGAGGAGTTCAATGTCGGTTCGCATGATCTGGCGTATGTCAATTCATCATTCCTTCTCACCTCAGTCATCTTCATGGTGCCATTGGCGAAGAGGATGGACATCATAGGGAAGAAGAAGATGTTCGTCATCTGTCTGCTGATTGTCGCGGCAGGATGCATAATAGGCTGCCTAGCGCCTTCTTTTTGGGTAATAATCCTGGGCAGAGCAATAATAGGAGGCGGTTCCGCAGGACTAGCTACGGTAGGAATGTCCATTCTTACCGATGTGATACCGATCAAAAAGAGGGGAAGGGCATTGGGTTACATGACGATGTGCATATACCTCGGCCTCTCCCTGGGTCCCGCAATCGGCGGTATCCTCAACGATGCCATAGGCTGGAGACTCCTTTTCCTGATCGTCCTCCCGCTCGCCTTCATCTCCATTTTCATCATTATGAGGGGATTCAAAGGGGAGATCGCCAACGATGCAGGCGGGGAGTTCGATGTGAAGGGCTCCATCGTATATGGTACGGCCATCCTGCTTGCGATGGGAGGAATAATGAACCTTCCGCAGATATGGGCTTTCATATCCGCAGTCGCTGGAATCATACTTCTCTTCCTGTTCGTGTACATGCAGTTCCATAACCCCCACTGCCTGCTGGAGATGAGACTGTTCAGGGACCGTACATTCACAGGATCATCCATAGCAACGTTCATGAACTACGCAGCATCGTACTGCCTGTCGTTCTTCATGGCCCTGTACCTGCAGAGCATCGGTAATCTGAGCGCAACGGAAGCGGGACTGATGATGATCATACAGCCCGCAGTCCAATGCATATTCTCGCCGACATTCGGAAGGCTGACGGATAAGATGACGAACAAGATCCTCCTGCCCACGATCGGAATGGCGATCACTGCCATAGGAGTGTTATCAGTCGTCTTCTACGATGTGGATACCCCTCTGTACTTCGTTGCCGCGACAATGGTGCTGGTAGGTTTCGGATTCGCGATGTTCTCGGCTCCGAACACCTTCGTCATCATGTCATCGGTACCTCCGGAATACTCCGGCGAGGCATCGGGAGTTGCGTCCGTGATGAGGCAGAGCGGAATGATGGTAAGCATGGGAATCGCCATGGTCTTCATCTCCACCATCATGGGTTCCACCGACAATCTAGGACCCGATACGTACGATCTCTTCATACAAGTCATAAGATATTCGTTCATAACCTGCTTCGTAATGTGCGTCATAGGTACGATAACCTCTGCATTTAGAGGAAAGCCTAAAAATTTTTAAATACAACTTGTTGAAAACAACTCCTTTATACCTAAATTTACATCATTTCTACCATGGATGACGCTGCGAAGAGCAACTTCGAATATCAGAAGATTATCGCTGCAGTCGGCCTCATCCTGATGATTATCAAATTCGTTGCTTACTACTTGACCGGTTCCATAGCCATCCTCACCGATGCGCTCGAATCCATAGTCAACGTCGTTGCAGGGTTCGTCGGACTGTATGCACTTTATCTCAGCGCCCAGCCTCCCGACAGGACGCATCCATTCGGTCACGGTAAGATCGAGAACATATCCGCGATCATAGAAGGAACGATGATTACGGTCGCAGGTGCCATCATCATCTACGAATCCATCATGTCGTTCATCAACCCCGGGGAGATCAAGAAGCTGGACATCGGTCTGGCCATCGTCGCCTTCGCCGCTGCGGTGAACTTCATCGTAGGAAGAAGGGCCATCAGCAAGGGAAAGAAGACACGTTCCCCCGCATTGGTGGCGAGCGGAAAGCATCTGTGCTCCGACACATATTCTTCCGTAGGTATCCTCATCGGACTTTTCGTCGTCTACGTCGCGATGGCCATGGGCTACGATGCGGCATGGCTAGATTCTTCCATCGCGATAATCTTCGGAATCATCATCGGATACACCGGAATCAAGGTCATCAAACAGAGCATAGACGATTCCATGGACAAGACCGATGAGGATCTTATCAAGGACATATCCGATGTTCTCAACATGTACAGGCATGATGATTGGATCGACGTCTACGGAGTCAGGGCCATCAAGTACGGCCCCAATCTGTTCATCGATATGCATATAGTGCTCCCGATGGAGCAGCCCATCGTCTACACCTTCGAGGAGGAGATGCAGCTCAGAGAGGCATTCGAATGGAAATACGGGATGTCATCGCAGATATCGATGACGCCGGTACCCTGCAACCAGATGTTCTGCAGGTACTGCGACAGGAACTGCTTCAACAGGGTCGATGAATTCGAGAGGCACCTCAAATGGACGCCCGAGACCATCATGACGAAAGATATGCACCTCCCGCCCAGAGTGATAACCATCGACGGTTCTATAAACAAGGATGACTGATTCCCGAGCATGGCACAGGACATTCCGGCAGAGATAGCGGCTGTCAATCTGAACGATTGGTACGATTCACTCAACGACATCAACAAGGTCAAGGTGAAGAGGTATCTCAACTGCATAGACACCACATCCCCGCAGAATTTCCTGGTAGACCTTATGAAACGCTCCAGCGAGGATCACAACTACAAGCTTTCTGTCCTCGCAGGCGAATACGCGTTATCGCATGACCTCCCGGATTACGACAGGTTCATGGTCACCGAGGCATACATCGACGGACTCTTCGGTGCTGAAGACTATGAGGAGATGAAGGTGCAGTGCTGCAACAACCTCGACCTCTTCCCTGCCATCATGGACCGCTTCCTCAACGAGAACGGCGGAGAGCTTCCCAAGACGATCTACTGCCGCAACAGGCTCATCGATGTACTGGTCGGAGTGGAATCCGATTACGAGACCGCTTACGAGACTCTTGATGAGTTCGTGAGCATAGGCATCCTCTCGGAGGATGAGCTGAACTACAGGAAGCAGAGCCTGAAGATCCACAGGATGCAGAAGACCTTCGACAACGTGTTCATGTATCGTCCGAAGGAATGAGATCCTTCCAAGGTATCATGGGAATGACGTCGATCGCAGGCTCCTCATAAGGATGCACCTCAGCGATCACTGCTATTACCGATCTCAGGTCCTCCGCTCTAACCGCGAACTCGAGCCTGATCTCATCCGCAACGGATATCTCACCGATCTTCCCGTCATACGGATCGGCGCCTTCCAAAGGCCTCCATGTACCTTTGACCGGCCAATAGGAAAAAGTGCGATCATACTTCGGATAGACAGGCGACATGGAATCGTTGATGGCGTCCATCAGACGCTCCAGAAATCCTCCGGGGACGTTCACCCCTATCTTGTAGATCTCAGCGGGTTGCGTCATATTCTGCAATGATCCTCTCGACCTCGGCCATGCGCTCCGGTATCATCTTGTTGTACTTCCTCGCACCGATCGCAAGATACTGTGTGCTGAGAACTGTCGCCAGTCCGCTCATCCACGGTGTGGCGTATGCCAACGCGGCGAAGATTCCTGTGACCTTCTTCAGATCGTTGACGCTCAGGATCTTCTCGATAAGATGGTCGTTCTCAACCGGTTCGAGCTTGCCGCGGAGTGCCTTATACATAAGTTTCGCACCTCCGAGGGCCACCTCGACGCTCCACTGCACCTGTCCGAGGACCGGTGCCGGCACCCCGGCTGCCTTAGTGGTCCTGTTCAGAATCGATTTCCTGAGGTCATCTGCGGTGGTGCCCTCGAACTCGGTCCAGTTGTATCCCGATGTGTAAACGGAATGTGCATCGGACCCGGACATCTCTGCCCATCTGCCGGGATATCTGTCCATCACGAGCTTGGCGAACTTGTTGGAATACTTGTCGGGATGGCCTCCGTTGATCGTCTCGAATCCGTCGATATCCAATGTGAGGATCTGCTCCTTGAGGCCGAAGACATGATAGCTGAACGGATGGGGGGCGATGACGAGTCCGTCCTGCGAACGTATGATGTCGATGGTCTCCTCGATGGGAAGATTGTCAGGGACCCTCTCGTTGAGGAACAGTCCGATGACCTCTCCGTCTGCGGTGGTGACTTCCTCTCCGACGATGACCTCGATATCGTCGTACTTCTTCGCATATTCCTGTGCGATGAATGCGGCGCAAGTCTCATCGTGATCGGTTATCGCGATGACGTCCATCCCGTTCTTCCTTCCCTTCTCTACCTGCATTGCAGGCGAGCATACGGACTCGGGGAACTTCATCACGCCGAGCCTGCTGAATCCTGAATACTGAGTGTGCAGATGTGTGTCCGCTTTTCCCATGTTTACCCCCCTTGATGATCCTAATTCACTGGTTCGTCTGCTGGAGCGCATCCGAATAGTAGTATTCCCCTTTGGATTTCTGTTCCCTGTCCAGCCTGGACTCGGGCTTGTTGATCCTGGGACGGTGGGAATCCGCGTCCCTTCTGAATGTTATGTCCACTGCCTCGAGGAACCTGTTCATTCCCTCGCGCATGTCGAACGGTCCGTCACCGACACCGTGGTGGCCGGGATCCCCGCCGAACACCATCATGGAATCCGAGACCATATCGAGGAAATAGATGTCGTGGTCGACGATCATTCCGCTGCGTCCGGTCTTCTCCATCATCCTCCTGATGGTCTTTGCGGCGTTCATCCTCTGGTTGGAATCCAGATATGCGGAAGGCTCGTCGAAGAGATACATATCCGCTTCCGTTGCGAGACACATCGTGATGGCGACGCGCTGAAGCTCTCCACCCGAGAGGTTCTTCACCTGCTTGTCCATGAGATGTTTGATGGCCAGAGGCTCCAGCACCTCTCCGGTGAAGAAGCTGGTCGTGACCGTGTCGTAATACTTCATGAACAGGAGGTCCTGTACCGTTCCGTCGAAATCTGCCGAGATGTACTGCGGCTTGTATGCGACCTTGACCTTGTTGTCCATATCTCCCGAATCCGCCTCGATGGCGCCGGCAAGCATCTTGACGAAGGTTGTCTTTCCTGTCGCGTTGGGTCCGACGATACCGACCGATTCTCCGATCTTCACGGCCCCTCCGGTGATGTCCAGCTTGAATTCGCCGAAGTCCTTCTTGAGATTCTTGAAGGAAATGATGTCAGCAGTCTGCCAGTCCGCCCTGGGGGGTGATGCCTCGAACTCGATGGGCCTGTCCCTGAACCTGATGTTCTCCTCGGGAAGGTAACCGTCCAGATAGACGTTGATGGCGGTCCTGACCTGCCTTGCCATGGTGAATACTCCGTATGCACCCTCGGTACCGTAAACGACGTTGACGTTGTCGGCAAGGAAATCTAGGATAGCGAGGTCGTGCTCGATGACCATGACCTGCTTCTCCGCGCTCAATGCCTTGATGAGCCTTGCCATCTTGACCCTCTGGTAGATGTCGAGGTAGGATGTGGGCTCGTCGAAGAAGTAGACGTCTGCATCCTTCATCATCGTGGCCGCCATGGCCAGACGCTGCAGCTCTCCTCCGGATAGCTTGGAGAGCTCCCTGTCCAGGACCTCTGTGAGGTCGAACATCTCCGCGGCCTCGTCTATGGTCATGCGCTCCTGGACTTTGGAGAGCAGATCCCTGACGACTCCGTTGGATGCCTTGGGAAGAAGGTCGACGTACTGGGGCTTGATCGCGGTCTTGATGTTGCCTTCGTAAACGTTCTTGAGGAACTCATGGAGCTCGGTACCCGCGAAGTGCTTCAGCACCTCTTCCTTGGACGGGGGGTTCTCGTAGTTTCCAAGGTTGGGGATCTCCGCTCCCGAGAGCATCTTGATAGCGGTGGACTTTCCGATTCCGTTCGGTCCCAGGATACCTGTCACCAGGCCCTTCTTGGGAACGGGGAGTCTGTACAGGCGGAAGCTGTTCTCGCCGTACTGATGGATCATCTGCTCCTTCAGCTCATCGGCCAGACCGATGATCTTGATGGCATCGAATGAACATTTGTTCACACAGATACCGCATCCCTGACATAATCCCTCAGAGATGACCGGTTTTCCCCTTTCGCCGAAGGTGACGCATTCAACACCCGTTCTGTTGAGTGGGCAGAACTTCTCGCATTCGTGATTGCACTTCCTGTTCTGACATCTATCCACTAGGACCGCTGCTATCCGCATAGATTGCCCGATTCTATTATAATATAAATAGGGTGGTAGCGAAGGACAGGCCTGATCCGCGGTTTATACAGACGCATGACCCCAGTTTGTCCGATTCTTTACATCAGATGTCCCAGGAGATACACTTCTTTACGCCATGTTTATATAGTCGTTTATATACCTACGAAATTCGCAGTCAGATGATAAATGCTCTGTGAAATTCAGAAATTCAGAGGTTTATTATATGGCGCGGAGATGGAGAATCTTATGAGCGAGGGAACGTCCGGAGTTAAGGTACTTCTGGGTAACCAGAGGAAGGGTGTGCTCACCCTGTCGATACCTATAGCCGTGGCCCTCTTCGTTCAGAACCTCAACAACATCGTCGACAGCTTCTGGGTGGCCGATCTCGGACAGAACCCCATGGCGGCGCTCGGTATCGTGTATCCCGTCTACTGCATCCTGATCGGGGTCGGGAACGGCCTGGGTATCGGTACGTCGGCGGCAATCGCCCGCAACATCGGTATGAAGAACCATGACGATGCGAACGGTGTCGCTGCCCAGGCGCTCATACTTACCCTACTGGTCTCGGTGGTCTTCACGATAGTCCTGATGCTCACTGCGGAACCCTTGATTATACTGATGGGCGGAGAGGACATGGTGGAGGAGTGTCTCTCATACGGGATACCGATCTACCTGGGTGCATTCTTCATCATACTGAGCGGTGTCATGTCAGGGATGCTGCGCGGCGAAGGGGCTGCCAGACGTTCCATGGCGATACAGGTCGTCGGTGCAGG
>Ga0265298_10003208_pt1 | contig 21877 bp, 17 predicted proteins | sample AusTroGonzalo_MG_3_FD_193486 | JGI IMG/M metagenome (GOLD analysis project Ga0265298, IMG submission 193486) | Bovine rumen microbial communities from tropical cattle in Woodstock, Queensland, Australia - Gonzalo_01 | ecosystem: Host-associated > Mammals > Digestive system > Stomach > Rumen ...
GTAAACTGGCGGAAGCGGAGGGCTTTGCGCTGATTGAATTGTGTCTTGTAATTCATTTATTTTGGTTATCCGATAGTAATCTCGTATTTGCTCATGAAACTGGCTCCGGGCTGGAGATGGTTCATGAGGGGTTTGTCCTTAAACTCGCCGTTGAAGCCACGCGGGTCGCCAATGCCGTACCAAGGTTCGATGCAGACGAAAGGAGCGTGTTTGTCGTATGGACTCCAGAATGCGATGACAGGTGTACGGAAGTCGACGGTGACCTCGGGCTTACCGTCAGGACCTAAGAGCTCGGCGCGATGTAGTTGGCACTTGTGAATCTTGATAGAGTCGTTGCGCCATGTGTTGTTCGAGAACTCCATGATGCCATCCTCAGCCTCGACAAAGGGCACCTCGTCCATGTCGTGCGAGCCGTCCAGATAGCTGTGCAGGGCATCCATAGGCTCTTGGTTGTCCAGTCGGATGCGGCCATATTGGTTCTCACCCTCTTTCATGCCAGGAACATTGAAGGCAGGATGACCGCCAATCTGGAAATGGATTTCGCGAGTGTCTGTGTTGTGGACGTGCCAGATGACGCCAATCTTATTATCGTCAATGACATAGCTGACGCTGAGGGTGAATTCGTAAGGATAGACTTTCTTAGTCTCTTCGCTGGATTCCAAGGCAAAGGTAACCTTGCGTTCACTTTGGAAGATGAGTGTGAACTCTGCATCGCGAGCGAATCCATGACGAGGTAGATGATATTCCTTGCCGTCCACACGGTAGGTCTCGTTGTTTACGCTACACACAATGGGGAAAAGGATAGGCGAGTGGCGAGGCCAGAATTTGGGGTCGGCCTGCCACAAATATTCCTTACCATTAGCATCTTTGATGCTTTGCAACTCTGCTCCTTTCTCCGATACCACGACGGAGAGCCGTTCGTTTTTCAGTTCTACCATATCTTTGCGCTTTATTGATTTGTTTGCAAAGATACGAATAAGTGAGCAAAATGCAAAATGATTTTTGCATTTTTCTTTTATTTTTGAGCTACAGGACGTACACGTCGTCAACAGGTTCTACGGTCTTTGCGGACTGTGATTTTTGCTTCGCTGTTGACTTCTTTACTTTTGCAGGCTTTACGCTTGCTGGCTTTACCGTTCGTGTTTCCGGCAAGTCCAGATCTATGCGGTCGTCGCCACTGTTGGTGGGGTCAAATCCGCTGTCGTCAGAGCTGTAGGTGCGCTGGCGGGCTGCTCTGCGCTGTGCCTGCTCACGACGATATTGCTGAATCTTTTCCTCTTGTTTCTTTTCCTCAGCGGCACCAATGGCAGCACCAACGGCTGCACCACCCGCCATACCGACAACCTGTCCGATATGACTGCCTCGCCAGCCTCCAGATATGCCACCGATAGACGAGCCTATCATGGCTCCAAACATGCCACCAGTCATCGCGCCATTGGCTGTATAGGTACTGCAACTGCTCATAGTCAGCAGTGACAACATTGTTACAAAGATAATCTTTTTCATAATCGTCTGCTTTTTGATGTTCACGCTGCAAAGATACATACTTTTCTGTATCTCCTCAAAGGGGAAAACCCGAAAAGATGCGGGGGAAATCCCTAAACCTACGCTAACAAGATAATTGCTTAAACAATCACGAGAATGACTCTTTGATACGATGTTAGAGCGAAGGGGCCATTGTCGCTGACTTCGCAGACGAGGTGGAGGGTCTGACCAGCAGCATTGGCAGGAATGCAGATGGTGATGGAGGGATTCTTTTCGTTGTCGAGGGGCAGTTTCGTTGTACCTATCTCTGGCTGCTGCCACCAATAGAACGTGATGGCGTTGTTGTCGGGGTCGGAAGAACGGGAGGCATCCAGTCGGATGGTGTCGCCAGCCTTGGCATGAAGGATCAAGGACGACGGGCCTTTGTGACCATTGACCAGAACTATGGGATTGTGGTTGCCCTTGCCCTCACTGGCCCACTGCATGCGAGCCATGAAGTCGTTGAGTTCAACAGGGTAGAAACGTCTCTTGTAGCCCGCGCTGATGCTGCGAATGGGTTCCTGCCAAGAGGTCCACGCCGTTGTCAATGAGTCAGGACACAGGCCTCGCTCGTGATAGCCTGCCCAGCCACACTGCTTGGGGTCTTCTGGGTCGTTCAGTCCATTGGGCATCACATAGAGGAAACTCGGCGTGTCGCCCTCGACGCCCCATTTGTAGTTGGGATATTCCTTGCCCAGCGCACCCTTACCCTGTATATTCTTCTGTATCGACTCCCAGCGTTGCTTGCCCAGTTCACATTGTTCCTGCCATGTGCCTTCGTCCCAAATGAATGGCAGGTCGTTCTGAAACTCTTGGCGCAGCCACATGTGCGAGCTGCGAGCACGATCCATGCGGTGGGCATAATCCATGTCCTGGTCGGTGATGGTGAAGAGGCGGAACTTGCGTACGAAGGCTGAAACTTCGTCCACGGTTCGTGTCTGTTTAACGCGCCAGATGGCCTGCGCCAACGTGTTGGCACCACCCCAGGCTGCCACATAGATGGGGCGTGGGTCATCTTCGTCAGCTAACCGAATCAGTAAGTCGCTGCCTGGCGAGTCGTTACGTTCGCCAATGGAGCGGATGCCGCCATAAATGCTTCCCATGACGGCACGGCTGCGCAGGTAGTCAGCACAGGGCCAATAGCCTATTTGTTGGCGGCCATTCTCCTTCTTCGTCGAAAGGAACTTCTTTTGGCCAGAGCGCTTCATCAGGTTTGGCAGGTCCTTCTCGTAGGCGTCAATCACGCGATACAGATACTGTGACCACTCCCCTGGATAGGGGTCGCAGTTCCAACCTACGGAGGTAATCAGCGCCTCGATTTCGAACATGTCGGCATAGGCCATCAGATGCACCATCGACTCCATGTCGTCAGGTTCCACATCAGCTGGCGCAATGTCTGTACAGACCACCAGTCGTGGCTTCAATGGGGTGCCTTTGGCATAGCTTATCGTCGTTACGGCCACCAGCGTGAGTAGTATCAGCATTCTTTTCATGACTTGCAATTTATGGGTTTGTGCGTGCAAAGTTACGAAATAATTTTCAATTCTCATTTTTAATTTGTACTTTTGCAAGCACAATAAAGGAATATGAAAGTTATTGTATCGCAAGAAATAGAGCAGATATGTCCTGAATTCGTGGGGGCATGTGTGGAGGCGGAGGTTGTCAATACGCCGTACTCCGAAATGTTGTGGCAGGAGATTGAGGGGTTTTGTAGCTCGTTGCCCCAGAAACTGACGACGGAATCGCTGAAAGAGTTGACGAGTATTGCAGCTACCAGGCGTGTGTATAAGGCCTGTGGCAAAGACCCGTCCAGATATCGTCCTGCCTCTGAGGCATTGATTCGCAGGGTGTTGCAGGGTAAGGAGTTGTATCAGCGCGACACGTTGGTGGACTTGGTAAATCTGGCCTCGATTGTCTTCGGCTATAGCATCGGTGGTTTCGATGCAGACAAGTTCGTGGGCGATACGCTGACGTTGGGCATTGGACGTGAGGGAGAACCTTACGAGGGCATTGGTCGAGGTATGATCAATATACATGGATTGCCCGTCTATCGTGATGCCGAGGGTGGGGTGGGTACGCCTACCAGCGACCACGAGCGGACGAAGATGACGCTGGAAACGCGCCATCTGGTGGTGCTGATTAATGGCTATGACGGCAACGAGACGCGTGTTGCCGAGAATGCCAGGTACATCCAGGAGCTTCTGCGCAAATATGCTGAGAGCGACGGAGGAACCTATTTTATATATAAAGGTGAGATGTAAGATGGAAGAAGGAAGAAGTAAGATGGAAGAAATGAGAAAGTGAGATGAAGGATTCTGTATTGATATTAAGCGGTGGCGTAGATTCCACCACCTTGTTATACGACGAGCAGGCGCGTATTGCGCTGGCTATCTCGTTCGACTATGGTTCGAAGCATAACCAGCGTGAGATTCCGTTTGCCCGTATGCATTGCGAACGGTTGGGCATCAAGCATATTACGATACCCTTGGACTTCATGACGAAATACTTTGTCAGTTCGCTGTTGGAGGGCGGCGAGGATATTCCTGAGGGCCACTATGCCGACGAGAATATGAAATCGACGGTGGTGCCTTTCCGCAATGGTATCATGTTGTCGATAGCGGTGGGCATTGCCGAGTCGAATGGCTTGAAATACGTGATGATGGCCAATCACGGAGGCGACCACACTATCTATCCCGACTGTCGTCCTGAGTTTGTGGATGCCTTTGACCAAGCAGCTGCAGCAGGCACCTATGTGAACGTTCACTTGCGTTCGCCCTATACCAATATGACTAAGGGCGATATTGCTCGTCGAGGCAAGGCATTGGGTATTGACTACAGCGAGACATGGTCGTGCTACAAAGGTGGCGAGCACCATTGTGGCAAGTGCGGCACTTGTGTGGAACGTCGCGAAGCGTTCGCTGAAGCGGGCGTTGACGATACGACGGTGTATGAAGAATAAAAGACAACAAGGACAACTAAAACAACTTTTTCAGAGATATTAACGTTGTTCAAGTTGTTTAGGTTGTTTTTAAAAGACAACAAGGACAACTAAAACAACTTTTTCAGAGATATTAATGTTGTCCAAGTTGTTTAGGTTGTCTTCTTTCTTTAGCCGAAGAGGGCACGCAGGGCTTCTTCGACCTTGCGGACGGGCACGAGTTCAATCTTGAACTTCTTGCGATTCAGACCTGAGAGGTTGTATTTCGGAATGATGATATGCTGGAATCCCAACTTCTCGGCTTCCGAGATGCGCTGTTCGATACGGGCAACAGGACGAACCTCGCCACTCAATCCAACCTCGCCAGCCATACACCAACCTTCCTCGATAGGGGTATCGACATTGCTCGACAATACGGCAGCAATGACGCTGAGGTCCATAGCCATGTCCGTGACGCGCAGACCGCCGGCAATATTCAGGAAGACGTCTTTCTGCATTAGTTTGAAGCCTACGCGCTTCTCTAATACAGCCAGTAACATGTTCAGACGTCGCTGGTCGAAACCTGTGGCGGAACGCTGTGGTGTGCCGTAGGCTGCCGAAGACACCAATGCTTGCGTTTCGACGAGGAAAGGGCGAACACCCTCGATGGCACTCGAGATGGCGACACCCGAAAGTCCGTCGTGATTGTCGGTCAGCAACAACTCTGACGGATTGCTGACCTGTCGGAGACCAGTCTGCTGCATCTCATAGATACCTAATTCGGATGTGCTTCCGAAGCGGTTCTTGATAGAGCGTAGGATGCGGTACATATAGTGCTGGTCGCCTTCGAACTGGATGACGGTATCGACGATGTGTTCCAGAATCTTAGGACCAGCCAGCGTACCCTCTTTGGTAATATGGCCGATGAGGATGACGGGTACACCACTGGTTTTGGCAAAACGGAGCAAGGCGGAAGCGCACTCGCGAACCTGAGCAATGGAGCCTGCCGAGGATTCGACGTCCTCGGTGGAAATAGTCTGAATGGAGTCGATAACCAAAAGCTCAGGCTGTACCTCCTTGATATGGTCGAAGATGGCTTCAAGGGAGTTTTCGCAGAGGACGAGGAAGCCTCCCCCATCCCCCTCCAAGTAGAGGGGGCTTAACCGTTCGGCACGCATTTTGAGCTGGTGGGCACTTTCCTCACCACTGACATAGAGCACGCGCTTGTCAGTCAGGTTCAGCATGGTCTGTAAGGTCAGCGTCGACTTACCGATACCGGGTTCGCCACCTAACAGTACAATGCTGCCAGGCACCAGACCGCCACCCAGCACACGATTCAACTCACTATCGTGCATATCGATGCGTGGGTCGTCTTTGGCAGAGATGTCCTTCAGGCGCAACACCTTGTTCTCTCTCAGCTGACGACCTGCCGAAGCAGCTGCCGAGGTAGCTACCACCTTCTTCTTGGTGTCGGCAACCTTAATTTCCTTAAACGTGTTCCACTGGCCACAAGCGGGGCACTTGCCTATCCACTTGGCCGACTCCTGTCCGCAGTTCTCGCAGACATACATTACCTTGTCTTTTGCCATAATTGATGCAAAGGTACGAAATAAAGTGAAAAGTGAAGAGTGAAAAGTGAAAAATTTGCTGCCGTCATAGAAATTCTCAATTCTCAATTCTCAATTCTCAATTTAAATTTGTACTTTTGCAGCGAATTTATGAAAAATCTGATAATAATCATAGTAGGCTTGCTGCTTGTGGCAGCTTGCGGACAGAGTTACGAAGAGTCGAAACGCATAGCCAACGAGAACCGTCGCGAGGCCATGCGCAAGGATTCGGCAGCCCTGAAGGTGGCTGTGCTGCCTACGTTGGATTGTCTTCCCTTGTATGTCGCTGAATACCACCAACTGTTTGACACCATTCGTGGCGGCGTCCGTCTGAAGCACTTTACGGCGCAGATGGATTGCGACACGGCGATGGAGCGTGGGCGTGTTGAGGGTACGGTGACCGACCTGGTGCGAGCTATCCGTATGCAACAGCGTGGAACGAAGCTGCGCTACGTGACGGTGACGAATGCCTACTGGCAGCTGATTACCAACCGCAATGCCCGTATCCACCAGCTAAAACAGTTGGACGACAAGATGGTGGCCATGACGCGATTCTCGTTTACCGACATGCTGACCGATAAGGTGCGCGACTCCGTGAAACTGAAAGAGGAACGCGTGTTCAAGGTGCAGATCAACGATGTCAATGTGCGCATGCTGATGTTGCAGAACAACGAGATGGACGCCCTCTGGATGACCGAACCGCAGGCTTCGATGGCACGACTGATGAAGCATCAGGTGGTGTACGACTCGCGAACGACGAAGATGCAGCCCGGTGTGGTGGCTTTCCGTGAGAAAGAGATGCGCCACCCTGAGCGTGCCAAGCAGTTGCAGCTATTCGTCAAGGCCTATAATCAGGCTTGCGACTCGATTAACAAGAATGGATTCCAGCGTTACCGTGACCTGATTATGCAACACTGTAACGTCAAGAAGGAAGTGGTGGACTCGCTGCCCGACGTGAAGAAGAATCCGTATATCTACGTGCAAGGTCCGCGTCAGGAAGATGTGGCTCAGATAGAGAAATGGCTGGGCGTAAGCGCTTTGCTAGTGAAAAGTGAAGAGAGAAAAGTGAAGGGTGAAAAGTGATAAGGATGGGAACAATTGACACATCGCTACAGCGCATCTACTACCAACTGCAGACAGGCAATGCAGGGTTGGCTATTATGGAGTTGGAAACCTATCTGACAGCATGGCCAAACCAACAGTCGCGTGAGAAGCTGGAGACGCTGAAGAGCGAATACAACCTCATGGCCGACTACTGGATGCAGGGCGCTACCGACCCGGAACGTGACGAGCAATACAATAGGCTGTTACAACGCATCTACGTACTGATGGCCAATATCGCCATTCATCGCCATCTGAGTGCTACTTCGTTCCTGCAACAGTTGCACCATAATGTCCGTCAGACATGGCATCCGATGAATCTGGAAACCATTCGTCAGGAGATGGAGAACTTTGTGAGCGAGGTGGCCATGCTGGAATTGGAGCCTGAGCATACCAGAAAGGATAAAAGCCTGACCCTCTACAAAACGCATCAGCAGCAAATGAACCAACTGTTCAACTATATGCTGACGTCGAACATCTGGTCGGAGGGTACGGGGCGCATGATGGAGGAGCTATTGGTTTCGCCAACCATCGACGCTGTCGACCAGCAGTTGCTGGTGTCGGCTGTGATGCTGTCGTTGATGAATCGTTTCGATATTGTGAAATTCAGGACATTGGTAAGTGTATATCGACGTTCGACGGATGAGCATGTACGCCAGCGAGCCCTTGTGGGTTGGGTGTTAGGTATCGACGACGACATGTTGCAAATCTATCCTGAGCAGCGAGCATTGATAGAGGAACTGTTGAAATCGAAACGCACGTGTGCCGAGCTGACTGAGTTGCAAATCCAGATGATTTACACGATGGATGCCGAAAAGGACACCAATACCGTGCAACAGGAAATCATGCCAGACATTCTGAAGAACAATAGCTTCCGCGTCACTAAGAACGGCATAGAGGAAATGGAAGACGATGCCCTCGAGGACGTGCTGCATCCTGATGCGTCGGAACAGCGCATGGAGAAGTTGGAACAGTCGTTCCAGCGGATGATAGACATGCAGCGCAAGGGGTCCGACATCTTCTATGGCGGTTTCTCGCAGACCAAGCGTTTCCCCTTCTTCTACGACATCTCGAACTGGTTTGTACCTTTCTTTACACAGCATCCTGACATTGCTCAGTTTGTAGAGAAATTCGAGGACAACCGTTTCTTGTCGTCAATTATGAGCAAAGGACCTTTCTGCAATAGCGACAAGTATTCGTTTGTGATAGCCTTCCAACAGGTTGTCAACCAGTTGCCTGAAAGTTTGCGCCAAGCCATGAAGCGTGGTGAGGCCAGCATGGGCGATATGACAATGGATAATGAAGAACAGCAGACACCAGCCTTTATCCGTCGCAATTTCCTGATGGATATGTATCGCTTCTTCCGTCTGTTCCCTAATCGTCAGGCGTTTATCAATCCTTTTTCCCAAACAGGTGCGCAGTTGGCAACATGTTGCTTCTTCTGTTCCAAGGCGTTCAATCAAACACCGCTTGATGCCTACAAGCCTGAAGTGGTAAAGGTGATGAAGAAGCATTTGTACAACTATGAGGCAGAAATATTGCTGGACTCCTTTCCTGAGTCGATGCGCGACGTTCAGTATTACTTGTGGAAGGAAGACTATTCGGACGCTCTGAAGTTAGATCCAGACAATGAACGGGCGCTATCGGCCAGAGCGCGTTTCTATTTCAGTGAGGGAATGTATGAAGCTGCCAATGACGACTACGAACGTCTGTTGTTGCTGCATCCTAACAAGGTGAGCTATATGCTGAACAAGGCCGTCTGTCTGGTGAATATGGATGAATATGAGGATGCCCTGAAGTTGCTGTACCAGTTGAACTATGAGCACGACGAGGACGTGAACATCCAAAGGGTGCTGGCGTGGGCATTGACATGCGACGGTAAACTGGAACAGGCAGACAAACTGTATCAGCAGTTGACGAGTCATGATAGTGCTACGAACGAGGACTATCTGAATAAGGGCTACTGTCAGTGGCTGATGGGTCGCATAAAAGAGGCTGACGCCTGTTTTGACCAGTACTTTATATTGGGTGGCGACTACTATGAGGCATTCAACAATAGAGAATGGTTGAACCAGCGCGGCATTAGCGATACGGACATCCGACTGATGCAGGCAATGGTCATGCAACACGACTCTGCCCGTAGAGCGGAAGAGAGAGCTAACGACCTGCCATTTTAGAAAATGAGAAATTGAGAAAATGAGGAATTGAGGAAATGAGAAAATGAGGAATTGAGAAAATGAGGAATTGAGAGGTTACAGGAACGGTTGTAGCAAATGGGCAAACCAACCACGGAACTTCTGCCATCCTGTACGGAACTCATCCCATGTTTCATCTGTTAGCTGGAACGACTGTTGCTTGTCGCGCCAGAACATATCGTCGAGTTCCTGCGTCGTGTTCTTGTCAACAATCACTGCATTCTCCTCAAAATCACACTTCAGACTGCGTGCATCGAGATTGGTACTGCCAACGGTGCAGTAGCGTCCGTCAACCATCATGATTTTAGAGTGGTGGAAGCCAGGCTTGTAGAGCCAGACGATAGCGCCACGCTTCTGCAGTTTGCGCGCTTGATAGAGTGCGCAGTCAGGCGTCAGGGGAATGTCGCTCTTCGACGACAGCATAATCTCTACCTTTACGCCACGACGAATGGCACGAGTCAGCGCGCGCGTCACAGTCGGAATGAGCGTGAAGTAGGGGTTGATGATATGAATGCTGTCCTGCGCCTGATTGATGGCGTTGATGTAGAACGTACGCATGATTTTGGGCGTGATGCCAGGTTCGCGATTGATGATGCCTACCATCTTGCGTCCTTTGGTGGCAGTGGTGTCAGGCTTTAGTGCCATAAACTTGGTGAGTGTACCGCCACGGAAGTATTTTGCACCGCTGACCTGTTGCTTGGTTGCGCGATTCCAGATACGGAGAAAGATGCTCTGTAGGTCGTTGACGGCATCGCCCTCAATACGACAATGCATATCGCGCCATTCGCCCACCTGTTCCGTACCTTTTATATAATAGTCGGCTACATTCATGCCACCTGTATAAGCGATACGTCCGTCGATGACCACTATCTTGCGGTGGTCGCGTCCATAGATATGGTTGACCCAAGGGAATCGGATAGGGGAGTACTCCACAATGTCAATACCCTCCTCGCGCAGAGGCTTCAGATGATACTTCTTTAGAGGTTGGTTGTTGGAGTCGTTGCCAAAGCCGTCGAACATAGCACGTACCTCGACACCTTCCCTGCTTTTCTCCTTCAGCAGGTCGAACAGCAACATCGCGATGGAGTCGTTACGGAAATTGAAGTACTCAAGATGGATGCTGCTCTTGGCCTGACGGATAGCTTGAAACATATCGTCGAACTTCTGCTGACCCGACAGCAACAGCGTCACACTGTTGTCGTGTGAGAAACGGATATTGCTCTCACGCAGCGTCTGTACTATCAGTGAGTCGCTTGTTTGAGCACTCGCTGAAAAGGGTAAAAAGGCAAAGAGGTGAAAAAATAAAAAATATACGTACCTTATTATATATTTATATGTTGTCATTTCTTTTTTTTGTTCAGTCTTATCTTCTACCTTTTTACTATTTCCCCCCTTTTTTACCTTTTATTCTTCAAGCGATACTCCAATGGAGTCATACCAAACTTCTCCTTAAAGATGTTGACAAAGTTCTCTGCCGTCTTGAAACCTACATTAAGAGCCAGCTCACTCATGTTGACATTCGTGCTGACAAGCAGCGTGCAGGCGTGCTTCAGACGGATATCGCGTACCACCTCGGCAGGCGTCTTTGTGGTGATGGAACGTATCTTGTGGAAGAACGGTACACGACCCATTCCCATGGCAGTGGCCATCTCTTCAAGGCTGATTTGTCCGCGACTCATGTTTTGCAGCACGAACTGCTCTACATTGCGCATCAGCTGCTGGTCCATTGATTCACTCATGGAGTAGTCGCCAATGGTATTACCGCCATAATATTGCTCGTGCACCAAAGCGCCTTTATTCTGGGCGGCAGGCGCATTCTCGATGGGCTGCTGCTCAGTCGTGTCTTGTTGTCCTCCATCGCCAGCCTCGCTCTGAGCCTGCGCTTTCAGCTCGTCCAGGTCTTCATAAACCATTGTGGCAGTGGTCATACTGGCGTTACGGCCTTCAATCATACGTGTCTCACTACCCTCGATGACATCCTGATTCATCTCGATAGGTCCAAGACCCATCAGTTTGTTGAAGCGCATGACGGCTTCCTGAACATTGAACGGCTTAGCCAGATAGTCATCGGCAGCCAGCGTAATGTTCTGGTCGGCCATATCCTGTGGCGTCAGCACACCATCAGTCATCAGCACGAACTTAGTCTTGCCGCGACGGTTATCCATCTTGAACTGCGTGCAGAGTTCGCTACCGGTCATTGGTTTCAAGTTCTGCTTACAGATGACGAGGTCTGCATTCAGCGTCTCGATATCAGGCAGGGCCTCCTTAATCGTTTCGTAGGTGTGGAAATTGTAAACGTCGCGCAAATGGGCATTCATGAAGTTCAAGAACTCGCGGTTGTCGTCAATCAGTACAACGGCAAACTTCTTAGCCTGCGAGTCAACCCTTATAGGCTTGACGTCAATGGCCAACTCACTGCTGATGTCGTAGGCCAATGCGACCTGTCCCTTGTCGTTCAGTTCAAGACGGTCTTTAGCTGAAGAGGTAGCCTTCTTTTCAGGATTCTCCAGCGTCGATTGCATCTCAGAGATACGTGTGATGACCTGTAACAATTGGAAATGCAGCGAGTTCAGCTGTTCGCGTCCCTCCAGCGTCTGCTCCCTTTCAGCCATACCGCCAATGATTGTCGTCATACGGGCCATGGGCTGGCGCAGTTCATCGCTGGCCAGCTTGATTTCCTCGCGCTGGCGTTTCAACTCATCAATGACAGCACGCTTGCTCATCCAGATATGTTTTACCTTGCCAATACCATAGCGCCAGATGATAAGGGCTATGATAGCTATGATGACATATAGTGTGAGCATCCACCACGACAGCCACCAAGGACGGTCGATGACGATTTCGAGTTTGCGTTCCTGATTGCTGACGGCACCATCGGCACTGACGGCTTTAACGTGCAGTGTGTAGTCACCGCTCTTCAAATCCTGGAATTTCACGCCATGCAGCATGGCATCACCGTTGCGCCAGTCGTTGTCACGACCTTCCATCCAATACATGAACTGCAAACGCTCACCTTTGTTATAGTTGCCCGCAGCAAACTTGATGGTAAAGGTGTTCTGACTGTTCTTCAGTTCAATCTTGCTACTCTCGTTGAGTGCAGAGGTCAGAATGACACGATCGTCGTAGGCATGTCCCGTCAAGATTTCCTCTTCGCCAATAAACAGCTGGGTCAGCATGACGCGAGGCAGCGTTTCCTGATCGTCCTTGGCGGCTTCGCGTACCCAGTTGATACCGTAGAGTCCACCAAAGTAAACTTTACCCTCAGTACTCGTTGATAGGATAGAACCCATATTGAACTCGTTGCTCTGCAGACCATCGTTAATGCTGTAGTTGTAGAGTCCGAAGGCAAAGGTTCCGTCCTCATGGTTTCGTTGAACAACGATACGGCTAATGCCGTTACTGGTGGTTACCCAGATACTTCCGCTCTTGTCCTCGGCTATACCACAAATGGAGTTGTTGCAGAGTCCGTCACTCTCCGTCACATAATAGAGTTCATCAGATTCTGGGTTCAGAATGTTGATGCCCTCGCGCGTACCTATCCATATTAGGCCTCGCGTGTCTTCGTGAACCTGTGTGATATAGTTGTTGGTAAACGAGTGCAGATTGGTGGTATTACCTGTCAGAACGGTCTTCTTGCGTGTCGAAAGGTTCAGAATCACCATACCCTCGGCAGTACCAATCAGCAGGTTGTTGTCGGTACCGTAGTAGAGCGACGTGATGTTGTTGGTGTTCAGCATACCGTTTTCACGCGTATAGCTGCTGAAAGTGTTCATCTTCGGACTATACACCTGCAAACCTCCGTTTGTCGCTATCCACAGATTACCCGTCTTATCGGTACAAAGGGCATTGATGTGATCGTCAATCAGTGTCTTCATACTGTCGCGCGCTGCCGAGAAGAAGGAGGTGGCACCGTTCTTGATTCGTGTCAGACCGTTTTGCTTCGAACCAACCCACAAGCTTCCGTCTGAGGTAGTCGCCATGCAAGTCACCTTTCGGCTGGCCAACTGTCCTTCATAGTTGATGATACCCTTGTCGCTCGTACCATACCAGAGCTTGCCGTCTTGGTCTTCCGCAATAGCGGTGATGTCGCCCATCATGTCGGCCTCGAACTTATAGATGTTGCTACCGTAGTAGGCCACGCCCGATTTCTCGGTTCCCACCCAAAGCAGATCAGTATCGTCCACGTAGAGACTCTGTACGCCTATCACTTCTTGGATAATGCTTTGCTGGTCGTTGAAGCTACGAGGAGCGACGTGTTCAACCTCGTGAGTATTGACATTCATGCGCAACAGACCAGCACGGTCGGTACCAATCCAGATATTACCGCTGCGGTCGCCCGCCATACCATTGACGATATGGTCCACACTAATACCCGTCAGTCCCAACTGATTGCCAACGCTGGTGTCCCACTGGTTAGTGTTCTTGTTGTACATCATCAGCGTTCCCTGCCCGTAGAGCCATATATTGTCCATCTGGTCGGCAAAGGCACGCAGCGACTTGCTACGTCGCAATCCGTTTTCTGCAATGTAGTCAGTTTGCCAAACGGTATGCTGCTGGTGCATGATATCGCAGCACACCAGTCGTCCGTCTTCATATACCAGGAGGGCACCGTCGCGACATTCGCTGATGGAAACAATATTGCCTTGGGGAATACCCACAGCGTCATTGGTGTAACCAAACTCATAACTGGTTTGTTGCTGCTGGTTATATGCTACTACACCCTTGTTGGGAATTGACGCCCAGAAGTTCTTGTGACGGTCCACATAAACCACGTTGGGCTGACCTTCTATGCCCATGCGGGTATATACTTGCTTCATGTCGCGCTCAAAGTTCTCCGTCTGTGGATGGTAGACGCAGAAACCTGCCGAAGTCTCAATCCATAACGTACCCTCCAGCGTTTCCTGCATACTAATGATGTAGCTGTCGGGCAACGACGAACCGTCCTGCGAGTTACACTGGAAATTACGGAACGTATAGCCGTCATAGCGATACAGACCTGCTGTGGTACCAAACCAGAGGTAGCCACGCGAGTCCTTCAGCACGCAGTTCACCTGACTGCTGGTTAGACCGTCGCGTGCATCCAATGTTTTAAACAGATATACGCCAGCAACCGCCAAAGGTATTGCCAGCATCAACACAATCAGTAATCGTTTTATTCTGTTCATATATTAATGTCTCATTATCTCAATTTCTTATTGTCTCAATCTTACAATACGCAAGCATAGCGGTCGACGATTCCCAACAGATGGTTTTCGCTGTCAACAACCAGCACGTTGTGGATTTTATGTTTATTCATCAGTTTCTGTACATCGGCAATCTTGGTGTCGGGGCTGACCGTCTTCGGCGTGCGTGTCATGATGTCGTTTACCGTGCGATCGAAGAACTCTGCGTTCCATTTTTCCATAGCCCGTCGGATGTCACCATCAGTAATCATACCCTCGATGCAGCCGTCCTTCATGGCGACGCCTAATCCCAGTTTGCCTTTGCTGACGTGGATGATAGCCTCGCCCAAGTGCATGTCTGCTGTCAGCATGGGCAGATGCTCGGTCAGCATCACGTCTTGGGCAGTAGTCAACAGACGTTTGCCAAGTTCGCCGCCTGGGTGGAACTGTGCAAAATCCTGTGGCTTGAAGTTACGGCGCTCCATCAGTGCCACAGCCAACGCGTCGCCCATCACGAGTGTTGCTGTTGTCGAACTGGTTGGTGCCAGATTCAGTGGACATGCCTCTTTTTCTACGCTTACGTTCAGATGACAGGTAGAGTATTTGGCCAACAGCGACTGTGGATTGCCACTCATGGCGATGATGGGAATGCCGAAATGTAGTACCATCGGAATGAATCGCAGCAGTTCGTCAGTCTGCCCCGAATTCGAGATTGCCACCACTACGTCGCCCTGTGCCATCACACCTAAGTCGCCATGATACACGTCCAGCGGATTGACAAAGAATGATGGCGTGCCTGTTGATGCCAGTGTAGCGGCTATCTTGGCACCGATGTGGCCACTCTTGCCCACACCTGTTACAATGACCTTGCCCTTGCACTGCATAATCAGTTCTACGGCGCGGTCAAAGTTTTCGTCCATCTTCGGTATCAGGTCCAGCACAGCCTGTGCCTCGTCCTTGATACATTGTATAGCGTAGTCTCTAACAGTCACAATTGTCAATTATCAATTATCAATTTTCAATTAGCTTTGCGATTAAGCCTTCCAGTTTGTCCAACTCCAGCATGTTGGCAGCATCGCTCAGACCTTGGTCGGGAGTGGGGTGTACCTCAAAGAACCAGCCGGTAGCACCGAATGCCTTGGCTGCCATTGCCATCTGGGGCACGAAACGGCGGTCGCCTCCCGTCTTGCCGTCAGCACCGCCAGGACGTTGCACACTATGTGTACAGTCCATAATCACTGTCGGACACAACTCTAACATATCTGGAATGTTTCGGAAATCAACCACCAGATTGTTATAACCCATCATGTTGCCACGCTCTGTCAACCACACATCGCTGGCTCCTGCTTCGCGGGCTTTCTCCAACGGATAACGCATGTCATGGCCAGAAAGGAACTGGGCTTTCTTGATGTTTACGATGCGTCCCGTCTTGGCAGCAGCAATCAGTAGATCGGTCTGACGGCACAGAAAAGCTGGTATCTGTAATATGTCGCACACTTGGCCTGCGGGCACAGCCTGCCATGCCTCGTGGATGTCCGTCAATACACGTAACCCGTATTTCGACTTGATGTCGCTCAACATTAACAGCCCGTGGTCGATACCAGGACCGCGAAACGAACTAATAGACGTACGGTTGGCCTTGTCGAACGATGCCTTGAATATGATGTCAGTGCCCAGTCTTTTGTTGATGTCCACCAGCTTAGCTGCCACTGTATCAAGCAGTTCAGCCGACTCAATCACGCACGGACCCGCTATAAAAGTTGCCTTCATGATGCTTTCTTCTTGCTATTTTAATTGCAAAGGTAAGTATTTTATCTGAAACATGCAAGAAATAAACGGTTTTTTACATTATTATTTTTTAAAACATATTTTATACTTTAATATGAATAATTGTTCAGTTCTTCCAGTTTATTATCCAGTTTTAACGTTTGAATTGATTTATATCAAGAATTTAAGCTAAAATTATTAAAAATATAGAGAATTTTATCGTTCGTATGAGTTTTCTGTCTATCTTTGCACCCGAATTAAGTAACGACTTGCGGTTTTTTCAAGACCAACGGTCAAAGTTTAACAATTAAAGGTAAAAAGAAAATTATGAAAAAGATTATGATGACACTTGCAGCTATCGCAGTTGCTGCAACTATGAACGCTCAGGGTTACATTGGTGGTGGAATCGGTTTCAAGTCTGTCTCTTATGACGGCGAGAGCACTACAACATTTGGAATCATCCCTGAAGTTGGTTATAACCTCGACGAGAACCTGGCTGTTGGTATCGCATTCGGTTATGCTGAGTCTGGTAAGGATGAACACAAGAGAAAGGGTTTTGATATCGCTCCCTATGCTCGTTACACCTTCGCTAAGTTCGATAAGGTAAACCTCTTCCTCGATGGTACAATCATGTATAGCCACCTTGACAACGCTGGTGCAAAGACTAATGCTTGGGGTATTGGTGTTAAGCCTGGTGTTGCTGTAAACCTGAACGAGAAGTTGAGCTTCGTTGCTAAGCTTGGTTTCGTTGGTTTCGAGAGCTCTAAGCCCGATGTAGACGGTGCTAAGTCTACAAACACCTTCACTATCGATCTGAGTGGTAATGGTTCTGCTTTCAACAGCAACGGTCTGACCTTCGGTCTCTACTACAACTTCTAAGAAATTGCATTTAGAAATCTTTTAATACTATCCGCTCGATTCCGTAAGGAGTCGGGCGGATTTTTTGTGCATCTTACTTTTTATAGTAAAAATGTGGAACAAAGGAGTTTTTTTTAAAAAAAACTTGTAGATACAAAAAAAATCACTATATTTGCAGCAGATTTTTAACAAACCGGGTGGAAACACCTTAATTATTAACTTTAAAACAAAAGAGAAATGAAAAAGCTAATGATGATTGCAGCCATGATGCTGATGAGTGTTGGTGCATTTGCACAAGAAGGTAAGATGGCCATTGGTGCTAACTTAGGCTATGCAGGTTATGGTGATGGCTATAGCCCCATGGGGCTTGGTGCCAAGTTCCAGTATGAGTTCGTTGAGAACATCCGCGGTGAATTTGCTTACAACTATTGGTTCCCGAAGAATAAGGCAGGCATTATGGATTTTGACCTGAACTTCCACTATCTATTCCCCGTTGCTGAGGATATCAAGATTTATCCTCTCGCTGGTGTTAATTTGGCAATGGAGCATGGTGACATGGATGATAAAGAGTCTATCTTTGGTTTCAATATTGGTGCTGGTGCAGAATACTATCTGTCAGAGCAGTTGAAGCTTAATTTAGATATTAAGTATCAGCGCAACAAGAAGACAAAGACAATTAATGGTTATGATTATGATGTCAAGTTCGACGGTCCAGTCTTCCAGATGGGTATCGCTTACGTATTCTAAATCTCAGGATTCAAGCATAAACAATGCGGCTCTCGACCTCGAGGGCCGTTTTTCTTATTCTCAGAGTGTATCGTTATCGTTGCAATCCGATATGCTGATTGAGCGCAGATGCGCCTTCTGTCTTGTAGTTGTCGTGTAGCATGACATAAGAATGAACAGAAAAGTTAATTTTAAACTCGTCCATTTTTTCGTGCATCATACTTTTTTCACTCTCACCGTCTCTTCACCCAATACAGCGTGCCGGTAGTGGCGTGCTTGCTCTGGAATTTGTACTCAGGACGATTCAGATAGTTGCCTATTTTCTGATAGCTGTTGGGTTCTTCCTTATATCCTTTGAAATGTTGCTTCAAGAGGGCTGACAGCTCTTTCAGACTCAACCACTGTCCATCCTCGTCATGGCGTGGCTTCTGGACGATGCTCATCAGCATTTCGCCCAGTCCGTTCAGTCGCTGGTACTGCAGGTTGTGCTCCATCAGTTGCCGCTCCTCGTCTTTGGTGAGCCAATAGCGCTCTCCGTCATGGATTTCCTGTTTCAGTTGTGCAAAGAGCTGGTCGTGTCGGACGGGTGTCTCGAAATCTATGTCGCCATTGATGCTGACGCAGACGAAACGGCGTGAACCTGAGGGGTCGGTGAGTGGGGTCTGCTCGTTGGTGGTACCTATGAACGAGGCGTAACGGCGGTTCGACGTGTAGGCCTTGCCGTAGGGTGGGCGATACTTCAGGTCGGCAGTGGACACCAGATACTTCAGCACGATTTGCTGACGTTGGGTGACACGGTCGAACTCATCGAGGTTGATAAGTGCGAACGATGTCAGGCCGAGGTTCAGGTCCTGCTCGTTCTTGAAGTTGATGCGGTCGTTATAGTATTCCTGCAGGTCGCGAGGCAGCAGGATACGGCAGAACGACGACTTGCCACAGCCTTGACGACCAATCAGAAGAGGTACGAGGGCGTTACCTGTCAATTGGCCCTTGCCCAACCACATGGCCACCATTGAGCGCATCCAGATATGGAACAAATGTGTCCACTCCGACCATTCGGTGGGTATGCGCTCGGCCAGTTCTGTCACACGATCCTTACCATCCCAGCGTGGCAGATGTTCCAAATAGTCGTTCATGGGGTCGTAGCGCTCGATATCGTCGGAGTTGACATAGCGTCGGATGTCCTTGTCCCAGCAGCGGATGCCCTGTTCCATGGCCCGCATGGTAATGGAGTTGCGCGCCTCTTCCGTCAGGTCCTGGAACGAGAATCCGAGACCTGTCCTCATACGGTATTCTGCCACACCTCTCATCACGTTTTTGCGCAGTTCGTAGTTGCTGCTCAGAAAGAGGTTCACCTTCATGGTCAGCAGCGTTTCGGGGGGTATGGTCTTGGTGCGCTGGATGCCCTTGCGTTCCATGTATTTATTGACCTGCGTCTCACGATAAGTGTTCTCGAATACCTTTTTTACTAAGTCTGGATCGTTCCAGAACGAATGGCTCATCATAGCCTGGCGCATGGCAACGGCCTGTGGCAGACCTGTTTCCAGACAGTAGCCTGCCAGTCGCGACAGTGTGGCATGACGGCGTTCCTCGTCATCGCTGATGCCCTCCGTATCGTCGTAGGCCTTCGACAGGTTGAACTCGAAGGCTGTATGGATGCTCTGATAGCGGTCTGTGCCCTCTTGTCCTCTGGTCGGTTCCATTGTTGACGCCTGATAATGGATGTTGGCAGTGGGCTTCTCGACCTTGGCATAAATCGGCGTCGCCATCGGATTATACACCAGTTGCGGGTCGTAGCTCATGTAGCAGACACGTTGCGTGGTGGGCTCCAGCTTCTCGACGGTGACACCTAACTGGCCGTTATAGATGAGTCGGGCACGCTCGTAGAGGTTTTCGTGGAATAGTGTAATGTCATCAGGGTACAAATCTCTTTCCTCTTTTCTCTTTCCACTTTCCTCTAACAATTCTCCTCGGCAAACGATTCTCACCGATTGTCCGTCAGCCCCCACAAAGGTCATCAGTGTCTGGGGCATCTCGGCAGCACCGCGACGGATAGCTTCAGCCTCGTCCTGCCCCGTCAGGTTGTTGACCTCCAGCAATACTAGCCCGTTGTAACCTCGTATCACGCGTTCGCCATTGCGGTTTTCCTGTTTCAGGGCGAAACAGATGCGTGGCAGGTCCTTGGACCAGTTCTGATAACCATCGATAGTACCGTCGTCGCGCCTGTCGGCATAGGTCATCAGTGGCCAGACACGACGGAATTCGCTTACCTGCTCCTGGTACTCGCCTGTGGTGATAGTGTCCGCCAGTGCCTGCAGCTCCATCAGCCGTAGCGTTTCCTTATTCCTGTAACTCTTGATAATCGTAATTCTTGTTTCCATAATTCGTTTTGTTTTTATTTGATTGCAAAGGTACAAAATTCTGCTGAAATGTACAAATGTTTCTTCATTTCATTTCTTTTTTAATTTTAGCCTTCAGCCGTCATAATACGTGTTAATTAGCTTATTACCAATATAATAACCTATGACACTTTGCTTTTTGATCCGTCATATAGCCGTCATATTATCCTAACTTCGCAGTCTTTTGTTTCTAATTCCCTCCGTTTTTCCTTGATAGTTAGCGCTTGTTTCCCAAATAGTTACTGCTCGTTCCAAAAAAGGGAACAGTCAGTTCCCCCAATGGGAACAGACTGTTTCCTCAGTGGGAACTATAAGTTCCCTTCGCTGGAAGTGATAGTGAACTACTTGGGAACAAGTTAGTTAAATGTTTTCTGCGCCTTAAATATACGTTATAAGCGATGAAAATGATGGCTATATGACGGCTTAAACAATAAGCATTCATATTATAACACATTGTATATAAGTTATATAACTATCAATATGACGGCTGACACCTCATTTTGATTTCTTACTAAGAATGGTTTTTTTAGAATCACACAGACACTCTCGCCAATCAGCTTATCGCTCGCAATAGGCGACGATTAAACTAATAAAATATGAGCATTTTTTGTCTTTACTACTCCAAAATTTGGTTTTTCACTCGTTTTTTCGTAATTTTGCAGTATGAAAGATACAAATATGAATGTTGATGCTGTGATTCAGCAGGAGGCCTTTCGCAAGAAGGTTAACCACTATGACGTGTGTCTGATAGATCATTGTCCGCTTCACGACCAGTGCCTGCGCTGGTTGGTAGGACAGTATGTTGATGCGAACTTGCCAATGTGCACTTCGATGAATCCGCGTTATCCCCTAATGGGTACTGAGCAGTGCGAGTTCTTCCGTAAGAACCAGCGTATAGTCATGAAACGTGGGTTGAAGCACCTATATCATGAGATGCCTGGCTATATGGAGAAAGGTGTCCGTTGGCAACTCATTTCTATGTGGGGTCACAAGAAGTATTATGAGGTTCGTAAAGGTGAACGCTTGATGCCCCAAAACATGCAGGAGGATGTTGTCTTCGCATGTCGCCATCATGGTTGGCAGGGGCCCATCGTCTTCGACGGTGAGGAGGTGGATTGGGATTGGTAGGTCTTATATAGAATTTGCCGTTACATTGATTAAATCAAATAATGATGAAGGTATCTCTTTTAGTCATATTGTTAATGCAGTTGCTATCTTTGCCTGCGCGTTCGTCGCAGTCAGATATGCTGGTAGAACGCTATAATATGACGCGTTTGGACTTAACTGTGGGTTTGCCTCACGACCACGTGACCGACATTTTCGTTGACAGTCGGGGCTTTGTATGGGTGTCGAGCTATGGTGGCGGTGCTGTGCGTTATGACGGATACTCTTTTATGGCTCCCCAGCAAGGCGATAGTCGATCGTGCCTCGGTTTTTCGGAGGACCGTCATCAGCGTTTGTGGATAGCGTATGACGAGGAAACGGTGGTTATCGACCTGAAGAAGATGCAACGTGTAGTACCTAAGTACGGGAGTCAAGACATCGGAGCGCTGTTGCGGCGTGCTTCGGTAAAGGTGTATTGCGACTCGAAAGGCGCCATGTGGCAAGTGGCGCGTGACAG
>Ga0265298_10003209_pt1 | contig 21856 bp, 39 predicted proteins | sample AusTroGonzalo_MG_3_FD_193486 | JGI IMG/M metagenome (GOLD analysis project Ga0265298, IMG submission 193486) | Bovine rumen microbial communities from tropical cattle in Woodstock, Queensland, Australia - Gonzalo_01 | ecosystem: Host-associated > Mammals > Digestive system > Stomach > Rumen ...
GTGCCTGAGGGCTACCCCCTACAAAACGAAATAGGGGGGAGTCATTTTATCGTGACATGCCCGAAATCATCCACCGTGTAGCGTCTTTGACGTGCTCCGTGCCGTATCGCATGACACTCACGGCATAAACTGATAAGGTTCTCCGGGTTTAGCGTGATGTTCGCGTTGTCTACATTGCCCGGAGTAACTTCGACAACATGATGCACTATCTCGGCCGGACTATATCGCCCAACCTTCAGACAGTCCTGACAAAGAAACGCATCGCGATGTTTGACCAGGTCGCGCAACTGCTTCCATGCCACCGAACTGTAAAACTCACTCGCCCAGGCCTGCATCAGATCGTCCACTCCTTAATGTCGCCGGTGCTCCTGGAGAATGGTGCGTAGGTCGTCTGTCGGATCTCAGTCGCACAGAACCTGCAGAGCTCACAGGGCTTGTCCAGGAATGCCTCGATCTCCTCGGCCGTGTGGTTGAAGATGTCAATGCTGATGTCTTCCGGCTTGATACCCCAATCCAGTCCGAAATGATTCCAGAAGTCGTGGATCGTTCCGCCGATGCAGCAAGGATAGAACCGGCCGTCCATGAAGTAGTACCACTTGTAGTAGCGAATGTCGCACAGTGTCCAGGACATCTCCTTGTCGTGAGATCCACTTGGATCCAGCGAGATGTTATAGAGCTGGCCCTTCTCGTGGACTTGCTTCATGATGATTCTATCGAGCACTTCAAGATGCTGACTCTCAAGGTGGTAGTTGCTCATGGTCACGTCTACACGCAGCTTCGCAAGTTCCCTGATGTGCGGAACTATCTTCTCGCCCAGAAGTCCATTAGTCACCAGGACGATGTAGCTGTCCGGGAAGTAATGCCTGGCGATTCTGAAGTATTCCATGAAGTCCGGATTCAGCAAAGGCTCGCCACCCATGAGGCGCATTGTCCCGATGGTCTCGATCTCAGAGAGTCGCTTGAACTCGCGGTCAAATTCGCCCAGGTCTTTATGCTTCGGCTTCGCGAAGACTGAGAAATGCGAGCAGCCTCGGCACTTCAGATTGCAGGCTTCCGTGATGTGTGTCTCGAAATAATTGATCATGCCATTAAAAAACCGCACACCTCGGTGCGGTATAAAAAACAAACCGGCCTCGCAAGGACACGTCCTTTACGATGCAGCGGAGAACCACCTGAGACTGCCGGACGTCAAGACCGGTCTGTCCGTCACTTCTGACACTATCATAATAACATGTCCTTTACTCTAATATACTCTAAACCTTGAACTTCTGAGAAAATGTCACCAATGCGTTGCCGTGAAGTTGGAAGACTCGCTGGATACTGTAATGCATCTCGTCTGCTATCAAGTCCCAGCGCTTACATCTGACATATCGTTCATAGAGCACCTTAGAATACTGGTCATTCTCCAGCTCGAGGATCTGATCTACGATCTTGTCGCGCATCTGCTCGTAGATGTAGATGAGCTCTTGGCGCTGAAGATCCTTGTCTGCCAGGATAGCTATTGCCTCCGCAAAGCGGTCACTATTAGGCGAGCTCTGAACCTTGTCACCCAGCTCCGGAGCCGCCGAAGACTCAAGCCGTGTCCGACGCTCGTCGATCTCGTCCTTTAAGATGTCGATGCGGTGCTGCAGTTTCGACAGCTGCCGCAGGTACTGTTTTGCCGTCATTTCCATGCCCCCAATGTCAAGCCGGTGTGGTCCTCGATGATGCGCGTCACCGTCCTCAGGCTGATGATCTTCGTGTCGATAGCTTTGGCGTAGCGCGAGACACCCTCCCAGAAGCCGATAAGCCTATCCTCGTCATAGTCCATCTCATCCATGAGGTAAGCCGTAGCCAGAACGAGTGCTCTGGCCGTGGCCTCCTCCCGGATCCGCGTGATGTCCTTCTGCGTAAGCGTGACGTGCGTCTTCGGTTTACGTGCCTTCGGGACACTCATTTCGGCATCCTCCAGTTGTATGGGCTGTTCTGGACTCTGCAACCCTCGGTGTCGTGCAGCTTGCACTTCCGGCACTCATCGTTGTAGTTACAGTGATCCCGGATTAGTTGCACAGCCTCCTCGACTGTCGGCGTCTTATCCAGAAGAGTGTTCAGCTCGTAGATCTTCTGCTCCAGATAGGCCACACGCCGGCGCAATTCTTGTATTTCTTTATCTTTTTCGGTCATTATTCACCTTCCGTCTGTTCTTCTAAGAGTTTGTCACAGTATTCCTTGCCGTAAAGAGCCTCTATAAGGTCAGCAACCGGATCTGCGAATCCCATCCTTTTATGCTCTAAATGCCATATTATTTCCTGTTCGTTCACCTACCGCACCTCCCAGCAAATCCATCACACAACGCCCACGATCAGGACGCCCCACACGAACTGTTCAGGGGTCATCTTGACTCCCCTTCCTTATTTAGTTGACCGGTAGTTGATTGATACGGTTCAGGCAAGGGCATCCATGCCACAACCTGACTATTGATATTTTCAAAATCGTTCTTACCAACATTGCCAATCCAAAAACACGGTTTTGCAATACCCATAAGGTCGGAATAATTCGCTATAATCACCCGTGTCCACAACGCCCCCGCCGCAGAAATAAAGGTTACAAGCGTTTTGCCGAACTTATCTGGCAACCTCTCCGAACATGGAATCCACCTTCCATGCTTCGGCTCGGTAGTGATAGGTGGTCTTGCGAAACCTAATATGCAATATCCGTCCATCAATCCATACTCAGGACAATCACGAAGTATGTAGTCAATCCGTATTATTGAGAAACTTCTGCCAGTAAACTTTTCTCCGTCCCATTCGCAAAGCCAAACAAAATCTCCTACTTGATAATCTCTATCGTCTTTTCGCAACTCAAAGCATTTAACACCGCTTTTCCACGCCTCGTAGTATTGCGGTAAGACCTTGAGTCTGTGTTCTCTATATGCCATCTTGTGTCCTTTCGCTCTCAACACAACTTAATGTTTCAAACTTTTTCTTACTCCGAAAATCTGTAACAAGATTATGCTTAGTACATTCAGCCAACCCCCATTCATACTTGTTTTTGTATTCAAGTCTGATATGGAAATATGGGCAATTCTTACACAACACCTTCTCTCCTTTTGTGTCTCCAGTGCACATACTCACACTCCCAACAGTTCAGTTCCTTGCATTTTGCACAGGCTTTATCTGCTTCTTCTGTAATTTTCCGTGCAGTTTCATCGTCGATCGCCTTATACTCCGCCTCATAACTGCACATGCCTTGCCTGAGACAGTTATCGCAATTCATCTTCTCTCCTTTCGCCATCATTGCAGTAGCCATCTTCTGCCTTACCTACTCCATAAAGTTCACATCTTCTCTGCCAGTTCGGTGCCATTCTATCGTTGGTTAAGTGCTTGCAGTCATCGCACTCGACCAATCGCTTTGCGGAAAAGTTACGATTCGTAAGAATGTTTTCAAACGACTCCGCTTCGATTACTGACGGCATCCGATCAAGAACCTTTGCCATTTGCTCATACTCTGATTTCATGTCCCACGCATCGCCACCACGTCCGTTTTGAAAGTGCTTCAGAAAATAGTCAGCATCTATCAACCTACCATGTGGCGGAACTTCGACTAATGGACAATCGGGGTGGCGGCTTTTTTCGTAGTGTTTTACATAATTAGGACTCACCATGCAACACCCTGCAAACGCAAGAGGGCAAGTTTTTTCGCCATCTCCATAACACCACTTCGGCATCTCCATGCCCTTAATCAAGATACTCATCACTCATCACCTTCAAGCCACTTGACGAAACTCTTAGTGCAATCAGGGCAGATGTCTATTGCTTTTCTGTCATAGGTGTAGTCAACCCTACCCTTGTCTTTTACAACCTCGTCCCATGTATGGATAAGCATATCCTTGTCCCTGTGGTCATCGTGAACCCCATAGGGTTTTCCGCATCTGTCACAAATCTTTGCTAACATTCTATCTCCTTTCTGATGGAGTCCATGAGGTCAAGCAACTCAAAGCGAATCCGCACGACCTCTTCCACCACGTTGTCGCCCTCGCCCTCAAAGACTACATGCTCCATGTCCCACTTCAGTGCGTCCCACTTCTCTCTGAGGTATCTCTTACTCACATACTTAGGCATCTTCTTCCTCCTTAAAATGGAACCCATGCTGGCTATACTCGATCTCGTCCGTTCCGACTATCTTCATCGGTCCCGAGACCGTGAACTCCTTGATGTCGAAAAAGGAGACCTTCTCGCCGTCGGATTTATAAATTGTTACTATCATGATTGTGCTCCTCGTCTGTATTCTTTATGAGTGGTGTGACTGCATTCTCCACCGTTGATATAACAGCCGGTCTTGCGGCATTCAGTATTTTTCTTCGGATCACATTCGTAAAAACCTCGGTCATCTGCGTGATCTATTGGCTCCCGATCATTCCTAAATATCGCTATACCGTTATACATTGCCTCGATGGTTGGCGCTTCCTTTATCAACCCACACGGCACAGAAGGGTCGTAATCATCTGCCGCCATGCATATTCCACAATCTCCGGGGCACTTCTCATAAAACGCTTCCATCAGTGCGTCTGCGTCAATTACTCTCATCGCGCCCTCCTACTTGATGATCATGCTGACATTCTCGACCAGCTTGCATCCCGGAAGGGTCTGACCTGCCTTGAGGGCTTCCCCGATCGCCTTCTTGTCTGGCTCCGGCTGCTTGATGCGCAGATACTGCTCCGGAAGGAACTGCCAGGCGTCTTCCTCGACGTCCACCATTTTGCTTTTGCGGTAGCTGACGGCTGCTCTGGGCGTGCTGAGCTTCTCGCCTTGAAGGCAAAACTGCAGATACCCCTTCAAGTGGGCTGCCTTATTCTCGGCCACTTTAGCCCTTGAAGCGAGCTTCTTGGCTTCTTCCTTGATGGCAGTTGCTTCTGCTTCGAGATTCTTGATGAAGCAAGCCACATTCTCGGCCTTCTCTTCCTTCTGGAGCCTCAGGCTGTCGTACTGCACCATGAGCTCCTCGTCATAGATCTCCCCGGTGTCGGGGTCGTAGCAACTTTCTAAGATGTTCTGGATCTGTTCATTGATCGCGTAAAGTGTCATAATTAAGTCTCCTTTTCTTCTTCCTGAGTGCCCTCTGATAGTCCTTTTTCGGCCAGCACACGTCCGGGCACTTCATGCGCTTGCACATATCGCACGGATTAGTCATATTTCGGAACCGTGCTGTTAAGGTCGAGCCAGATCGGCAGGCCCAGCTTCTTCGCCAGCTCATATTCGGCCATGCAGCCCTTGCTGTCGTTGAAGCCTGGAAGCACCATCATTGCGTCGCAGGTGCTGATCATGCTCTTGCAGACCTTGATGTAGTCGACATGAGCCGCTCCTGGCATCGTCTTGTAAAGCTCCGCCGGATTCACAAAGTCTATCCCGAGCTTCGTCAATCTCTCGGCTGCTGTCCTGAATCTCTCCCTGAAGTCCGATGTCCCTGTGATCGGGCCACTGATGTATATTCTCATTGTATTCCTCCTGTGTTACAAAAAAACACTATGTGATATTATTGATATTGTTGGTATGATAATATGTATAAATGTAACTTCTTTTATATATATTTCGCGTATCCATCAACAGTATCAATATGTTCAATATTATATTTTTTGTATGTCATAATATTTGCTGCCGGTGCCATTGTTGATTCGCGTGATTTTAACGTGGTCAATGGAACCGAAGCGCGGCCTATGCAGCCATAAAAATTTACCGACTTCTTTAGGCCCTCCACCGAGCCATATCTCATGACTACACGCATCATCGATTAAGCCACTGCACCTGCCTCGCCACTGTCCTTTATTTTCGGGGTCGTCCAGGATTGCAAGCACGGCCTGTCGGATCTCTGACGACATATACTGGTCGATGAGTTCCTGTTCTTCGGAGCCGCCTTCGCCGTCACTATCTACAACGATCCACTCCGCATTTTCGAACTTGACGTTCAACTCCGGAAGACCGTCAATGGTTCTGCCCTTCACCGAGATGTGGATTAAGCCTTTTTTCGACTTCCGGAACATGACGATCATCTGAGTAGTTGCGCCCAGCTGACCGGTGCTCCCGATGATATTCGCAAAAGGGTCGTCTGGATCCACGCTCTTGCGGTCATGCGTTACCAAGACGATGGAAACATGGTATTTGTCTGCGAAGCTGTTGAGTGGGCTCAGATCTCGGTAGGCGTGGTCGTATTCCAACTCCTGCCGGTTCTTGCTCTCGGTTCGGATCTTGGAAAAGACGTCGATTACAATGACGCCGATGTCAGGATCCTCTTGCATGTAAGCCTCGAGCTGTTCTATGAGCCCATCATCGAGCTTGTTGGTGGTTCCATCGATGTAGAAATTTTTAGGGATCTCAGCCCCTTTGAGGGCCTTGTTGATGCGGCGCTGTTGAAGTCCCTCGCCGGTCTCGAGGTCAAGATACAATGTCGAGCACCTGTGTGTCTTGTAGCCGAGAAAATCTTCGCCTTTGGCAATCGCAAGGCACATACACAGCGCAAACCATGACTTTCCGAGCTTCGGCTTAGCCGACAGGATGCAGGTGCCCTCGACGAGAAATGGAACCTCTTCGTTGCTGCCGACATAGATCTTCAATGGCGGAAGTTCTTTGGCCAGCAATTCTGCGGCCGTTTTGAGCTTACGGATTACGACCGGTTTTTTCTTGATTTCGGCCGGTTTTTCTACCTCGATAATTTGAATGTCGTGTAGTATATCAGGAGCTGCTGCTATGAGGGCCGCTCTGGTTTCTTCTGTTAAATTGGATGATTCGCCCTTCAAGTTCGTCTACTCCCTTCGCTTTGCTTATAATGAATTTTGATTTTGCCTCAGTGTCGCCGCTACTCAGCAACTGCAGCACGCCCTCGACCTTGTCTGAAAACTCCATGATGTAGATGTAGTATGGCCGGAGCCGGATGTCTTGCGCAATGTCCCGGTTCTCGGCCAGCCACTTCTTCAGCAGTTGGTGGAGCTGACAGTACACGTCATAGACGCGGTTCGTGAGCATGTTAAGGAGCTGTTCGGTTGTTATTGCATCTGGCATATCGGTCACCTCAGCAGGTCTACGATAATGTCGGCAGCATCTTCCGGAGCGCAGAACATGAATACACAGCCGTAACGCTCTTGGATGGTATGCATTGCCTTTGCGAGCCTCGAGCCTTGAATGCAGTTCGGGCTGAATGCGGTGCGTGGATTGAACCACCTCGCCACATCCTCAAGGTCTTCGATGCCTTCGTCGTTCTCCACAAGAATGTAGAGTTGGCATCCGTCCTCTTGTGCCTTTTTGCATTCGGCAATGAACCTCTTGTGTTCCGCTTTCGGGCCGCCGATATTGCCGGCAATCTCTAACATGTTGGCCTTAGTGTCGATGGCAACCTTCGGAGGCAGCGCATAATCCCCATAGGGGAGCTTGCACCGCGTGAGCGAGACGTGCTGTTCCGCCCACGCTTTGTGCTTCAGCTCATGTTTTCCGCTCTGCTGCCTACTATCTTCAATTAGCGTCAGCATGGCTTAAAAAGGAGAATCATCATCAGCAACAGGTACGAAGCCTGATGGCATCGGGATCTCAGAGCTTGCCTTGAGTTTCTTCAGCTCTGGAATCTTGAACTCGCCCTGGCGGATCCTGTCGACCGGCATGATGTTTGCGACCCTGAGACGCTCTTTGACGTCACCGGCATTGGTCTCGTACTCTTCATAGCCGAAGACGACGCCCAGCAGCTTGCCGACAAGTTCATGCTCTGGGAAGCCCTTTTCGATGCGCTCATTGAACTTTGTGCCGTTACTGGCATCGACGGCCAGAATGAATGCCTTGAACATTCCCAGCGCTGTCTCTTTGTAGGATCTGACGAAGCTGTGACGGTAGTCGTTCTCTGAGGATTCGTTCTTGTAGCGGCCTGCCTCCGGGCCCTCTGCGATGTCGTAGACGATGCGGAGATACTGTTTCTCATCTTCGTCTTTTACGGTCGTGATTTTGATGACGTAGCCGCCTGCCGGCAGTCTCTCGAAGTCGCCTGATGCTGGTGTGTTGTTATAGTTTTTGATTGGTTTCATTATCTATCCTCCGAATATTGTTCTTCTATTTTTCTGTTTAGTATTTCTTGAAGTGTTTCTCCATACTGTTCAAAATCGCTTGTTGTATAGACATCACATGGATCGTATGGCCCATCATATTCAGATCGTGCCAACCTTGCAGCGTCTGCACAAGAAATGTACATTTCATCAAGGTCGAGTATTTCGGCTTTTATGATTTCGACGAGCTTGTCATTTTCTAACGCAGATGATTCTTTAAGACAAAAACAATAGTTTGGTCGATTTGAATCTTTTTGATAGAACTTGTTTTTTCTTACATAGAGACGCACTCTTCCCTTAAACTCTCGAAGATCTGAAAGATTGAGGGCTTCAGACGTAAAGCCATAGCTTTCAGGATGATACCAGAGGCCGAGCCATTCTGTCTGTTGTTTATCAAATGGTTTTAACTTTCCCATCCTATTCATACTCCCTGCCTGCGACTTTAATCGGGAAAACGCTATGTATTTCTACAACAACTTGATGAGGCATGCTATAGCGCAGTTTTGCATCATGCTCATTTTGACAAACGTCTTCTAACTGTTTAACGTCCATGATCTCATTCTTAAAAAGCCACCAATACAGCCTCGATGAAATCAAATGATCACCAAATACATGCCGTGTCTGAAAATCTGCGCCGAGCAAATCTGCTACATCTTCAGGATCACCTTTTACCCTGTAGGATGTTCCATAAGTGGTCTCGATTATGGTGAATATTGTGTGTCCACCATCTGCCTCGTATTCATCACCAATAAGATTGCCTACGGTTTCAGGGTTGATGTATAACTCATTGTGTCCATCGGCAGTGGTAAAGTGTATAAATTGCATATTCTCCTCCTAAATCAGCCCAAGTGGGCAGTTCTTACAATGCTCTTCATAGAGCTTAGTTTCCAGTTCTTCACCGGTCTTCTCGTCCTTGTATTGCTCTGGATACTTGCAGTAGTTCTGGCAAATCTCGTATCCGACATGGTCGAGGATCTCGGTGACTTTAATGCGAGTGCGCTTCGGATCTATCCGGTCACTGGTCGGCATAGTGATCCTCCGCATACTTCTTGGCATCCTTCAACACCTGATGCTCGCTGACATCGTGGCCGTTCACCAGAACGAAGTAGGTTGTGTGATCCCAAGTCCCGGGCCTTCCGGAGTGCGGAATGTGCCTCTTGCGACTCTCGATCGTCAGCCAGGGCTTCCGGACGTGCTGATAGGTAATAGTCGTGCCGTTCTCGTCAACGGTTTTTTCGATCATGTTCCACTGTATAGGCATCTTTATAACCTCTCTCCTTTAATACGCTGAAGCTGTCGACGATAATTCATGGCATCAATGACGTTCTTTATGTAGTCAGACACCATTCCGAAAAGCCTTTCATCATCTGACCAAAATGTAATTTCATCATAACCATTACCATTAATGCTGTATCTGATAATTTCATCAGATTGCTTTATCTTTTTATTTTCGGGCATTAGTGCACCTCCCTGTTAGATCTTCTATTGTTTGCTTGTTCTTTTGCGGTTGCCCATCTGCAATTATTAGGTTCGTAGTTCCCAAAGGGATTGATACGGTCTATTGACAGATCTTCGGCATATCCATGAGATAGTGACCATGCCTCAAACGCCTCGAATGAGTCGAGCCACTCCTTGCAAACCTGAATGCCTAAGTTATGGTAATATTTAGCCCGATGATCCTGCGGGTTATAGCATCGACTCTTCATGCCGTTATAGATTCGATACAAACGATAACTATTTAATGGGCTGTCTTTTTTCTTTCTTCGGGAAATGTCTCTGGCAATGATTAGCTCCTTATTGAGACATCCACAACTCTTAGTCTGTCCAGATTTGAGTCTTTGACTATGCGCGATGAACATTGCGCCGCAATCGCATTTACACAGCCAAAGTGAAACACCTTGTTTTGTAGATCCGGCTCTATTTAGAACTGTTAGTCTGCCAAATTTTTCTCCTTCGAGTTGTAATGGCTTCATTTTTCAGATCCTTTCAAACCCCAATATTCACGAATACGCTTTTCAACAAAGGCTAAATCGTTGGGTATCTTGAAGTCGAAGAGCCCCTCTGGTGACTTAGCTGTTGTCATTCCGTCCGACTGTGTGATAAAATAATGATTAGATCCGTCGGTCTGAGTAAGAAGAACAATATCGCAACACCCTTCCAAAGTGAGATAATTGTCCAGCATTTGCCCGACGGTTTTCGCTTTTGTTCGGCCATCTGATGTCACCTGCGTGTGATGCAGCAGGAATACGATTACATCGTCCGGCGTCTGATCGGTAATAAAGGTGAGCAGATCCGCGAAGTTTTTACCTATGCTCGTGTATTTCTGATAACCGCTCTCGTTGGCCTTGCGGAAAAACTCATTGACCATGAGATACTGTGAGTCGTCAATGACATAGGTTTTCAATCCCGGATCTTTTAGTTTGTTGTAGATCATTTCATAGGTTGCGTGTTTAGCAACCATGAAGTTCTTCCCTTCAGGGAACGGCAACGTGCCCTTCTTGACAGAAAAGATGCCGACCTTTTTCGGATCCATATTCTTCAGAGAATAAGTCTTTCCGGATCCGCTTTCACCTTCGATTAGAACTGGAATCCCCATTATTCTTCCTCCTTGTCTGCCTGCAACTCCGCAAGGCGCTTCTCATAGGACTCCGGATCTGTGACCTTCAGGATCGTGTTGAGTGTGCTGTCACTAAAAGACAACTCGTGCTTGTTGTATCCGAGCTTGCTCGCCCCGAAGATCGCACGCTTGAACAGCTCCAGATTGTGTTCCATCGTGATAAACTGCTGATACCTCTCAAGAGGCACCGATACCATAATTGTGTCTGCCATTTTTTCCTCCTTATAATTTAATTAACAAGGCAAGCCATACGCCGCCCCACACTAAGCACCATGCGATGCCAAAGATAACTGTTTTGATTTTCCCCTTCATTTCTCTTTCTCCTTGTTAAACCATTCCGTAAAAATATGCCTCCGAACCATGTATGGCCCCCCTTTGACTCTTGGCAAAAGCGCTCCACTCTCTCGGGCGTATCGCTCTGCCAAATCTCTTCCAATACCAAGCTCGCGTTGAATATCGGAAATTTTCATGATTGCATCGCTCATAGTTCCTCCTTGTGCGATGAATGTAATTCTACACTCTGGCCGAAAAAAATACGCCAAACAATCTCCCAGCTGATACCGCATGCTTCGGCAATTTTCTTCATTTCGCTCACTGAAAACTCGGTTTTGCTCAAAATCTTATTACTGAGTGTCTTTTCTGTGATGCCAAGAGCCTTAGCCAGGTCTTCCCGGGTCATTCCGGCCTTTTTCATGTAGTAAAGCAATAAGTCTTTATCCATTAAAACCCTCCCTTCTTGTGTGTTGAATCAAGTTCTACACTAATTATAGTGCTTTTTTTGCCCTTGTCAACCTTAATTTTACTTTTTTACGGAAAAATATTGCATTTTATTCTACAAGGTATTACAATGCTTTTGGAGGTGATAATATGGACATTTTGGCAGAGCGTATAAAACAAGCACGTGAGGTTCGAGGCCTTTCACAGGCCAAACTTGCCGAACTGGCAGGATATACATCCCGGGCATCTATCAATAAGATCGAAAAAGGGCTGGTTGATATTCCAAGAAGCAAGGTAGACGCAATCGCTAAAGCTCTACATGTTTCACCTGTGTGGTTGCTTGGCTTGACTGAAAAGGGTGGAAGTGATACCTATATCACATACATGGATGAAATAGAACCATTGATTGCCGCAGCGGAAAATGCAACTCGCGAACAAATTATAGAAGCAGCACACTATCTTGAATATTTAAAGAGGTATAAAAATGGCAACCCCTAAGAAACTAAAAAGCGGCCACTGGAGAGCACAGGTTTATCTTGGCCGGAAAGATGGCAAACCGGTCTACGGATCGGTGACAGCCGAGACGAAGGATGACTGCAGCCTTGAAGCTGCCAAGCTGAAAAAGCAAGGATTGCCCCCGGAGAAGGGCCCCGATCTGACGGTCGGACAGGTCGTAGAGCAATATATCGAGAGCTGCGTGCTGTTATCTCCGACGACAGTCAGCGGTTACCGGCACACGGCAGCGAACTTCTTTAAAGATCTCATGGAAGTGCGTGTCGATGACCTCACAGACATACTGCTCCAAGACCACATAAACGCCGAGAGCAAGCGAAAAACCTACCGAGGGACGATTGTGTCACCGAAGTCTGTTCGCAACGCGTGGGGGCTGATTTCGGCCTCTCTGCGGCACATCTGCCACAAAAGCTATGACATCAAACTGCCTCAAAGCGACCCGAAGTTCCTCGAGCTTCCGGAGCCTGACTTCGTGATCCATGCCATTCAGGGAACCGATGTCGAGCTGCCATGCATGCTGGCGCTCTGGTTGTCGCTGTCGATGTCAGAGATCAGGGGCCTGAAGTATTCGAGCATCCGCAATGGCTGCATATACATTGACCAAGTCCTTGTTGATGTCGAAGGCGAAGCGACCGAAAAGGCCCGAGGAAAGGTGTCCAGTAGGAACAGAATGTTAAACTTACCGGAAACGCTGTTCGATCTAATTTCAAAAAATACCGATTATCTAAAATATAAACGCGGTGAGATTTTCGATGACTACCTGATACACCTCACGGCCCATCAGATCAGGAATAAGTTCAAGAAGCTGATGCCCTCGATGACATTCCACCAGCTCCGGCACATGAATGCATCCGTCATGCTGCAGCTGAATGTCCCGGAGAAGTACGCTATGGAGCGTGGAGGCTGGTCGACGCCGCACACTATGAAGAGGGTCTATCAGCACACTTTCAGTGCCGAGAGGAAGCGTGTTGACGATGCGATCGATGCCTACTTTTCAGCAAAATATCACACGAATGCATACACGAAATCCGCAAAGCATTGAAAAATCAACATTCTTCATTGGTTCGAGTCCCATGCCCTCCGCCAAATGCTGAATCCCACAATTTCAACGGTTGTGGGGTTTTTTGTTGAAATTCCAACGGTTTCCGGAGTCGCGCCTTTTGTGCTCGTTCGTGCTCGTTCGTGTTGTTTTGTGCTGTTTTGGGCAAAAATATCACACGAAATATCACACGAAATTTGCTGCAATAAAAAAATCCGGGCCGAAGCCCGGAAAAGCGCTGAGGAAGTAAATCAAAAGGAGTTGGATCTTACATGGCCAGCGCAAGCCATCATTTAACTGTTGTGGTGACGGTGATCGTGCCCTTGCCCTCTATAACCTCAATAATCGCCTTGTTCCCCGACCACTGCAAGTTGTACTTGAGGGGTGCGTCTTTCGGCAGAGAGGTCTGGTCTGAGTAGTCGAGCCACTTGGACATCTTGCCGTGCTTCTGCCAAGACACAGAGGATTTTTCTCCGCCCTTGCAGCGATACCTTCCGCCTTTGGCATCGACATAGGTACATTGGATTCCGCCGTTCCAAGATGGAGTTGCCTCGATGGTGTTCCAAGTGTAGTTGACTCCGCTGATGGCTCTTGTGAAGTCACCCACGAAGTAACCGACATGGGGATAGTTGCCTGTCCACTCTTTTGGGATAAAGAGCAGTTCTGGGCAGAGGGCAACCAACTTAGAGAAGTCCGTTGTGACCTCGGTGCATTGGGCAATCATTTCCTCGCACGTCAGATCCTTGAGTCCGAACTTGCCGGGATTGTAGTAATACTCCCCTTTGTTCTTCGGAAGGACTCCCTGTGACCAGATGAACGCTTTTCCAAGACAATTACAGTCTGCGGAAAAGATTCCGTTGCCCTGATTGTATAATAGATTCTGCGGAAAGACCGCTTTGTAGAAACTGCCCTTGATAGTCCACGGAATCTCACGAATCCCAAGAGCGAAGTCCTTAGAGGTCATCGAAAAGTCACTCATCTTCTTGCTCCTTTTCATGCACTTCGGGGATACCTGCCAAAGAGGTTAAGAGCGACAGTATTCCTGCAAGCACCGAAGCTGACGCAACCATTATCCAGTTGACATCAGACAGAACCGCAGAAGTTCCTATTGAGGCTATTGCAGTCTGACAAATCGTTTTGACCGCTCTTATCCCTGCGTATTTCCACCACTCTTTACTCATTTACTGGTTCCTCTACTGGCTCTGCCACTATCTGTTCATGGTGGATAAACTCTTTGTAGCCTTCCACAACGTCAAGCTGTTCGTCAGCGATTATTACATACGCAGACAGAACATCAGGAGCGTTCCAAAGGGTCTGACAAAGTCCGTGGAACATTGTTTTTGCGTTTGCGAGGTCAGTAATTCCCTCTGCGTGAATAAAATAGTTACCATTGATTACTTTAATGAGTGCATACTTCATTTTATTTCTCCTTTACTGTTAAAGTGCTAATATTTCTGCCATTACCGTTGTGGCTGTGCAGTTAGTGTTAGGTGTTATTGTTCCACCGCTTGCTATTGCGGAAGTGACCTTGTAGAGTGTGTTCTGATATATGAGGTATGAGCCTACTGCATAGTTCTGCGAAGCCTTGTTCGTCTGCTCTGTCGGAGCAATCAGCTTGCTGAAATCCCACGGCAAGCCCACGAGTTTTGTGACCAAATCCTCTGCATAGAACGAGTCATGCCCTACTGGAACAGGAAAACTCTCTGTCAGAAATTCTTCCGTTCCTCCGCTCCAAACTCTCTGTGGGTTTGGGTATGGCGTGAGGGTGAGGTCGGTCGGAGTTGTCAGCTTGTAAACTGTGTTTGTTCCGTCCGTCAGCATCGTGGAGCCATCTGTCGCATCACCTTCCTGATATGCTCTGATGCCCCAATATCTCTTCCCCTGTCCGCTACTCGGATAAATGTCACCATCTGCATAGAGGTTGTTGGAAGCGTCCAGTTTTAGGATGCCGTAAAGAGTGGTATCATCGAGGGGATATGTGATCTCCTGTATGGGGTCGTTGTTCTCGTCAAGCTGAACCACCTTTTTCCCTGTCACGCTCAAGGACTTGATGCTCCCTGCGTCATACGCTTGGTAGGACTGGAACATGGAGAACCGTTTGAGCCATGCCACTCCTGCGCCTGTGGTTGCCCCTTCCAACGAGTAGATGTAGTCAGCGATAGTGGAGCCGAACATCTGAGTAAGGTCAAAGACCTGCAATTTATCAAATGTTATATAGTTACTGGTAGTGGAAGCAGATGCTTGATTGATTCCAAAACATGTGCCAGTACTTGTGCTATCCCAGACATGTGAGAAAATATAATCTTCATCAAAAGGAGCAACGTTATATGCAAGACTAACCCTTTTAATAAGATTACTCGTCCCGTTCGGCGCTCCATTATAAATACCATAGCTACAGCCATAATTTGAGTCCGCATATACTGCTTTACCAGTTATTAAATACTTATGATTCGGATAAATAGAAAAATAAGCTGCTTTCTGATTTGACCCACTCGTTGTCGGAGTAAACGTTATTTTTGTGCCGGTAATTGTTACGGAATCTCTCACCGTGCTCCACTTACTTGCATCAAGTGCCGCAAGCTGATTCCACGCCACGCTCGCTCCCACTATTTCCTCTTCAACCGCACCTGCCTGTGGGGTCTGTCGGAAGTTGTAGGGAACTTTATCCTCTGTGCCTGAGTTGCTCATGAGGGAGTCTGCTATGCCGACTGACATTACGGGGTTGTTGCTGTCGGTCTTGGCGTAGTCCTCAAGGGTCGCCTCAAGGCTTGCCTCAGTGACTTCTCCATCCTGTCCGTTCGTAACCTCAAAGGTCGTTGTGTTGCCGTTGGTATAGGTTATTGTGTAGGTGTCTACCAAGCCGGAAGTGCCTGTCTTTGTGATGCTTGCGATGCCGTTGCCTGTTGCGCCTGTCGCTCCTGTCGCTCCTGTCGCGCCTGTTGCACCAGTAGCACCTTTCTCGGTGATCTGAAGCCAATAAGATGCGTTGCCAAGCGGTATGCCTGCCGGAACAGCCTGTAAAGCAATATAAGAGCCTCCGCCATTCGTCACAATATCCAAGACGGCATAGTTCGTGGCGTTCGACCATGCGCCTTTCGGGGTGACGCTTACTTTTCCAAGATTCTGTGTTGCCATTAAATTACAACCTCCAAATATCCGTTGTTGAGTTGGAACTGCGCTCCCTCGTAATTGGTGTCGTAGTTCATTGTTAGTATTCCCGTAGTCGGGTCTATCTCAAAGGTCGCATAATATACGTTGCCCGTATCGCCTTTGTCGCCTTTGTCACCTTTGAGGTTGTGGAACGCAAAGTCCATATTCTTATTGTCGTCCACCTCAGTGACTGTCACGCTGACGCTCGGAGTGCCTACTGTATTGTCTACGCTTGCCGATGCCGTTAAGCCAAGTATCGACTGTTCAGCTTGCTTTGCGCCCCTCTCTGCGTCCTCTGCTTTGCCCTGTGCGGTTTCCGCAAGTCGTTGAGCAGTTTGAGCGTCCGTCTTGGCTTGCTCCGCTCCACGTTGTGCGGTCTGAGCATCAGTCTTTGCCGTGTTGGCGTTTCGCTCTGCGGTTTCCGCTCCTGACTGTGCTTGTTCTGCTTTTCTCTGAGCGGTTTCGGCAGCAGTCTGTGCGGCACTTGCTCCTCTCTCTGCGGTTTCAGCACCACTCTGAGCCGCTTCTGCCCTCTGTGCGTTCGCAAGGGTTACTGCTCCAAGTTCGGTCAGTTCCTCAACCCAATCTTCGTAGGGGTCGGGTGCTTCTCCGCTTGCCGTACCGATGTCCTGTTCCGTCCATGTCGAGTAGACGATAGACTTCGCTAAGACGTTATCTATGTACCAGAACAGTTCAGCCTTGCCATGCCCCACATAGTAGGTGTCAACATCTGTGACCGTCCATGTGAGAGTCGTTCCGCTCTGCTCTGCCAAAGTGACAGGATATGCGTTCTCGTCCTCTGAACGCTTCGCCAGTAGGACTGCCGTTCCCTGTCCGTATGTTTGAATAAGCCACGACAAGTCGAAAACGATCTGCCTTGCCTCATTCTCTCCCCGAATACCAATAGGTATGCGAGATTCATTAGAAGCTACATTGATGATGTTCATTATATCCACCCTTTAGCTTTTAACTTTTCGTATTCTTCTTTGATGTATGTGTTGCCCTTTAGGGCGTTGATGTAGTGGTCGTATTCCTCTTTGAACCTTTGCATCTCGATTTCGGATTTCACCTCGCCCCTCTTGAGCGATGCGATCTCCGTTGTCAAAAAATTTTTGGTGTTCTCCATGTCAACCGTCTTTAACTGTGTCTGAATGTTGTCCACCGTCCGCTTGACTTCCTCTATCTGCTTCGTCTGTGCGTCAAAGCTTTCCTTGAGGGTGTTCGTCAGCCACTTCTTAACCGAGTCCTTAATCTTGACTCCGCCTGTGATGAGAGCGGCTATAAATGCAATCGCTACTGCGATCTGACCTATTGTTATATTTTCCATGTCCCTATACCAACCTTATAATTGATGATCTAACATAGAATGTCTGTTGCGTAAGGGTCGCTCCACTTCCTCCGGCTGCCTGTTGCATCTTTAGTTCGATGGTGTCCCCTGCCGCACATTGGAACATCGCTGACACGCAACAATCTCCTCCGCCTGTCATTGGGGCTTTTGCTGTGTAGCTCCCCTGTGACTGTGCGTTTGAATCATAGTGGTACGCCCCTATCGTGGTTGCCATCATGGACTTCTCCGAGTTGCTGTACCCTGTCGTGGTCTGATAGCCTGTGGCGCATATCAGATACACTCCGGCTTCTGTGATGTTCCACGTTTTGACAGAAATACTTCCGCTCGTGCCTGTGGCGGATTCATAGGAAGTTTTATCAAAGTTGTTCAGCACCATTCTCTTGACGGTCTCCGGAACCTGATTGAGAATACTTCCGGAGACGTCCGACTGGATCTGCTGGGAAAGTGTCGTCTTTGGTTCGCCGAGCTCGATGAGTGAGTACCTATCAAGCAGCGTATTGTAGACGACCTTGACGACCTTCGCGGTGGCATTGATGCCCCACTTTTCGTAGTAGATCGTGACGGTGTCACAGAGCTTCACTCGTTCCGCATCCGCAACGTCCTTATATTCTTCTGTCTGCCAGATCGGAACGAAGTCGATCGTGAGGTTGTCCTTGACCTGATAGTTGGTCGATGCATCGATGTAGGCCTGAGCAGCTGCCTCGAGATCCGCAAGGGACGGCTGTTCCTCGAACTGATTGGAGAGATCCAGAGCGATTACGCGATCTACAGTGGCCCCGGTTCTGACGACCGGATGATTCACATAGACCACAACATTCTCGTTCGACCAGTAAGGCACGACCGCATTGAACTTGTTACTGGCGTCATACTGCAGGTCGAGGCTCCGGATGTTTTTGCCGTACCTGAGCACGACTCCGTTGTTGGCTCCGCGATTCTGGTGGAGCTTGACGTCCCAAATATCGAACTCGTATTCTCCGGCCCCGAAAACGTCCAGAATGCTCCCTTGTATGCCTCCCATGACGCTTCGGACGCTGGCCGGCGTGTCCAGCTTGAAGGTGGCTGTGACGCTCTTGTCCGTGGTAAAGGAGAAGGGGTTCGCATTCATGCTGTTGGTATATAGTCCCGCTATGGCTCCGGCGCAGGTCGCTGCGGTGAAGGGCTTCACGACGATGCTGTTTAGTCTGTAACTTATATGCCAGGCGTTGATCGTCACCCAGCCGTCGAGCGGTGCCGAGGTCTGGTATATCTCGAAGGGCTGACCGTCTCCGTTGTCGTCGTGGGTCGCAAAAATATAATTACCTGGGATTATCTGATCGAACAGCGGGCCGTCCGTGGGGTATTCCATGACGAGCTCATATTGTCCGTTCCGCTCCTCGGTAACTTCGCACCGTCGCGCGTCGAGTAGTCGTCCGAGGCCCTGGGTCCTGAAGGCTGTTTCGCTGCTTGAGAATAGAATCGGGATCATATTTCCCACCACCTCGGAACTATCGTTATTTTTGACATTGTGCCCATTTTGAGCCTGATGCCTCCGTATGTTATATATGGGTATTTGTTCGGGCTGATAGAGACGTATTGATTAGCCGAGGCGCTTATGTCGGTAATCGAGGGCCCTGGAAAATAACATTCCATGGTCTCGCAGTCTATCGCGATGCCGTATAGGTAACCGGCAGGGTATGATGAAACCGTAATAGTCCACTCGGTGTGCGGGTTGTTTACTTCCTCGATCTTGAAGCTCCCGGCTGCGTAAGCCACTATAATCGGCCGCGCCGTCTCGTTCTTCGGGTTGTATATGGTCGCATTTGCCGTGTAGTCTGTCGCCTGTGCTCCGGTGGTCAGAAACCTCTGGGGCTTGCAGTTGAAGTTTAGGTCGAAATAGAAGTCTTTTCCGCCGCGCTTTACCGTCGGCGCCTGCGGTATGATCGGGACGCCCATTCTGAAATGGTCGGTGTCGTCGGTGCATTCGATCTTGGCGTAACCGCGAATGCTGGCGAGCTGGTAAATCAACCAGTCAAATTCCGCCTTGTCCTTCGCATAACACGGGTATGTAATCGGCACGTTTTTCCAGGTGCCGTGGTCGACGACGAGGTCTCCGGAGCGTCCTGGTATGCTTATAAGCTCCCGGTTCTTCTCCGGCTTGTTGTAGCTTAGAGAGCTGTCGACGTATATATTCGGATAGTTTATTCCGGCGATTTTCAGCGTGTTCATGCCCATACCTGTGCGCTCCTTGCCATCTGCTGCTGAAGTTTCTGTCCGATCGTTTCGGCCAGCGCGTCGTAGTCGTCAACGTTTCCGTTTATTACGACCGAGACTTGCACGCCGCCGGTTCTGCCTGTTGCCTGCGGATCATGCTCATGAGGCTCTTGGCTCCGACTACGACCTCGGCTCCGCGTTCGCCGCCTGCAAGCAACTGACCGTTCTGAGCCCCGAAGATCGTCGGACTGTCGAGGATCATGCCGTTGTCCATGGCTTTGGCATACCACTCGATTCCGAGCCGAGGGATTGATCCGTGGAGGAGGTCCCCTATTTTCCAGCCGGGCGGCTGTATGCCGAAATGCGGGAGGGGTATGTGGGGCAGCTGGATTTTGAAATTAAAGAAGTCCTTTATTTTCTCGACGATGCCTTTGATCCAGTCGACTGCGTCGCGAATCGGTTTCATGATGGCCTCTTTGATGTTGTTGAATGTGGTCGTAACCTTGCCCCAGATCTCCGTTGCCTTGTTTACTATGGCGCCTTTTATGGCTTCCCAGGTGGCTGTTAGGTTGCCCCATAGCTCTATAGCTTTAGCTTTGATGGTGTCCCAATTTTTGTAGAGCGTGATACCTATCGCCACCAGAGCTGCTATTGCCGCAATGACGATGCCTACCGGCCCGGAGAGAGCTGCGAAGGCTGCCTTCAGGATCGGAAGCGCTCCAGAGATCTTCGAGATCAGAGAGAGTACCGGAGATAGACCTGCCACCAGTCCGAGAATCGTCAGGATGACCTTCTGGGTCGTGCCGTCGAGGTTGCCGAACCATGTCAGAGCTTTGCTGACCCATGTCACGAGCTTTTCGAGCATCGGGATCAGAGTTGTCGCCAGTGTGGCGCCGGCCTGTGCAAATGACTGCATAGCCGTAGCCTTGAGCTTGTCGAGTGAATCATTGAACTCACTGGCTCCCTGAACAGCATCGCCTGACATTATCAGACCGGCTGTTTCAGCTTCTTCGCCGAGGGCCTTCAGTTTGGCTCCGCCATCATCGACGATCCCGGCCATCTCCATAGCAGACTTGCCAAAGAGATCCATTGAGAGTTTGTCGCGTTCGGTGCCGTTTTCGACTTGGCCAAGAGCCTCGATGGCTTCATACCAGACATCGACTGCATCGCGCATGTTGCCGTTCTCATCGTAGATGGATATGCCAAGAGTCTGCAGCGCTGAGTTCTCCTCAGACATGTTCTTCGTGAGCTTCTGGACACTCCCGATCATGGTCTCATAACTGACGTCCACGATGTCCTGCGCATACTTGAGCTTCTGCAGTTCCTCGACGGTGAATCCGGTCATCCTGGCATCCGTCAAAAGAGCATCCGCGTTCTGTCCAGCCTTGACGGCCATTGTGATCATGCCTGCAGCCGCAACACCGGCAGCCGTAGACAGACCCTTTGTGGCCTCTGCGGCCTGTCCGGTCTTAGCAGAGAGTGCCTCGAGCCTCGGGGAACATGCATTATATTGCTTCTCGAGATCCTTGAGTTTTTCCGTAGTCTCGATGAGCTCACGCTGGAGTGCGTTCTGCTGCTTGCGATTCTCGGCAGTGTCACCGGCCTTCTTGGACTGCTCGAGGGCCTTCTTCAGTTCTTCCTGGCGTTTCTTAGTATCCTCAACTGCTGACTTGAGCAACTTCTGCTTCTGAGTGAGCAGTGTCACGTTGGACGGATCCAGCTTCAGGAGTCTATTGACATCATTCAGCTGTGACTGCGTATCCTTGAGGGCCTTGTCTGCCTTCTTCAACGCATCGGTCAACGGTGTTACATTTCCGTCGATTTCGATTGTAATTCCGCGAATCCTATTAGATGCCATACTTAAAACCTATCAAAATCGGCTTGAGTCGCTAAGCGCGGATACTCTTCGCCGTCGTTTCCACTTTCGATTATCATGTCAAAGACCATGCCGACATCCAACATATCGAGGTCAGACATCGACAGGCCCATTTGACTGCAGCGCAAAAGAAAAAGACCTGTGGTGAAGGGTCTCTCTGTCGCGCCGCTTATTTTTTTTTACTCTGAGATAGAGGCAAGTTTGATAACTGCCAAAGCTCCACGAGCTGAGGCAAGACGACATAGATGCTGAACATCTCGAATCCATCAAGCCACTCATCGGCTGTGTCCGGGATTGTCGGATCTGCCTGCCGCGCCATGACGTATGCCATGTTCTCAAAAATCAGGAGC
>Ga0265298_10003210_pt1 | contig 21850 bp, 27 predicted proteins | sample AusTroGonzalo_MG_3_FD_193486 | JGI IMG/M metagenome (GOLD analysis project Ga0265298, IMG submission 193486) | Bovine rumen microbial communities from tropical cattle in Woodstock, Queensland, Australia - Gonzalo_01 | ecosystem: Host-associated > Mammals > Digestive system > Stomach > Rumen ...
AGTGCATATTTGACTAATCTATCGGACTGATGTTCTATGTCTCCGTGCTATTTCTGCCCGTATGTAGAACACCTTGCATACGTTACTGTACGTATGCCTTCTATGTCAAACAATTCTTTCTTATTATCTCCGATGAATTCATCCAAGTCTTTTATGCGATAACGACGATGACCGCCGTTAATCCTAACAGCTTTCAATTTACCTTCAGCATCCCAACGTCTCAAAGTACTCTTCGCTATCGAAAGATACTTGCTTGCTTCTTCTATGCTCAACAGTTTATTTGTCATCGTTTATGTCTTCTATTATTTTTTCTATCGCACATCTAGCAGTCTTGATACAATTATCCATTTCTTCTGGTGTTATTTCGGTGTCACCAATCAATGGATATACTTCTCCGTCATATTCAAACGTCTCTTCATCTTTATTTATCTTCACCATTAGTTAATAAAAATTAATTTTTGAATTATTTATTCTTTAAAATTTTGTTCTTTGAATTATTTATCTTATTTTTGCACAATAAAAATAAACAATAGATAATTATTAAGTCAACTGAAGAATGTCGGTTTTCTCGTCACCGAACAAGTTATTGTTGATGATAAGATCTTTGGTAAATAGTTTCGCTGTCCACGAGCGAGGAACTTTCCGGTACACGTAGTCTATCATATTCTTTCCGCTCGGAATTATCTCTGGCTTGATATAACCGCTATGAACCAGGTCTGCAATTGTCCGGATTCTTCCTTCATCATCCTTGACTTTCGAATCCATATGAATACGAACCTTTGCTTCACGTTTCCTATCAGTCAGATTGTCATAGAGTCTGCGGACGGTCTGCTGCATATCTTCGATGCTTTCGAAACAACCAGATATTCTAACATAGCGAAACGTATTCTGAACACTGAACCATCTGCTGAGATCTGTATCCAGCCTGGAATGAAACTCATCACTCAAATCATCGTGATGTCCGTATATCAGCAATTCGTTACATTGTGAACTAGACTCTTCTGGTTGAAACTCACTGACAACATAACCGAGAGTTTTCAATGATGCAGCACATATAGATAATGTACGCACTTCTTCCGGTCTGACAATATCATCCAACTGATACTTTACTTTCGCACTGTATTCATCTGCAACGATGCCGGTGATGTTGTTTCCCTTGAAAGTGCGAGGACTGTAAATGCTCTTCTCGAACCACTCATCTACATTTGTGTCGTTCTGCATTTCCGCTGCGGGATTCTCTTCAATGTCATCGCCGATTTCGCTGAATATTGCATCTGTATTAAACTTCTTTTCTTTTGCCATACTAATTATACTGCCGGGTGAGAGTTAGTTATTAAACTGAAAATTCCTAATTATTCTTAAGAATATATTGGATTCGTTTGTTATAAAGAAAATATTGATTAATTTTGCAATATGAAAAGAATGGATGAGATATTCAATGAATGTAATACAGATGATACTCTGTTGGTGAACCCAATTATAGAGTATCATAGTGTATTGCTGTTTGAATGTCATCCTCGCATTGAAGAATACGGAAGAAAATTTATATTGAAGTCTTCTGTGAAGAGATTGCATAATCAAATAAAGCATTTACTCAATATGCAGTTGAACGGACGCTTTGATATTCTTTCACCAGAAGAAACAAAAAGATTTCCGTTGATAGATGAAATGAAAAAGAAATTACGAAAGAACAATTCATTCACTCTTGATGCAAATATCGACCCAAATAAACGAGAATTGGAAAATTCATTCTTTATGTTAGTTCTACTAGATGAAGACTTCCCGGCTGATGACTGTTTTATAAAATTCATTGCATCGTTAAAACACATTCGCTCGACATTTTATGCAATAAGTATATATGCGTTAGATTTGTTCGAAAGAGAAACTGGACTTGATGTTGGAGTGTGCCATCACATTGATTATCAAATGATGAATCGTTGTCGTCAAAAATTAGACGGTAAGATAAAAGAAGACAAATTGAGTAACCAGTTTGGTATTCCTTGGGTTGATGGAGTATTCTATACATTAAGTAATCGTTATTAAATATGAGTAAAATAGATGAAATATTGAATACTGCTACGCTCGTGGATAATCCAGAAACAAGTGTTGATGAAGATTTGTTCGACAGTCAGTTCGATTATAAGAAAGAACTAGCCGGTGCTTGGGATATATCTCTTCAATATCAGTTCGGCATTCAAATATTCTACAATCGTTCTGAGATTAACGAACAGCAACTGATTCATCGACTCAATTATGTATTGGAACAGACAACTATTGAGAACAGTAAAGTAATAATGATAGACGATGACTATATTGATGGCACCACCAGTCCGTATTCCGGAACATATGACAATAAACTGATGATACTGTATAATATGACAGACAATTTCGTGAAATATTTGTCGTTGTTACAAGCAGTCAAGAAAGCATTACCGAAAGACAAACAATGCGGGATTCATCAGATTAGAGAAGTACAATGTGTTACAACTCGTTCAGATGAAAATCATAAGTTTTTACATAAACGAGAATGTTGCAAATATCCCGAAAATGAAGAGTTGGACACTTGTCTTGGATACTGGTACGGACATTTCGGAGAAGACAGTGAAGCACAGGAAACGTTTGAATTGCATTATAAGATATTCAAAAGAATGTTTGATTTAGCACCGCAATAATAGAATAAGATTATGTATTGGAAATCTAAAAATAAACAAGACAAATCAGCACTGATTACTGAATACCGTCAGAAATACCAGGACACTGGTGTTATCTCGTATTTTGAATCTGACGGCCAGCAATATGAAGCAGAACTGGACCAGGTCTGCCGCCAGGACATTTCCCGTATTTTTCAGATGCTCGGAATTTCTCAAGATGAGATTCTGAAACGGGCAGAGACTTCTCATAATGTCAAGTGGATGAACGAGCATTCACTTATCGAAATAGTGAAATGGTTTGCTAAACAATGGGAAGATGACGAGAAATTCATCAATGATAATCTCCGGGTAGCAACAGATGTCAGTAAACTGTTCTCGGCGATAGAAAGTGCAGATGAGTTTCCAAGTGATATAACTGAAATGTTGGAAGGCGGAGAAATGCCGCTTCTTTAATTATGAGCAGGATAGACGATATATTCAACAGATGCACAATAGACGAGCGAGATGATGAACATATAGAAGTCATCGATGAACGAGACTATTGCGGATGTGTATTTCGATATAATGATACTATTACAGACGGTCATTATCGAGATAATATCCAACATATTCATCGTCTGCATTATATGTTAGAGAATAGTCCGTTCATCGAAATCCATCAGATGAAATGTATTAACGGGTTTGGAGACAATCATAAAGACCCCTTTAAACAATGGCAAAAAGAACAGCCGTTTATTGTTGATGTTGAAATGAAACCAAGTCCGGCGATTATTAATAAAAAGAAGAAATTGATTCGTCGCAGTCAAGCGAATAAATTGAAGTCAGAATTATTAGTGCGGTTCCGCTTTACAGAAACAGCAACAGAGTACGATGCGATGATATTCATCTTTAAATATATCGTACAATGTGGTTTGAAGTTAGTGAAATGTACAAGATTCAACAAAGACTGGCTAGAATGTGATACTGATGAAGATGAACTGTTTGGTGATTCAGAAAGTGTTACGTTAGCATTAAAACGACTTCCGATGCTTGTGGAGAATAATGTTTCACTGATTAGTTATGTTCAGGATGTTCTTTGGTTATGGGGTTTTTATCATATACAATTGACAAAATTCAAAAATGAACTCCACGAGAAAGTTCCGAAAGAGTTGATAGTGTCAGTTATTGAATCTATACAAATAGAAATAGCACGAATGAAGTTCCGGAAGAAAGGCGGTATCGGTTTTAAATATATTACTTCGTTGAGAACATCAGATGCTGTTACTACTGGAAGATATGTCCGTGAGTTTGCAATATATGCAAAGACTGCTTCTGAATTACACATTAAAGTATCAGAATTAAATACTGCTCTAGAACAATTGACTAAAGAATGTAATTCTTGTGTAGTATGGAAACCGTTTGCTGAAAATGTTCGTATATGTCGGTCATTGTCTTCATATATAAGGATGAACTTTCCACAAGAAGCGGAACGATATAGAACTATACCAGACCGAGGTTATAAGATGAATATGTTTGGTCAGATGATTGCCAATCATTGTAAGCCGGAAGATATTCATAACTATAATCAGCGAGAACTCATCGAAACAATCGTGAAATATATAAACAGTGATGAACTGAATAACGAAATAAGAAAATACTTATGAATAAAAAGATAAGAAAGATTCTGTTCCTGGATATTGACGGTGTTCTGAACTCAGAGAAATGGGTGAATTACTGTCACGAGAATCACATCGAATATAACAAAGATGTTTACGGTCAGGACCGCGAATTGGATCCGAGTGCTGTTGCACTCATTGACAAGATTAACGAGGGAGTCAACGGTGAACTGGAGTTGATTATATCGAGTTCGTGGCGCAGTACAATGGAAGATACAGTTGCTCGATTGCACACTCAGGGACTGAAATGCCCAATTGCCGGACCATTGACACATCCGCCTGGAAAGAGTGAATTCGAAGATTTCATCTGCCGAGGTTCAGTGATTCATCAGTGGCTGTTGAAACAACGATTATTTGAAGGATACGAATGGTGCTGGAATGACGAAGACAATGACTATCAGCCGTTTACATATTGCATCATCGATGATGATGAGGATATGCTCTATTCGCAACGGTTCTATTTTGTGAATACTTCTTATCGTTACGGATTGACTGAGGCTGGAGCACAACGAGCAATCTCTATATTGAATGCTAAAGATTCATTGCTAGAAAATAACTGTTAAACATCGTTAATGTGTACTAAATAATGATTATTTGTTGCAAAAATATAGAAATTATTCGTATCTTTGCAACAAATAAAACATTATATATGGGCGACTGGTTTGATAAACTCACAGAAGAAGATGTTCTTCACGAAGAACAGACATCACTTGTTGATATAGATAACATCAATGAGTGTGATTTCTTATTGGAAGTTCGTGTGAAGTTCGAGAAGGAACAGCAGATAGAACGTGCTGAACGATTGGCTCATCGCATCGAACTGCTTGCGGAGAATAGTTTGATTCTCAGCAATATGCGAACAGCAGAGCCTATTATTGAACCGTTTATCGATGCTCGCAACACAGTACTGAAGATGTTCATCGGATTCAATAAAGCATATGATTTTCAGCCTCTTCTGTTCTTCCAGTTTGTACATAAACTATGCGTACTGATAGACATCAAAGTCGGTCCGGGCGGAGTTGACCAGATGCCGATGTATTTCCGTCTGGAAGATAGAGGAAAGGATAGGGAAAGTCCGTTGAACAGTGTATTTGAGATGGCAACAGATAAGATTCCACGTATTGCAAAGTGGGACTATGAGAACGTATGCACTGACTGTATGCAGAATATGATGCCGGTGCTGCGTTATGAAAAATACGCATCAAGAAATCTCGAGAAGATTTTCAACCAAATCAAATACTGGTTTGTGCTTCGTTCAATGTGTGACCGTCGTACAGGAACATATCACCTGGCATTTTATCCAGAAGAAAAAGAAAGTTACGGCAGATACAAAGCAAACTATGACCATCCGATGTTCATTCACAGTGAATCTGCTTATGAACTCATATATCATTATTATACTGTCCATGCATTGATGGAACGTTTCGAAAAAGCCGGAGACAGTCCTATCTTCAGCAGGTTCCAACTACCGTCGAGCAATCATCTGGACCGTAAGGTCATCGATGTATTCCTGGAGATGCACGGCGAGCCGGCACACGACAAGAGCAAGATGGAAGAGATGTCTAAAGGACTAGCCGGCAATGTCTATAAGATTGTCAAGAAGCAGCATCTTAGTGATTTGTGGGAGACACTTGATTGTGCGTTCACTGAAATCAATAAATTGCATCCGGGCAAAAAGAAGAACAAGAAAAAGTGATTTATTATGGCAGACTGGTTCGACAAGATAAAGACCGAAGACATAACAGACCCTGATGTGGAATCTCCTCATCGCACCGAAGATGACTATCCGGTGAGGATGGTTATTAACTGCGGTATGGGTCAGATAGAAGACGAAGCATATCATAACTGTATGAATGTGCTTCGTAGAGTCTTTTATGTGCTCAGCACATCACATCTTATTCGTGAATGGGAAGTTGTAAAGTTGAATTGTGCAGACCGCGCTCTGACAGAAATATCCGCAGAATTCAACATAGGTTATGTTGTTCACGAGAATCTTTATTATCGTCTCGAAATGATGATTTATCTGATACCAGACCTGACTGAATATTCTGTACAGGATATGGTCAGAGTGATGCAGTTCACGAACAAAATATGCCGTATCATCGCAGACCCTGGTAACCGGTTCGCTAATGAAAATTTCAAGAAGTTATATTACGATGCTTATTTTGCATATATCCGTCGGGGATTCAATCAGAATCTGCCCATGACAATCAACATCCCAACATTGTTAGCTTCCGGAACATTCTCAACACTAGACCTGAGCGATATACTAGTTGCATTCAATGTATTTACGAAAGTAAAGTCATCAATGGAACTGTTTGACGATCTCCAGTTTCGATTCCGTTTTGCAAGTGAACTGGCTATGATGTATGTTCCGAAGAAAGACGAATATCAGTTCCCCTGTGCAATTGAAACTTGGGATGATTCTGACCCATTGGAGTATAAACCCGTGACACTCTCGTATATGATACGTGGGAAGAATCCGAAGCAACTCGGCTATCACTATTTTATTATCAATAAGGTTGCAACATTCTGTCAGTCGTTCTATTTGTCTTGCTATCCACCAGGAAAACTCAAGGTACTGGAATTGTTCGAAGCAACAGAGCCGAAAGACGATGACAGGAAACAGGCAGTCTGGTATATGGATTGTTTCACGAACAACATCAATATGTTAAAGCAGGCAAACGTATCATCATTGGGTCTTGTTGAACGTATGTGCTTCGAATTCGACCGGATGATGGACTATAATGTCAAGTATCAGTCAGCCGTTGATGCTGCTAAACAATACGTTAATAAAGCCAAAGAAGATGAGAAAAACTTTTTGAACAAAAGAAAGTGGCTATGAGTGAAGAGAATAAGAAATACAGAGACTGGTTCGATAAGATGAATGAATCTGACATTGCTGCTGCTCCAGAAGAGGAAGTAGAAGCCGGCATTGATATGACACATTATCGTTATTCTTTTAGTCTGATAATAGAAAATGATGAAGCAATATCTCGTGTAATCATTAAGAAATTGCAGCAGTTGATGCGTAATAATTCAGAAGTAACTGACTGGGCTTTCTCAGAACAGAGAGTGACAGAGAACAACAAACTGCGGATTGACGGTGTGTTCAACTACGAGCCGGAAAATCCAGAACAGGTTCTATTGTTTATGTCAGCATTGGCTAAAATCATCTGTTATCGTATCGGCCTGGACGAAAATACAAATAGGAATATCGAACTGAAATGCTTGAATACAGAAGGACGTTCGGGTGGATGTACGATGCTGACAGTGTTCAATAGTGAACTTAAGAAGTGGGCTACATTAGCAGATACTGAAACAGATTCCACAGATGAGAAAGTGACAAGTGCAGCCGGCCGGTTCAAGCGAGATGGTGAAATGTTATGTGAGTTGTTCGGAACTCCGATTCAAGATATTCCGGGAACAAAGTTCGAGAACAAGATATTGCCGTATGTGTGGTCTATCAAAAACAGAAAGCAGTTGTGGAAAATGCACGACAAGAAAGGCAATTGGTTCAAAGATATTCCAGTGATGTTCGGAGATGATTGGGAATTTCCGACTCCAAATATACGCATCTACGGAAAAGATGTTCTTGATTTGTATCATCGCTTTATGGTCTTTTTGTCATCAGCATACGAACTTGAATATGATGAATATGCATATGATACGAACAATCACAAAGGTGAATCTTTTCCTGGCATCGGCCAGATAGCAAATATTGAACAGTTGTCTGACACTGCTGATTTCTTCCGGGGAGTGCTTGTATATAAGCATCGGATGACTCGTATATATCTGAACGGACAGTACTACGAGGGCAGAGTTGACCATGAAGTAAAAGAGATTGTCCGTAATATCAAACTGAAAGCGAAAGAGCACCCAGACTCTTTCACGAAGAAAATTGCAGTCTCGATGCTCTCTGATTATGTCCGTCAGTTACCAGATCAGACATTGTTGAAATAATTCAGCCCTGGATATATTTGTCAACCATCTTGATGATTTTCTCAGGAGAAGTTGCTTTTGCTCTGCACACTGATTCAACTACTCCGCCGAGATATGCGAAGTATGCCTTTGTCTGTGCAGTTGCTTCAGTGAGGATTCTTGTGCGGAAATGTTCATATACAGGATTCACTCCGCGCATCGTAGCAACAGAGAAACGGTGGTCTCGCTTGTCTCGCAGTTTCGTGCAGTTGATGAGTACGAACATAATCACTAGCAATGTGCCGACACAGTCTTTGTAGATGAAACGTCCGAAACTCTTGTCAGTCTCTTCATCAGTAACACCTATCCACATACCTATCTGACCTTCATATTCATCTTCACCAGGAAGGAACAGTCTCATCTTGCTGTCCTTGTCGAATGCCTTGAAGAAAATCGGATTCGTGACTTCTTCAGTAAAGAAATCATCCCATTCCAATTTGGTAATATCAACACCTCCGATAAACAATTCGTCAGACAAGCCTTGCTGCTTCTCGAGAATATCTTTGAGATTCACTGCATTCTTCTTAGACTTGCCTTTCTTCTTCTCAACATTTTTCTTTATGAGTTTGCGATCTGTCTCAATCGTGATTTTCGCTCCAGTCGGAAGTGTGTATGTATTATCGTTTTTATCTTTCTTCATTTTCGAGGTCATCTAAAGTTATTTTATTTGCATACTCGAGCATTTTCTGTCCGTTGTATGCCTTGACTGAACAGTATCCCCGAATCAATCCAGCAACATAAGAGAGTCTGCGCTTGACTGGTTCATTCTTCTCTTGCTCTAAGAGTTCAGCATAGTGCTCGAATAGAATGTCGATTCCGTTCAACGTAGCAAAGCGATAATTACGGTGAGTCTTGTCCTCAACATTCGTTCCGAGAATAGCGAACACCATCAGATACTCCATTACCTCTCCGAGATTGTTCCTGAACAGTTCAGTCTGGTATTCATCCTCAGTGTCCATATCAATCAAGCATATCCAAGTTCCGACAGCACTTTTGTACTTTCCTTCTTCGAGTTGGATAAGAGCATCCGGGTATGGTGTCGGATTCCATTTGCTGAACAGCACATTGTTCTTCGGATTATAATAATCATCGAGAGTCAGTTTGCTGACATCGATATTCGCCGGGAACTGAGCTGGGTCTTTTTCCCGCATCATTTTTGCTGCGGGCGGTTTTTTGCCGTAGAACTTCACTTCGTTTCCGGTCCTGGTGTAATAATTGCCCGATGGTGTCTGGTAATATACACCGTCAGTTATCTTCTTTTTCTTTGTCATGCTCGTTAAAAAATATCAGTTGTAAGAGACTCTACGTATTCGCAGATTTCCTCTGGATTGCTTTTCGTATAGTGGATTGTTGCCCAAGCAACACCGGCTTTATAGTGGAGATTTCTCCAGAGGATACGCTCATCTTTGCCGTTGTTAAGTTCCATATTGGCTATGAATGTGCCGGTAAACATTTGAACGTATGGCAATGCATTCGGAAGATAGATATGTCCTTTCTTGTCTTCTATAGTACCCATCGTCCGGAATACCTCTAAGAACAAGCAGAGTCCAGCCATTGTCTTGCTCCAAACTATCTTATCGAACACTGGAACTCCAGTAGTTCCATCATTCAATATGAACTTGAACCCGATACGCTTGGTTTCTTCGTTGTAATAGAACACGTCTTCCTGTTTGGGGCTTGCTGCTTTTGCTGCCAAAGAATAAATCTGATTCATTCCGGGTGCAAGCATCATCGGCAACTGAAATATCTTCGTCATCAACTCTTTTTCGTATTCGGGTGTATATGCAGTTCCGTCTTCTATATGACGGAATGCATCTTTCAGAGACTCTGCAATTGTACCGTCTGGAGAGAAACCGGAGAATCCAGTCCCGTCTGTATTCAAGCCAGGAGCAGCATGAACATGATTCATAATATTGTCTTCTTGAGCATTATATTGTGGCTGTTCATTTTGCTTCTTCGGATTCGGAATAATCTGCTGCTGTTGAAACGGTCTTCGCTGCTGGCTGTTCTTTGAACCACCGCGAGACATACTCTTGACAGTCAGTTCCTGACCGCTTAACGTTGTATCGAATGGTATGTTTCTCTTCTTTCCCATAAAATATCTATCTTTCGAATTACAGCAATTTGGACTTCAGACATTCGATGAATTGTTCCTGAGTTAACGTACAGCCAGCTGCACCCTGATGACCACCGCCGTTGAAATGCGTTTTCATATATTCACCGCAATGGAACGTATCATCAGAATGTGTATTATAAAGCGAGACAGTCCAGTTTCCGTTCTTCTGATGCTTGAATACGATGCTGTTGTCTGCTTTGTCTTTAAACGGTTCAAACATCGTTGAATTCGTTGCACCCATATGGAATATTGCTATTGCTGACCTTGCTGGTTCACCAGATTGTAGTTTCCAGTTGAAATCGCCGCTGTCTCTGATGATATTCGTAATATCCTGTTCGATGAACGCATTGATGACTTCTCCGGTCTTTCTGAATTCCACAACATCATAGTCAACCAATCGGTGAGTTTTGAAGAGTGTGTCTTCCATTCGCTTGGAAATATACTCATATACTTTCTGGAATTCAAGGTTGAACTTTGTAGTTACTCCACGATTCACATCCATTACTTCTTTGCGTTCGTATCCCATCTGTTCGTATGTCCAAGAATCCCACGCAGATAGGACTCGTAGCAACTCCGGTGTGTCCTGATTGTTGTAGTACTCATCGAACGGATCGTATAGGAATTTCCAGACACATAGTATAGCTGAGCGATTCGTTTCACGTACTCCCGGAACATCATCAAAATGCTTCACGAAAGACTCTTTGATGATAGGAGCGTGATGGTCACACCACACAAAACTGTTTCCGAACTCAGACCACAACTTCTTCATATAAGCAGTGTCATTGAATGAAATGTCAGTCATAACAAGGTCGGTGTATTTCTGATGTAGCTGCTTGGGTGTCGTTGATGCAGCAAATTCAGATAACTGATTGTAGTCAGCACCCATCAAAGTAATATTATCTTCAGAAATTTTCAGTTCATTCACGAGATAATGATAGAAGATAGCACCAGAGAAAACTCCGTCGTTATCTTCCCTATGATAAATCAATAAAAACTTTCTTTCTTCCATAAAATACATTTGATAATTAGTTTGTTAATTGTACTATATAGAAGAAAGAAAGTCTCAATGAGGATTAATGCTTATCTTTTGTGTTGGCTCGTTTGTATGCTTCGCGGCCTCGCTCATATGCATCGACTGTGACATCAAGAATCTTTTTCTCTCGCTTGGCACTCCACTCATCCTGTACGATTCCTGTCATAACCATTGTCTTTGAAGGATTGCTTCCGCTTCGTCCTTCTATCTCAATCATCTTCTGTTGTTTATTCAATGTATTGACTGTATCTTCAAGGATGCCGACAAGATTAGCTAGTTGCTGGAAATCTGCTTTCTCGATTGAACCTTCATCAAGATTCACAAGCATACGTATCTTCTGACGAAGTTCCTCACTGACAACCTGCTCTATCTGTTGACGAGTCATTGTCTAGCGCATCTGATTCTTTCTCTGTTCAGAAATCACAGGACTTTCTCCGATTACATTGTCATTAATCTTATCTAGTCTTCCGGCATTATTCTGTTCAACACCAGTCATCTTAGGCAGTTTAGCATGCTCGGTATTCTCATCTATCTTCTACATCGGTCCGATTTCTGATTTTTCAGACTGCTCGATAGCGTTCATCTGCTGAGTATTGCTCTTCTCCGTTTCAATGAGTTCGCTCATCGTCATATCAGAATGTTCTCCAGACAAATCCGGTTTCACGAAATTCATAACACCCGTTTTCTCAGTCTGCTCAATCGGAGTCATATTGATTGGTGTATCGTTCTCAGATATTTCTATCGGATGCATTGACTGTTCCGGAGTCTCAAGATTAGCATCCAGAGTATTCATATTCATTTCCGGTGTTTCTTCATTCTGAATAATGCGGACATCTTTCAACTTCGTTTCGTGTGTATCCTGAGAGATGTTGTTCATCTGCATCTTGGGAGTATCTGTATTCTCATCGATTCTGACATCTTTCAAGCGGAAATCATACGAAGTCTGCTGAACTTGAGACATCTGCATTTCCGGAATTTCTGTATTCTGGTCAATAGGAATGTTCTTCAGTTCAGACTGCACATCATTGTCGATGATACCAGTCATATTCATCTCTCCTGACTTCTCTGTCTCAACAAGTCCGTTCATCTGCTGTTCAGGATGCTCAAGATTCAAATCAAGACCAGTCAACTGCACTTCGGGTATCTCTGTGTTCTTGTCGATTTCGCGGAGGTTCAACTCGGGAGATTCCAGATTCTTGACAACACCCTGCATCTGCTGCTGAGGTTTCTCAAGATTGAGATCCGGTTGCTGCATATTCTGCTCTGTTTTCTCAAGATTCGGTTGAAGTTCTGTCAAAGCAACTTCCGGTTTCTCGAGATTCTGCTCCTGTTCCTGCATCTGGACTTCTGCTTTCTCGAGATTTTGTACGATGCCGCTCAATTGCTGTTTAGCAATTTCAAGATTCTTCACAACATCAGTCATCTGATGCTCGGGTAATTCAAGGTTCTTGAATATCTCGTTCATCTGTGTACAAACCTTATCGAGATTCTTCTCAATATCTGCCATCTGATGCTCCGGCAGATTCAAAGTCTTTATCAGTTCGAACATCTGCTGCGGTGTCACTTCCTATGGGCCCAATACGTTCATCATCGGAACACATACTTTCTCCAGGTTCATAATGATGTCAGTCATCTGAAGCAGAGTCTTTGAAATGTCTTTTTCGATTTCAAAGAACTGCATATCCGGTTTCTGAAGATTTAACTGGAGTTGCTGCAAGTCAACGCGGCTCTTTTCAAGGTTCTTGATAAGTTCAACCATCGGCTCACATTGTTTCTCTATGTCCTTGAATATCTCAACCATCGACAAACCGGGCAGAGGCTCCGGGTCGAACAGTTCAACATTCACCTGACGGAGTTTCCAGAGATATTTCTCGATTTGCATAAACGGATGACATACATTATCAAGATACTGGTCCAGTGTGACGAAATCAGTCTGATTCTTGTCAAGGTACTGTATGATTTCGAACATCGGCTCACATATATGACTCAGATACTACTCCAGATGAATCATCGGATGACAGTTCTTATGCAAGTCTATGAGCAGTTGCTGAAGTTCCTGGTCCGGATGGTCAAGATTCAGTTCTAGTTGTAGCATATCAACACAGGGCTTAGTCTCATCGATTAATAAATCGATAAGAGCCTGTTCCGGATTCTCAAGACCTGTAATCTCTACATTATTCAGTTTGTTCATCTTCTTGAGATACGGATCCAATTTGACATAGTCCTGCTTCGGGTTCTCTCCGCCAGTGATAAGCACTGGATTCAAATCATATGTCTCGAGATTCAAACTGATGTCAACCATCGGTTCACACGGTTTCTCTTCGTACATCTCCAAGTCGATGAAATCTTGCTTGGGCTTATCATCATATATGCTCAAGTCAATTAGTTCCTGTTTCGGCTTGTCCTCGTTAATGCTCAAGTCAATCATCGGCTCACACGGTTTATCATCACGAATGTCTAGGTCAACAAATTCTTGTTTCGGGTTCTCTCCGCCGGTGATATAGACTTTGTTGAGTTCTTCCATTTTAGTCAGATTTGCACTGATGTCAACATATGGTGTGCACGGATGTTCATCGTTTATACTGATGTCAATCAGTGTCTGCTCAGGCGGTGTCCCGCCCTCTGGAATCAAATCTTCTGGAATCTCTTCAAGTTTCTCCAAGTTCAGACTGATGTCAACCATCGGCAGACAGTTCTTGTCCAGATTCATATCCAGTTGCCATTGCATCAATGCCCGAACCAACTGACGGATACGATGACGGAGGTCTCGGTTCGCTCCAGCAATGTCGATGCGTACCATATGACGAGCTATCATACCCATCATCGTATAAGGTTCATCGTAGAGTCTTGCGAGGTCATTGACGAAATAGTAGCGGTTGGATGTTCGGGAGTCACGAATCAACTATGTGCGTGATGTCACGACATCTTTCACACTGTCCCACAAATCCTTGAAGTTGCGCACAACGTAGCCCTCTTCCTTGACAGTTGCATAGTGCCAGGTCTCATCCATTTCCTAATCGATTGTTGCAGTAGCGGCAACAGAGCCTTTCATCATCTCATCATCGTTCCAGTCACCGAAATAGTGAACCTTTGCAGTTCTTGATGATGCAGCGTTCCACGTAGCACCCAATGCGAATTCATCAGGCAGCATAAACATCTTCTGCATCCATACGAACTACCAGGCGATGTTCTAACCGTTGAGATCTGTCTGTGTTGCCTCATCAATCGGATCATAATAGTAGAAGTCACTCTTCGTCATCACATCCTTGATGAACTTGATACGCTGGAACATCTTATTGACCATAAAGGTCTTAACATTATGAACCTTGATGTCGATAGTCGGAGCAGAAGAACTGTCATCGAAGTAATTCTGGGAATAATCAGACCGATCTTCAGATTTAATGACAAATTCACACGGTCCGCATTCATATGCGATAATCGGGCTGAACTCTGTATCAGGAGACAGCAGACCGGGATTCATCGTAATAGCACGTCGGTCGAAGATGTAGATAATCATCTTGAAGTACCGGTGAATGTCGGGCAGAGCCCATCGCTGGTACACATCATCCCAAGCAGCTTTTCTATACAGTTCAAGCAATGTGCGGAGTTTCAAGTCGATGCCGTCAGACAGACACTGAAGTTTCAATGTCACATCTTTCAGACGCTGACCGCGCTGTGCATCGAAATCAGCTAGTTTGTCAATGCCTATAATCTTCTGGAAAAGATAAGGGAAGTCTTTCTGCAACACATATAGTCCCTCTACGAAATTCATCAGATACTGACCCCGGCGGTCCTGGTTTCTGCTGAACAGATAGTTGGCGGCATTGTATGTCATCTGATTGTTGAAGTCATACATCTCTCCGCGATAGTCTTCTGTCGGAGGCATGAAGTTCAAGTCCATCAGTCCCATCGGCATCGAATCGTAGTCATTCATCCACGTATTACTGATTAACGAACTCTTCTGAAACTCAGCAATATCAGCCATATCCGTTATCGACGCTCCCCACTCACCGAATTCCACTTTGAATGTCAGTGCAGTCGGGTCCTCGAATCCGTCCAGGAATACTTCGTTATATGACTGTGAACCATATTCATTTCCGAGACGGAATCTACGAAGTTTATCCTGCTGAATCAGATGACGGCCGACATCCAGTGTATCTGCTGCATCGTTATATACAGGTTCGGTCGGCCAGTTCTTTCCCATATCGATAGAACCTATCCGTCCGGTCAACAACGACTGCAATGCCGGCAAGACATTGTTCTTGACAGCATCACCGACAGATTTCCAGAACGACTTCTTCTTAGGAGTTCCGTCTGGATTGTCTGTTCCCGTTTCCATTCCCTCTGTGAAGTTGGAAGCAGAATGTTTCCACGGGCCGTAGTTTGTACCCATCGACTGGGCGTGTTGTTGTAGGTTCATTTATATCGTATAATGAAAGTTCTGTTTTATTTATGCAGCAACTGTCCAGAATCATCTTGCCGGAGAATAGAAATCTGCCGGGTTCTTCACATTCGGAGAATCAGTGATAATCAGTTTCGATGCATTCCGTGTCACTTCTGACATCGCATCGAGCATTGCAGTCTCCGTAGTCATCTCATATTCATTCTCGTAGAGTCTGATATTGCGTATGTTCAGACCTGTCTTGACAGCCGGAATACTCAGTTCTTCAAACGAGAATTCTCCTGGTTTTCGTGTATTCGCCTTGACAAATTCCTGGACGAACATATCTCCGCTGTCGTCGTTCATCAACGGCTGCATGAACAATGCTGCCCCGGCAGGACTGAAGTCGATTGCCAGGTAGTTCCATCCGTTCCAGTTAACCTACTTGGACAATACTACGTCTTTCGAGAATTCTCCGAAAACGAACGAGATTGTATTCGAAATCGGGTTGATATGAATATTGAACGTATCGTTATCAGACGAAATAATGTCGAATGCCGGTGATTTCTGGATGCGCATATTGCTGAGCGAAGCCCAGTCCTTATGCTTCCGGTCGAGCCGCATTGCTTCACTTAACTTGATACGCAATCCGATTCCGTTTGCAACTGAACAGTCATTCGGAAGTTCACAGACCTCAGCATCTACACTGATGAACTTTCCGCGGCTCAATGTCACAACGTTTCCGACTGTCAGTTTCAAAGAAGTCTCAATAGTGTAATAGCGATACTTCGCATCCTGGAAATAGAATGTCAGGCTGCGCACGGGAGAGTCCTTGACTTTCGAAGAAGCGGGCTGATGCCGAAGCCAGCATGTATATATCCAGTGAATCCTCGGGCATTCGGGATCGTAGATTGCACGAGAATGATATACTACCGGCTCTTCTGCAATACGGAAATCATAATAGGCATTCGATATATGATTATTATGCGGTCCGATGAGTTCCTCTGTCACAACACAACCCATATCGAAGTCTTTCTGCGGACTGACGTATGAAGTCTGTTGAAGCGAAGTCTCTACCTCTGCAACAGTGTCTGCAACTTCCTGAGAAATAATATCTCCGAACAAGTCTTCCTGAGAAACCGTCATCTCTTCCAACGACTGTTTCAAGTCCGGATTCTCGCGACGAGAAGCAGTGGGTGTATATTTCGTCAGAGACAGTTTATAGTGGGTCGGCATAGACTGTATCGCATAGACAACGGTTGATGAGCCGACTTCATATATTTTATGCAGTCTCATTATATAGATGATGTCTCCTTTCTGCGGCTGTGTGTCGTTGCCGTACTGTGCCTGCCAGTCGCTGATTGTCATTACAACTTCTGGAATAGGCTGATATTCGATACCGAAGAGTCCGACATTGTAGTCACCGGGAGAATAAGAACCATCAGTCATAATGATTTTCAACTGATGACCGCAGTCTTCTACATTATATAATGTATATTCCTGGAAAATAACAGCATCTTCAGAGTTCTGATGCGGTGTGGCACGGAAATACATCGCTTCCTGTCCGACAGTGTCCACTGCTGTCTGCTACAGGTTTTGTATAATATTGTAGGCTGATTGAGCCATTTCATTTATATTAATTGCCATAAAACTGTCACTTTCTATTTTTCATTTTCTTGCGAATTCGTTTGCAGAAATCATCAACATCTTCATAATATATAGACGGGTTCTTGCTTATGTCTACATCATCTAATGTTGTCCGGACATATAATATGAAATTGTTCAATGCCTGTTTATTCTTGCCCGAACCGCGCAATAGTTCAGCTGCCAGTTTCATACCTTCATAAATTATTAACCCCCACTCTTTGTGTAGATAATACAGAGAAAGGTTCCCTTTGCTGTCATCTTCACTCGGCAACTGGTACTATCCGTTTCTTTCCCGGAACAATCTTGGGATCATTGAGCCGAAATTCCTGTAATTTCCTATGTTCTTGAATGCGTTGACGAAAAACGAACTCAACTGAATAACAAACATATTTGAAATATTGTCAGAATTGAATTGTATAAACACTTCAGATGCTTTGTCAGTTGTTCCGAAATTTTTGTCAAGTGCATTCTCATAACTGAAGACAGTACCGCATAACTTCTCAGCAGTCGGATATGGAAGAACCGTAATTGAGTAATCATCAAGATAATTGCTCAACAGAGTATCAAGCATCTGTTTTGACTTCTCGTATTCGAAGTAATCGCTTTTTCTCTACAATTGAAAACCTATACAACAGTGGTATCTTTCCGGATTAACACTGTTATCTTCTATTGTTACACTGTCGGCATCGTTAATGTCGGCATCTGTTATTTTATCCAAATAATCTTCATTTATTAGCATGCAATATTTATTTGCAAAAACAAGCAATGCAATCAGCAGCATTTCGGCAATTGAGTCAGGTACTTATGCTCGCTAATTGCATATAATTTCGCTGCTCGCTTATCCAGATAATTCTGCATAACTTCTTGTCGATTTCCCCATAAGTCGGGAATCATATGGAAGTCGTCGTGAAGATGCTGATATAAGGCTTCGTTCCGAAGATTCGGTGTAATCTTCTCCGGGGTTCGCCATAATAGTTCGAATACTTTTTGACTTTCTATGTTCAGGAAGAAACCATCCGGTCGAGCCAACCAGCAATATGCGTACCACTTCTTTGAAAACATTATGTCAATTAACTTGCAGATAACTTCACCAGCCGATTCCATAGACATATCGGGTACGATACCGATTCTGACAGCCAAGCCCATCTCAGCGATTCTCGGAATGTTGACATTTCGTGGTGCATCAATATTCAATTCGTAGTCAACATCAGTGTAGTTTTGCTGAATGATTTTAGGAAGCAAATCAACGAACGGTTCTCCGGTGTGGCTGTTCCAATTATACCGGTTGTTGTAGTACATCGATGAAGTGAACTGCATCACTTTCGGGCGGGAACATTCATTGCAAAGAAATTTCAATACTCGATGAAATTTCCTCGTATGGTTAACAAATTCTGTAACCACTTTTTCTGGTCCGGCTGAATAGTCGTTGCTTTGACGTTCCATCCACACATATAACGGATATTCTTTCTCCTGAAGTTCATCATCAACTGGACTCAAATCGTCTTGTTTGAGTTCCGGGAAATCATATGTATCGAACCAGTCTTTGCTCATATTATATAATGTACTTAATAATCTCGGAACTCAATCGAATTCCGAGATTTTCTTATTCACCAGCAACTACATAATCAAATCTCCAGTACGGATAACCAGTAGCCCGATTCTCATCTTGCAAGACTCTACATAGTCTGACATTGCTGTCTCCAAGATATAGTTGCAAGAACTTCTCGATGTCGGATGCATTCCGTCCGTAGAAAGACTGTGCTTCATTTTTCCAGACATCTCGACAACACTGATTGTACTTCTGAGAGTCCCACTGGAACAATCTGTCAGAATAGACTGAATGTTTAGGTTGAATGCCGAAATCAACAACAACGTTCATTCCGTCTACTTTGTGACTACCGTAATATACAACTTCTTCCATGTCTTCACTTTACGTTATCATACAAACTCTTGACATAATCAAGATGTTCACGACTCATCAGCTTTCCGCTGTAGTTTACATTCAGGAACACACGAAGAACATCCTCATCAGTTGCACCTTCGTTAATCTCCATCACATCAAGACCCTGTACGTCCATCGAAAATACACGACGGGCATATTCACTGAAGTCACCGTAATAATTACCGTGCAGATCAGGGAACTCGTTGTTCATAAAACGCATCAGTGTATGAATTCGCTGCTTTCCGTCGATGATGTCATAGAACGCTGCTTCGGTGTTACCGGCCTTGCACTGCTTCTCTACCCACTGGAAACTGCGTTTGCGAAGCACAACAGTACCTAGATTCAGATAGTTGTAGATGCTTTCGATGAAATTCTGCTCATCCTCGAGAGTCCAGCAATAGTCACGCTGGAAGTACAGTTTCTTTCCGTTCTTGTCATAGACATACGGATTGAAATTATACTCTAACGATTTCACTCCGTTGAACTCAGTACCGACATTACCGTTCTCCAACATCTCTTCAATCTTGAAGACAATATGTCCGAGACCCAATCCTGTATGGCGACAACACTGCATCCAGTTCTTTGCAACGAACGGATTCACTCCGACATACAACGGATTCAACTCGAACGGAACAGTCTCCGGGTCGATAACAGTCGGACGGCCGTAATACTCATCTTCACGATAACTGGTATTTCGGACCTCGAACTTACCGTCCGGCAGAATCTTCGTAATCGTCAGTGAATTGAAATCGCGGCTGTACGGCTCTTTCAAATACTTGGCATCAATATCTACGATTTGCCCGACTTTCAGTTCACCGTTCATATAATCTTCGATTAACTTCCGGCGTTTCTCTGTCTGGAACTTGTCCATCTTCATATTAACTTTCTTTGCCATAATCTTAAAATGTTTGTTTGTATTTCTACGGCAAAGGTAAAAATAAAAATCGAATCTCACAAATATTTCGCAAATTATTATGATTTATTAACGTTCAAAAAACAATATTGCTAAATTTTCTTAATCATCAAAAACTTTACTCTCAATTTTTTGTATATTCAAGAAATAATGTGTACCTTTGTTGCAAAATCAAAATTTGTATATATGCAAGAAAAAACAAAGACTAAGAAAGTACCAGAAGACTGGACTGTCATTCCCAAAGGCGACAGATTTATCATCGTAGAGAAAGGAACGAATAACCTCATCGATGATGCTCAGGGTTACGGATACAAAACAAAGGACGGTGCATACAAAGCAGCGTATTACAAACTGAACCAGAAGAGCATCATTCACAAACAGAGAGTAGTCAATAACTTCCTGGAGAATCACCCCGAGTTTAACTGGAGACTATGTGACCTGATGATGGATGCTGCCAAATTCAACGGTTCCGTCCAGCCGGAAATGGTTGACAGTCTCGCTTCAGAACTCAACCAGGTTATGCCATATAGTGCTAAAGAATTCTTGAGAATTCTCAATTCAAAGAACAACAAGAAGAAATAAGTAGTATGGCTGCATACATTATCATATTCCAAGTATCAAGCGAAGAGAAGAGAAAATCTTTGATTGATGACATCAAACGTTGGTTCGGCAGTTGGGCTCGTATCACTGACAATTGCTTTGCTGTTCAGACTTCAAAGTTCAACTCAAGAGATATTCGCACAAAGTTAAGCGAAAACCGTTTCTCTGCTGATGACCGAATTCTCGTAATGAATATCGAAGAATCCGGGTGGGCCAGTTACGGTCTCCCGAAAGAAGTTTCATCGTATCTGAATAATATCTGATGAGTGAGTGGTTTGATAAGTTGAAGACTGATGATATCGATGATGAAACTTCTGTAGTTGGTGATTTACGACCAGAAACTAGCATCGATGACTGGTGGGAAGATTCGAAGAGATTCCCATATATTCTCGTATGTAATTCTCTTGTGAAATACGACTGCCGACATTCTTCAACCGTTATCGAACCAGTATCAAAAGCAAAGAAAATTATTCAAAAAATTCTAGAAAACAGCGGATTCAAAACCGGTTCAATACAAACTTCGTATTATGAACTCGGTCACGATTTCAGCAAATGGGCAAAAGAATTCAAAGAATCGTATATATTTGATGAATATGATTACCAGAAAAATCGTGCACTGAAGAATTTCAACGGAAGAGGATTCTTCACTGAGGGGTCTCGCCCAAGAAATCGCATATTTTTCAAAATTCCTTTCTGGGAACCGACTACAGTAAGACAGTTTATTCGAGCATTATCTTCAGTGTACCATTACTTAAACACTCAATTAATGTTTAATTGCAGTTTGTACAACCAGAACTCGGCATCTGAATATCCGAATTTCTTTATATATGCATATGAACGCAAAAACTCAAGCGAACTGACTGCACATCCGGAACTGATTTATAATATGGATATAGATTTGCTCGACTGTTTATATAATAGCAAAGAATAT
>Ga0265298_10003211_pt1 | contig 21846 bp, 18 predicted proteins | sample AusTroGonzalo_MG_3_FD_193486 | JGI IMG/M metagenome (GOLD analysis project Ga0265298, IMG submission 193486) | Bovine rumen microbial communities from tropical cattle in Woodstock, Queensland, Australia - Gonzalo_01 | ecosystem: Host-associated > Mammals > Digestive system > Stomach > Rumen ...
CTCAGTCTTTGCTTCCTTCTTGGGAGCTTCGTGCTTCTTCTCCTCAGCCTTGACTTCATTTTTGGGAGTCTCCGGCTTCTTTTCCTCTGCCTTTACTTCCTTTTTAGGAGCTTCGGGCTTCTTTTCCTCAGCCTTGACTTCATTTTTGGGAGTTTCCGGCTTCTTTTCTTCTGCCTTTACTTCCTTCTTGGGAGGCTCGGGCATATTTTCAACAGGCTTTTGTACGGGTTTTGCTTCTGACGGCTTGACCCCTGCTTCAACAGGGTGATGCGCCTTTACAGCCCTTACCTTCACGATCTTTGCTTTCTTGGGAGCTTTACCACTCTCTGCCGCTCCGTTTTCTCCTGAGCAGTAGGGACAGGTCTCGTATTTATCAGCATCATAAAGATGCTTTTCGGGACATCTTGTCATTTTCATTCTGTTATCACTCCATGTCTCATTTTCTGCATTTCAAATTTTTACAAAAAAATGAATTCAACAATATAATTATATCATTTCGGAAATGAAAAATCAACAAACTGAGCAGCAGCAACCTGATTTTTGTGAGAAATAACAGAATCTTCCTTTTCAACGGCCATAAAACAGGGCTTTAACGACCACTTTTTGCATGGCGTTTATACATTATGCACAAAGCAAACACTATAACAAAGCCCGAAAGCATACGCTTTCGGGCTTCGTATGTTATATTCAGTTCGGACGGGCGGAAAATGTTCGCCCCTGCAAGCTGATAGCTGCTATTATCCTCTAAGCTCAGCTCCGATAGCACTGAGCGCTTTGAGTACACGCTTCATTGCTCCGTCAGCCTGCTCGTCTGTGAGAGTTCCTTCGTGTGAACGCATTGAGATAGAGTAAGCGATACTCTTCTTGCCGTTCTGCTTCATCTCGTCGCTGCGGTATACATCGAAGAGAGACACCTTTTCCAGTATCTTGCCTACAGCACCCTTGATAGCCTTTTCAAGCTCTGCAACAGGCATATCCTCGTCCACCAGAAGACTGAGGTCGCGGGTAGTCGCAGGGAACTTGGGCAGGGGCTGATAGGTTATCTTATCTGCGGCAGCTGCCATGAGTTCTGGAATATTGAGCTTTGCAATGTAGGTCTTTACGCCTATCTCGTAGGTCTCCTGTACATCAGGGTGGACTTCGCCCATGATACCGAGGGGAGCGCCGTCTTTGAGTATAACTGCGCTTCTGCCCGGGTGGAGAGCGTACTTCTCGTCGAATATATCGCTGTCAGCTGCACGGACATATTCAACCTCCTCTATTTTGAGCTCGCCGAGTATCTGCTCGACCATGCCCTTGAGAGTATAGAAGTCAGCGTCGCCGCCGTACATACCGATAGTAAGTCTCTGAGGCTCGTCCGGGAGAGAATAGCTGTACTTATGCTTCTGCTTGCCGCTGTTTGCGAGAGTATCGCCGTTGATGAAGGGCTTTTCCTGCTCGGCAGGGAGATATTCCTTTGATATCTCAAAGAGACAAGCCTTGTCGTTGCGGTTGTTGTAGTTGAAGGAGAGAACGTCCAGCATTGACGGGATAGTTGATGTTCTCATAACGCTGGTGTCCTCGCCGAGAGGATTTACTATCTTTACTACCTTGCGGAGCTTACTGTTGGCAGGGAGCTTTATCTTGTCGAAATACTTGGGAGATACGAATGAATAGGTAGCTATCTCATAGCCGCCGAGAGCTGCTGCGGCATTTCTCAGTGTACGTGTGAATTTCTGCTCTTCTGTGAACTCTGCTCTTGCAACGCCGCGGAAATCTGTTGAAGGAATATTGTTGTAGCCGTATATACGTGCAACTTCCTCGGCGATATCAGCCTTGCAGCCGATGTCTATGCGGAATGAGGGTGCGATGACCTTGCCGTTCTCTACCTTGAATTCAAGTCTTTCGAGGTACTTTATCATATCCGCTTCTGAGATATCTGTGCCGAGGAAATTGTTTATCCAGTCTGCGCTGAACTCGACAGAAGCGGGAGTCTTGTCTGTGTAGTCGCGGTCGATAACTGTGTTGAGCACCTCTCCTGCGCCAAGCTCCTCAACGAGCTCGAATGCACGCTTCAGGCAGGTCATGGAGATAAGTCTGTCAACGCCCTTTTCGTAACGGGCTGAAGCGTCTGATTTGAGACGGAGCTTCTTTGAAGTCTGTCTAACCTGTGTGGGCTCGAAGTATGCGGACTCGAATACGACAGTTGTTGTATCGTCCATGATACCGCTGTATTCGCCGCCCATGATACCTGCAACTGCAACCGGCTTCTTTTCGTCAGCGATTACAAGCATATCCTCTGTGAGCTCGCGCTCAACGCCGTCAAGAGTCATTATCTTCTCGCCGTTCTTAGCGTTGCGGACATTTATATGAGCTCCCTCGACATAGCGGAGGTCAAAAGCGTGCATAGGCTGACCGTATTCAAGCATAACGTAGTTTGTGATATCAACGAAGTTGTTGATGGGACGAACGCCGCTTGCACGGAGTCTCTCTCTCATCCAGCGGGGTGAGGGACCTATCTTAACATTCTTAACGATACCTGCGCAGTATCTCTGGCACTTCTCTGTGTTGTGGATATCCACCTTCAGCATTGAGTTGATGTCGCCGTCCACACCCTTGAACTCCGGAGCCTTGACCTTCAGCTCTGTACCATAGGTTGCGGCAGTCTCTCTGGCGAGACCGATAACGCTGAGACAGTCGGGGCGGTTGGAGGTTATCTCGAACTCTACGGAAGTGTCGTCAAGTCCGATAGCTGTGTGGATATCCTCGCCAAGCTTGCAGTCCTCCTCGATGACAAAAACGCCCTCAGGGTCTGCGTAGGGGAAGTCGTGGGCTGTGAGACCGAGAGTTTCAAGTCCGCAGAACATACCGAAGCTCTCAACTCCGCGCATCTTGCACTTCTTTATCTTGCCCTCCGGGAGAACAGCTCCGTCAAGAGCAACGGGAACGAGGTCGCCCTCCTTGACGTTCTTTGCGTTTGTAACTATCTGTATGGGAGTCTCAGCGCCGATGTCCACCTGACATACAAAGAGCGCGTCAGCGTTTTCGTGAGGACCCTTTGACAGTATCTTGCCAACTACTACGTTGGAAATATTGCTGCCCTCTTTTTCGTAGCATTCCACTTTTGAGCCGCTCATTGTGAGGGCATGGCAGAAATCCTTTATAGGCATATCGGCTTTTACGTAATCGCCGAGCCATTTCATAGATAAATTCATATCTTTTTTCCTTTCAAGATCTATAATCAGTACATTTCTCCAAAGAGAAATTATGAATTATGCATTATGAATTGTGAATTGCTCAGAACTGCTCCAAGAATCTCACGTCGTTCTCGTAGAGGAGGCGGAGGTCGTTGATATCATAGCGACCCATTACCATACGCTCAAGTCCGAGACCGAACGCAAAGCCTGAGTATTCCTCAGGGTCGATACCGCAGTTCTCCAGTACCTTCGGGTGTACCATGCCAGCGCCGAGAAGCTCGATATAGCCCTCGTCCTTGCACATTGAGCAGCCCTTTCCGCCGCAGTTGAAGCAGCTGATATCCACCTCGCAGCTTGGCTCGGTGAAGGGGAAGTGGTGAGGACGGAAGCGGAGCTTGCAGTCGTTGCCGTAGAGCTTTTTCATGAGCATTTCGAGTGTGCCTTTCAGGTCGCTCATTGTGATGCCCTTGTCCACTACGAGTCCCTCTATCTGGTGGAAAAGGGGAGAATGAGTAGCGTCAACGGCGTCGGAACGGAATACTCGTCCGGGAGAGATGATACGGATAGGGGGCTTCTGGTTCTCCATTACGTGAACCTGTACGGAAGAGGTCTGTGTACGGAGAAGTACGGACTCGTCTGTACCCTCGATATAGAATGTATCCTGAGTATCTCTTGCAGGATGATCGGGAGGAAGATTGAGAGCCTCGAAAACGTGGTAATCGTCGTCGATCTCGGGACCGTCAGCGATATTGAAGCCCATGCCGATGAATATTTCTCTTATCTCGTTTTCCACCTGTGTGAGCGGGTGGAGCTTGCCAAAGGGAGCGTGCTTGCCGGGGAGAGTGATGTCGATCTTCTCCTCTGCCAGCTTTGAAGCCTGTGCGTCTGCCTTCAGTGAAGCGAGCTTGCTGCCGAGAGCTTCTTCAATGTCAGCTCTTACCTTGTTTGCGAGCTGACCGATTACCGGTCTTTCTTCTGCGGAGAGCTGTCCCATCTGTTTGAGTATGGCAGTGAGCTCGCCTTTTTTTCCGAGGAATTTTATCCTCAGGTCGTCCAGCGCCTTGATCTCGGTGCAGGAAGCAAGCTCCTGCTTAGCCAGCGCTTCGATTTTTTCAAGCTGTTCTTTCATTGTTTCACCTCATAAAAATAATTAGGAGTTCGGAATTCATAATTCGGAATTATTGTGTCGCCTTACGGCGATAATATTTAAACAGCAATATCGGTCGTTTGAATTTGACGGGCATAGCTGCCGCAAACAATTCCGCATTCCGAATTCCTAATTCCAAATTAAAAAAAGCCCTGTCCAACAGGACAAGACTTAAACCTTGCTTTTATACCACCCATTGTCAGGAGAGCCGACACTCTCTTGTCTTTAACGCAGACCTACGTCAGTAACCTACCACGGCAAAACACAGCCGCTTCCGCTCAGCCCCTCGTGAGTGAACTTCGGAATACATCGTTACAGGGCGCTTTCACCTTTCCGCCCCTCTCTGAGGAAACTTATGCATACTTACTCTCTCAGTCATCGGGTTATAATCATATTATATACGCCGTTCCGGAAAAAATCAAGGGCTTTTCCGAAATTTTTTTGTCCCTGAGGCAACACTTGTGAAAAAAAGATGAAGCAATTGAAAATTTTAAAGGGATTTGTTGCAATCTGACGGAAAATATGTTATCATATAAGTAACGTGCCCTCAATTACAGCCGTCAGGCTGTAATTGCCCTGAACTTTGCTCTGGGAGCGCTTAATCTTTGTAAAACATGGGATCTGCGAGTAAAAATATTTTTATTGCTGAACAGAAATCGATCACATGGCCCATAAACATGAAACGGAGTAGATATAATGGATAATTTTGCAGAACAGCTTGTAAAAAAGAATGAAACTTCTTCTGACAAGACGAGAAGAGTGGTCATGCTGATAGTCGGAGTGCTCTTCACTGCTTCACTCGCATTGCTTTCGCTGCTTCAGTCCGGACGTCCGGTAGTGTCGTTCCTCGGCTTGTTACTTGCGGCTGCGGCGGGTTACGGAACTTATTACTTTGTTCAGAACACCTACGTTGAGTATGAATATACGTTCACAAACGGCGAACTTGATGTTGACAAGATAATCGCAAAGAAAAAACGCCATGAGATGCTCTCAACCAATATAAGGCAGTTCACGGATTTCGGAAAGTATGATGACGGAATGGACGAGACAGACGATATGACTGTTATAATGGCAACTGATAACGTGGCTGAGCATGAATACTATGCTGATTTTAATGACGAGACCGTGGGAAAAGCCAGACTTGTGTTCGTGCCTGATGACAGGATGCTTGAGAATATCCGTAAATTCCTTCCTGCAAGACTCAGGGCAAAGCAGTGAGCAGGGAGAAAAGTATGGGCGTAAGCAAGGATAAAAAGGATATCAGAACAGGCTTCGCAGTCCTTTTGTTATATGCTGCGTTGATTGCATTTATCGACTTTTTTCATGAGCCGTGGTTCGATGAGACTCAGGCATGGCTGATAGCGAGATGTGCTTCATACAGGGAGATATTTACGTATATCCCTCATTATGAGGGACACCCTCCGCTCTGGTACCTTATCCTGTCAGTGTTTGCCAAAAGCGGCGCACCCTTCGAGCTGTCGCTGAAGTCGGTGAACCTTGTGTTCTGTACGGCTGCTATGGCGCTGCTGATATTCAGGTCGCCCTTCCCGAAGCCTGTAAGGTATCTGCTGCCGTTCACTTACTTTTTCTTTTACCATTACGGAGTCTACTGCCGTCCCTATTCCATGACGATGCTTGCCGTATTTCTTGCGGCTATAACATTCCGTGACCGTAACGCTCACCCGTGGAGATATATTTTATCCCTTGTGTTCATTTGCCTTACTACTGCTTTCGGTATCATGATATCGGGCGGATTGTGCATAGTATGGACGTGTGAGATAATCGCTGAATTGCTGCGCAGTAAAAAGCTGCATTATTTCTGGAAGGACAAGCGCTTCCATTCGCTGTGCTTCATTCTTGCAGTTGCAGTCATGCTTATTCTGATGATATTACCTGCTGAGGACTGTTATTACGGCGGTGTTGACAGCGGATTTACGTTAAAGGACAGACTTCTTTCACTCAGGTCATGGTGCGACTTCGCGGCAATGCCTTTTGAAAGCTGGAGCGGCGTGATGGTGGGACTGAACGGCTTTAAGGATATGCCTGTCCTGATAGTATTTGAAGCAATATGCGGAGCTGTTATGTGGTTCGGCATATCGGCTGTAGCTTTAAAAAACAGGAAATTTTTTGTTTTCTTTGTGCCCTACGCCCTTATGTGCGGTTTTATGTCGTTCAAGTATTCATCTGCACATCATTTCGGTATAGGCGCTCTGGTACACGTTTTCATTTTCTGGATAATGGCGGAGCAGGAAGGCGGTATCGTGATACCCGACTTCATGAAGAAGATGAATGAGAAACTGAGAACGCCGCTTGTCAGGAAGCTGGTTTACGGAGCAGCAGGGCTGATATGCGCCGCACCGATAGTCTACAGCGTCGGGGCTTCAGTCGGTGATATAAAGGGAAACTGCAGTCCTCAGCCTCTGGCGGATACAATAAAGGAAAATCACCTTGATGATAAAAAGATATTAGTCAGGTGGACCGTATTGTATGATAATCTTGAGAAAGGCTCTGAAGAGGCTTTCGATAAATATATGTTCAATTTTATGGAAATGCCTTCTCCTCATGACGTGATCCGTGAAAACCGGACTTATCTCATTGGTACAGCTGCTATAATCCAGTCGTATTTTGATAAAAACATCTTTATGAACTTCAACGTGGACTGTCCTGATGATCTTTATATGCACTATAAGTACAAAGAGGATTCAGAGGCGGTATTTGCGGAATGGCGCAAAAAAGGACTGCCTGACTTTATTATAGGCTATTGTCCGCTTGACGAGGTATACAGTGAGGAAGAACTCAAAGGAGTAAGATATCTTCCGATACAGTCAGTTGAATACAGTTTGCTGTATAAGCTTGATTCATCGCCGGTTTATGAGCGTTTATACATTCGTGAGGACCTTATGGACGATTATCCGCAGTTCAAATGGATAGACGACCAGACAGACAATCATTATTGATCTGAAACTGATATTAATATAAGGGGAGGTCATATATATGCAGATAGTTACACCAAAGCAGATGAGCAGGATAGAGGAACGCTCTGAAAGGATAGGAGTTACCAAAAGACAGCTCATGGAAAACGCAGGCAGGAAGCTGGCAGAGCTCATCGACGGATATTGCCGGAATGAAGCCAAGCTGCCGCCCGAGGAATGCTCGGTCGTATTCCTTGCGGGTACGGGCAACAACGGCGGAGACTGTTTTGCGGCAGCTGATATACTGGTTTACAAGGGCTACAGGATAACTGTTATCCACATAGGCGGCCTTCCCCGGACCGTTCTTGCTCAGGAAATGCTGAGCAGGCTGCCGAGGGAGCGCATGAGCTTTATCGAAGGCTTCAGGAGCGGAAATGTCGAAGCTGCCATAGAGGCTGCGGAACTGGATTATATGACCATTCAGCCCAGAAGTACGGATAATTCCGGAGATAAGCACGAGAGAAATCCTCTTGATGATATACTCTTTTCTGAGAAGCGCAGGATGGGACTTATAAAAGGAGCTATCATAGGCGCTCAGGTGCTGGTGGACGGAGTTTTCGGAACAGGCTTCCACGGACAGCTCGACAAGGACATAATGGGCATTTTCAGTATCGGCTCCGGTGCATACCGTATTGCGGTAGATGTTCCCAGCGGCGGAAACAGCTCGACAGGTACAGCCTCCGCAGGCATATTCAAGGCGGACGAAACTGTAACATTCGGCTTTATAAAGTCTGGTATGTCGCAGTTCCCACTGAAAAAGTTCTGCGGAAAGGTAACGATAGCGGATATAGGTATCCCCAAGAGCGCACTGGATATACTCGACGGTGAAAGAAAGTATATACGTATAGAGAGAAATTTCCTTGCGTCTTATCCGCCCAAGCGTGAAAGAGACGCTCATAAGGGCTGCTTCGGAACGGTCCTCGTTGTGGCAGGAAGCTCCTCCATGCGCGGAGCAGCCGCCTTTGCGACCCTTGGAGCCCTGCGCAGCGGAGCAGGACTCGTAAGGCTGGCTTCTGTGGAGAAATGCATAGATACTGTTTCCGTGCTTGCTCCCGAAGCAACATTTATCGAGCTTGACTGCGATGACCGCGGATTCATGCTCTATGACAGCAGCAAGGAAGCCCTTGCGGAGGCTATGGAGAAAGCCGACGCTGTAGTTGCCGTCTGCGGCATGTGAGTAACAACAGATACCATAGAGCTTATGAAATATATAACACAGAATGCAAAATGTCCTGTGATCATAGACGCTGATGGAATAAACTGCATTGCAAAGGACATAAATATTCTAATGAAGAAGCAGACTGATGTGATAATAACTCCTCACATGGGTGAAATGGCGCGTCTGCTAAATTGCGGCATCGACATGATAGCCGAGAACAGGCTCATTGCGGCGGAAAAGTATGCCGAGCAGTTCGGTATAACCGTTGTGCTCAAGGGTGCGGGAACTGTAGTTGCCGACAGTCATTCCACTGCTGCGAACCATACCGGCAATGCCGGCATGAGCGTCGGCGGAAGCGGCGATGTCCTTGCCGGAATGATAGGAGCTGCCGTCGCTCAGGGCTGCGGTATATTTGACGGAGCCTGCGCAGGAGTGTATATGCACGGACTTGCAGGCGACGCTGCTGCGGAGAAGCTGGGCATGGAGGCTATGCTGCCGAGGGATATCATCGGCAACCTGCCGGAGGCATTCGGAATACTAAGGGAAAAGAAGAATAATATGACTGTCTGACAGGGCGGTCGGATGTGAAAATTGATTTTCGATACTATGATAGGAGCTGGTATTATGAAAAGGATTTTTACATTCGTACTTGCGGCTGTTACTGTTGTATTCCTGACGGCTTGTTCCGTGCCGGGGAGCAGCGGTTCAGCGCACAGGAACAGTCTTGGCTGCGCATTTTCGTCAGAAGTGACCATGACCATAGACCGTCTTGAAGCGAGCGGTATAATAAAGCGCTTCGGCGAAGGAGTATGGGAGATAGAGTTCTCGGAACCTAATACGCTTAGCGGCGTTAAGCTTGAATTCAGCGAGGGAAATGTGATAGCCTCATATAAAGGTCTGAGTTTTTCTGTACCCCAGTCGGCGATACCTGCAAAGGCAATGATGCTGAATCTTATAAAGGCTGTTGATGACAATGCGGGAGCAGCTGAACTTACAGGAGAGGAGAGCGACGGCGTTTTCAGAGTGAAGGGAAGCCTTGACGGCGGAGATTATATCCTGTCCGTCGATGAAAACGGGCTCCTCAGCAGTTTTGAAATGCCTAACCACAAGCTCATCATGCGGTTTACGGATATGAAGGCGGCTGAAATATCTACGGAGCAGGAAACGACGCTCCAGACAACAGAAGCCGTTACAGAAACAGCTTCGTCTATACAATAACAAAACGGACAGCGGAGAGAGCTTTTCTCCGGCTGTCCGTTGTTTTTTACTGAAAATAGTGATCGAGAAGCAGCTTTACCACCAGTGAGTATGTCCTTATGCCTTCCTCGCGTCCGTTCATTTTGATATTGGTATCTATGAAAGTCGCTGAAGCTTCACTTACTGCCTCCGTGGGGATTATTTCCTTCTGCGCGTTCTCTTCCCAGTAGTTCTCGGGCAGGAACCTGAACCAGTCGTTTCTGACTTCATCGGATATACTGTCGGAAAGCGCCATAGCCGATTCTATACCGTTGTTCCATACCGCGACATCGACGTATTCGAGCGCGTCAAGGTAGCCTGAATACTGAAACTCGGGATTGTCGCTGCCGGTGGTGGCTATAAAGGACAGAAAGCTTGCTTCGTCCTCCTGTATTATCCCTTTCAGGTGAGAGAGTTCATGACAGATAGTGGAGGGGAGATTCGTCTTGACCATGTCGTCGTTATAGTTGGCTTCGATGGTATAGGGGAGATATATTCCTGTGGTATCTGTCTGGCTCATGAAGTATGAGAACTGTATGGGCTTAGCGTTTGGGTAATAGCCGTCAAGCTGGGGATAGACCTCTCCTGCGCGCTTCATGGCTTTTTTTGATTCGCTCAGGAAGTCACAGGTGAGCATGAATCTGTTGTGCTCGTCACGTGGGACATGTTTTGAAAGCTCGTTGCATTTGTCTATCAGTATTTTGTAAAGCTCCGTGAGCTCTTCGTCTGTATGCTCGTGCGCGTCCGGGAAATACTTTTCCGCAAAAGGAGTACACTGATACATTATAAAGCAGTTCATGGTCTCTGTAGTGACTATGTAGCAGAGTATCCAAATGGTGAGAGTGCCGGCGAAAGCGGCAATCCTGCGGCGCTTGCCTTTTCTGAATATAAGAAGGAGCAGAAAAAGAGGTATGCCGATAACGACCAGTGCGACTGCCGCAACAGTCAGCATCTCGCCGAGAGAGAACGGAAGAAGTCCGGTAATGAAGGAAACAGCGTTTGATATGTAACGGAAAATATGAGTTACGTAAAAGTCCGCGAAAGGTCTGCAGAAGCGCGCGATTATGTTGAGGATAATCATTAGGAAGATAATGACAAGCGGGATACTGTACCTTTTTTTCATAGATTCTGCCCTCCGTTTAATGAATACTTGTATTCATTATAGCATAAACCGCATGATAAATCAATATCCGCAGGGAAAAGGAAGATTTTAGCAATTGCTGTAAAATGGTTGTAATCGTTTTTTAATTGACATTTTGCCGCAAGTATGATATAGTTTGAATAACTGAAATGGGCATGACCCGATAAGGAGGATAATTATGAAAAGAATACTTGCAGGTATTATAGCACTGACAGCTTTATTAGGTACTTTTACAGGCTGCGGAAAGACCGGCGGCAAAAAAGATGATACGAGCGGAAATGCTGTTGAAGCTACAGCGGAAAAGAACGAATCAGATACCGATGGTTCCGGCGATGAAAAGGAAACAAAGGAAGACAATAAGGACAAGAAGTCCAAAAAGGAAAAAGATGATAAAAAAGAAGATAAAAAGTCAGAAAACAAAAATGTCGGTTCTTATGAGGAGGCTCTGGACAGATACTTCGACGCGCTGAACAGCGGCGATTATATGAAGGTCATGGAGTACAGTATGCCGGAGAGCGGTATAGATGTTGTCAAGCTTACTTTGTTGTCTCAGGCACAGATGACCGGAGAAAAGGCCGATGTTGATGAAATGCTTGAGGAATACGCAAAGAATCTGCAGAGTGATGCACAAAAGGTCAAGTATCATAAGATTATAAATAAAGAGGATTTTGACGACGAGGACATTGATACTCTGAAAGAGGCTTGTTCCGCATATACGGTGCTTGCTGATTATATCAATGAACACGGCGGTGTGGACAATGTGGACATCAATGAACTGGAGGATGCTTTCAAAGACACTGATCCTGCGGACTTTAAGGATTCGGTGGAGGTTGATGACGCAAAGTATATTACAGTCGAGTACAGCTATGACGGCGAAGATAAGGTCCGGGAGCAGGAGTTCTGCGTTTACCGCATAAACGGCGGGGACTGGATCATAGATAACGCTATGATGGCTTACAGCAGAAAGTCAAAGCAGGCTTCCGCAAACAACAATGCAAGCTCTCTTATGAATGCGGCAAATACTGCTCTTGTTGAGATCGATGAGGAGAACAGCGGCGTTCCGTCCGAACCGATGATGATATGCTCTGACAAGGGCAGGAACGTAAATGTTCCGGCAGATTTTGATGTTGAGGATTTTATCAAAAAGCTGGATAGATATTACAGTAAGAATATTGACCTTGACTGGCTGATAGTTGTAAAAGGCGGCAGTGTTGTCTATACAGTTGTCGCTGAAAATGGAAAGAAGCAGATAGGCACGTGTCCTCCAAAATGCATACTTAAATCCGGTTTTTCTGCCGAGAACGATGAAAGCGTCGCTCAACAGTCCTTTGATGAGCTCTACGACATCTGCGCAGGCGTATTCAAATAAAGTACATAAGCTCCCTGTTGTCAAGGCAGGGAGCTTTCTGCATATTCAGCCGGATCTCCGAATAGAATTGAAGTATCAAATACCGGAGGTAAGACCATGCAGGACAAGACTGTAAAACAGAATCACAATATAATACTTGAGAACCGAAAAAGCCTGAGTATTTCAGGAATAACCGACGTTGACAGCTTTGACGAGAGGGAGATAAGCCTCTATACACAGCTCGGTGAGCTGACAGTGCAGGGAAGAGAGCTGCATATCGACGCAATGAGCGTTGAAACGGGTGATATGACGATAACCGGCGACATATGGGCGCTGATATACGGCGACAAGGATAAAAAAGGACCGATATCCGCACTTGGAAGGCTGTTCAGATGATGATAGTTCCCGATACGTATTTCACGCTGAGCGAGGAGGTAAGGCTCTTCGGACTTTCATGCCTCGGCGGAGCTGTGGTAGGGGCGGCTTTCGACGTTTTGCGTGTTTTCAGGCTTATACTGCGCCATAATGATATACTTGCAGCTGCGGAGGATATTCTTTTTTTCGGACTTTACGGCGCTGCCCTCACAGCCTTTTCGTCGGCTGCGGCAAAAGGGGAGCTGCGGCTGTATTTCGTTATAGGAAATATCCTTGGCTTCGCGGTGTATCACTGTACCGTGGGAAGCGTCGTCATGAAGACCCTAAGGAAGCTTTTTAACGCTGTCGGGGCGGTTTTCAAGCTTGCCACACGTCCGTTCAGAAAATTTTTTGCACCTTTGTGTAAAAAAGCAACTGTTAAATTTGTTAGAAATCTCCAAATTATCGTTAAACTATTTAAAAAAATAAAAATAGTATTGCTAAACAGGCAGTTCCTGTTGTATAATAAAATGGAAAATAAAAAGAGAAAGAACGTGAATCACGTTGTCGAAAAAAATGAAACATGAGAAACAGAATAAAAAAGGTCTGTTCAACAGCGGACTCGTTAAACTCGCAGCGGTCGCGGCTGTGATCGGCTGCGGCGTTCTTATTGCGTCTACACAGAAGGACTGCAGCGAAAAAGAAGAGCAGATGGAGCTTATACAGACCAAGATAAATGCTTATGAGACTGAAAATGCCGAGCTGCAGCGTGTTCTCGACAGTGATGATCTCCATGCCTATATGGAAAAGGTCGCCCTTGAGGACAGGGGCTATGCCTATCCTGACGAGCGCAGGTTCTACGACACTACCAGGGATTAATAGGATCTGCGGAGACAGGTCTTTTATAAAGGAGTAAAAAATAAATATGCAGCTGGAAATTGGAAAGATCTATAATGGCAAGGTCAAGAGTATAACACAGTACGGCGCTTTCGTCGATATCGACGGGGGCGGTACGGGAATGGTACATATTTCCGAGATCGCAAATACATATGTCAGCGATATCCGTGAGCATCTTTCAGAGGAACAGGAAGTCAAGGTCAAGGTCATAGGCATAAATGAAGCCGGCAAGGTCAGCCTTTCCATAAAGAAGGCTTCGGAAAACGGCGACGCACAGCCGCGTCAGCGCCGCTTTGACAAGGGTCAGGGCAAGTTTGACAGGAACAGCGAAAAGAGCTTCGACAAGGGCGATAAGGGTGAGCGTCCTTACGATAAGGGTGAAAGAAACGGCGACCGCGGTCAGCGCAGCAAGCCTGTTGTATGGGAGCCTAAAAAGACCGTTCCTCCGTCAGAAATGACCTTCGAGGACATGATGTCACGCTTCAAGCAGACAAGTGAGGAGCGTATGTGCGATCTGAAGCGCAGCACTGACAGAAAAAACGGTACAAGAAGAAAATAAGTCCGGAGCCGTCTGAGTGACGGCTCTTTTTATACTTGATACAAAACAGTGTGCTGAGCTATCACTTTAAGGCGGTCATTGAGCACACACTATTTACATTACAGCAAAAAAGTGGTATACTAATGCTGTATAGCAAGTTTTTAATGCGCTGCATGGATATACGGCGCTGTTACGCATTAATTTTCAATGGAGATAAGATATGTTTGGTACAAAGAATCCTGTTCTTGAGGAAAAGCCGGATCACGCACATTATCCTGCGTGCAGGGGAAGGCTTGAGGCGATAGAGAAAAACGGTTTCAGACTGTTGATATATACTTTGATAGCAAGTTTCCTGCTTGCTGTTCTATCGATAATGGGGAATCCTATTCAGGTCGTAGGCTGGATACCTCTGCTTATAAGCAATAGTCCTGAATCTCTTTCCGTGGGCTTGTGCTTCCTTCAGGCGCTTATAAGCCTCAGCCTTGCGGTCCTTGCTTTTTTTGGCTGCGGAAGGCGCAAGATACTGCACCTTGTCCTGCTGTTGATATACGGAGCTATGTTTATAAGCTGCCTTGTTTACAGATATACGGTATTGGATATTTTTACATTTATCATAGGCGGTATGGGTATCATTTTCGGATATAACTCCTACGCCGATTACTTTGATTACAAACAGATCAGGGAGACCGAGGGCTTCCCGCAGTTCAGCCTCATACTTACAGAGTACGACGAGAAAAAGGATGAACAGAAAAAGTTCGAGGAATGGTATTCCGCAAGACAGCAGAGATCCTATCCCGGCATCGGGAATGATGATCCTGCCCCTGCCCCGGTAGAAGTCCCGAAGGTTCCCGAGTATAACAGCCAGTATGTACAGTCGGTATTCAAGGAGCAGGCTCCTTCAGCCGGCATAGGCGATATGCCGGAGATAACAGTGAACGGGAACGTACAAGGCTCGTCAAATTCCGGCAGATTCAGGCAAAGATCCGGAAAAGCGGAGAAGATCTCGGACAGTAATATGAAATTCAGATAGGGGGATAAAATATGTTTGCAAAGGTATCGAGTCTCGGACTTTTCGGACTGAACGCATTTCCTGTTGACGTTGAGATAGACATCAGCCGCGGCAATCCTCAGTTTGAGGTGGTCGGACTGCCTGATACTGTTGTTAAGGAGAGCCGCGAGCGAATACGCGCTGCCCTTCGTTCATGCAGCATAAGCTTCCCCGTTGCTTCGGTGATGATAAACCTTGCGCCTGCTGATACAAAAAAGAGCGGCTCGGTGCATGACATGGCGATATTTATGGCTATTCTCCGCGGCATGAGAATGATAGACGATGTTCTTGACGGCTGCGCCTTCATAGGCGAGATATCGCTCAACGGCGACATAAGACGAATAAACGGCGTTCTGCCTATGGTAATGCTTGCACGGGAGATCGGTATAAAGTCGGTATTTGTACCGGCTGACAACGCAAAGGAAGCCTCTGTGATAGATGGCGTGGATATCTACGCCGTGCATAATGCGGAGGAGCTTATCAGCCATTTCAGGAATGAAGAGAAACTTTCCCCCTGCGAACACTATGTTCCTCCGGCGGCTGCGTATAATGAGACTCTCGACTTTTCAGATGTAAGGGGACAGCAGTCAGCGAAGAAGGCTCTGGAGATCGCTGCGGCAGGCGGACATAACGCCCTGCTCATAGGCTCTCCCGGAAGCGGAAAAAGTATGCTCGCAAAGCGTATGCCTTCCATACTTCCGCCGCTTACCTTTGAGGAAGCGCTTGAGACCACAAAGATCCATTCCATTTCCGGATTACTTACTCCGGAAATGCCCATAATAACCAAAAGACCGTTCCGCTCGCCTCATCATACTATATCCTCGGCAGGACTTGCCGGCGGGGGTACTGTACCTCATCCCGGAGAGGTATCACTTGCTCATAACGGTCTCCTCTTTTTGGACGAGCTTGCGGAGTTTGACCGCAAGACTCTTGAGATACTCCGTCAGCCGCTGGAGGACAGGAAGGTGACTATCGCCCGTGCGTCCGGAACTGTTACCTATCCCTGCACGATAATGCTGATAGGCGCTATGAATCCATGTCCCTGCGGATATTACGGACATCCGAAAAGAAAGTGCATATGCCCGAAAAACAAGGTGACAGGCTATCTTTCAAAGATATCGGGACCTTTGCTCGACCGCTTTGACCTGCATATAGAAGTGGCCCCGGTGGAGTTCGGCGACCTTTCTTCAAAGGCAAATGAGGAGAGCTCCGCTGAAATAAGAAAGCGTGTCACCGCGGCAAGGGCGATCCAGGAGGAGCGCTTCAAAGGTACAGGTATAGCCTGCAATGCGCTTATAACTCCGGACAAGCTTCAGGAATTCTGTCCTATGGACGACGCTGCCGAAACTCTTATGAAGAGCGTTTTCGACAGGCTCGGACTCAGCGCGAGAGCTTATGACCGCATACTCAAGGTCGCAAGGACTATTGCGGATATAAACGGCTCTGAGGTGATACAGAAAGCTCACGTTGCGGCAGCTGCACAGTACAGAAGCCTTGACCGCAAATACTGGAACGAATGATAGTTGAGAGTTGATTATCCGCTTTGCTCGATTCTTGATCCTCAGCTCTGCTGCGATGTGTAAAGAAAAGATATATAAAGAAACTAAGGAGATACAATGAAATCTGCATTCAAAAAACTGCCTTCGGGCAAGCACAGCATCGACGCAGGACTGCTCTTTGCTGTTACGCTTTGTGCTGCGATAAGCACTCTGCTCATATATTCCATAACCTATAACAAGGTACTTGAGACAGTTGGTTCAAGCTACTGGAAAACACAGGCATTTTCAATGATAGCCGGTATCGTTGCCGCTGTCGTCATATCCTTTATTGATTACCGCAAGCTGGTAAAGCTGTGGGTGGTATTCGTACCGCTGGCGCTCGGGCTTACTGCCCTTACCTTTACGGGACTCGGCTACAGGCGTGAGGGTGCTGATGACCAGGCATGGCTCAACCTCGGCTTTATACAGTTCCAGCCCTCTGAGGTGCTGAAGCTGGCGTTCATACTTACCTTCGCTTATCACCTTTCCCGTGACGAGGAGGAAATGAACAAGCCGCTGCATATGCTGCTGATAATTATACACGGCATGATACCTCTGGGGATAGTCGGACTGCAGGGCGATTACGGAACCGCCATAGTCTTTGCGGGAATATTCGCATTCATGATATGTTCTGCAAAGATATCCTGGAAATACCTTGTTGCTGCGCCCTTTGTAGTTGCCGCGGGAGTTATCGGTATGTGGTTCTTTGCGCTGAGCGAGTTCCATAAAAAGCGTATACTCATACTTTTCCACCCGGGAACAGACCCTGAGTATATCGAATACCAGCAGGATCTCGGACTTGCAGCACTGAAATCCGGCGGAGTCTTCGGAAAGGGACTTTTCGGCAAGCCTGATGACTATATAACCGTTCCGGAGATACACAATGACTTCATCTTCACATATGCGGGACAGGTGTTCGGATTTATCGGCACAGTGGGAATAATAATAGTCCTGACGTATATATGCCTTAAAATATTCGGCGACAGCCGTGTCTGCCGCGATCATCTCGGCAAGTTCATATGCATGGGCGCTTTCGGACTGGTTTTCACTCACTGTATCATGAACATAGGTATGGTCCTCAAAGTGGCTCCCGTTATCGGAGTACCTTTGCCGTTCCTCAGTGCGGGCGGTACTGCCCTGCTCAGTATGTATGCCATGATCGGTCTTGTCCTGAGCACCTACAGTCACCGTGCGGTGAACTACAATGTATTCTATGACGAAGAAAATGATGATTAAAAGACCGGACTTTTTTGACAGTCTGAATGCTCCTGTTGAACAGGAGCATTTTTTATAGTTTTAATAGTGTTTTTTGACGTTTATAGTTGACAAATCACTACATATGGAGTAAAATATAATTAACTACGAGAAGCGGAACTCTGTACGGGAAACACCAGGTCCGTTTTCACGGAAATACAAATACTATGGCGTAAAAAAGCACTGTTTAATTATGAGAGGAGAGGTAAAAAATGAAAAAGACTATCTACACTGTTATGACTGCGGCTATGTTTGCTGCGGCAAATCTGTCGTCGCTCCCTGTTGGTGCTTCAGAGAATGAAGCATTAAACCGTCCAAAGGTAGACCCTGTTGAGACGATAACTCTGTCAGACAGCGAATTGGACCTGAAAAAGGGCTATGAAAATGAGCAGAAAGATCCTGTTACCACGACCACACTGACAAATCTTACCAACAGGACCACACAGACTCTTTACGGCGCTCCGTGGATGTTTGGTACTACTACGACACCTACAACATCAGATCTTGACTTCCTGACTACAACGACAACTCAGCCTCTTTACGGTCCACCCTGGGTATTCAGCTCCACAACGACTACAGTAAGCGATCCTGACGATGGTGAGAATGTAGATCTCAGGATGAAGGGCGATGTGAACGGCGATGATATCGTTGATACGTTTGACGCTATCGCTCTCAGAAGAGCCATACTCTTTGATGAATACAAGGACAAGAGGGCAAAGCTCCTCAGCGATATCAATTCCGACGGCAAGATCGACGTCTCAGATCTTGTTCTTCTCCAGAGATTCCTTCTCGGAGCTATCAAGGACTTCCGTGAGTATGACAACAGTAGTATCAAGACCACAAAGACTACTGCAAAGCTGAAGGACGATCCGATATTTACAACTGAAACTACTACATATGACCCGAGAGGCGATGTTGTTATATCGCTTTACGGTATAAAGCCTTCGATAGAGATAACAAAGGAAGCTGTTGAGCAGGCTGTGAGGGATATCGAAGACGCCGGTGCTATACTTGACGAATCTGAGCGCGAGGAAGAGGAAGACTGATATGCTCGATGTCAACATAAAACGCGCTCATCTTGAACAGATGAGAGATTACCGCAGGGCTCTTATGAAAAAACCTCAGCTGCGCAACCTGTTCCTTGAGCTTACTCTTCGCTGCAACGAGAGATGTCTTCACTGCGGGAGCAAATGCGGTGATGTGCCTTCTGACGAACTGACAGTTGAGCAGTATCGTCAGTTCCTCACACAGCTCAAAGAGGATATGTCCGTAGAGGGAAAAATGCTGGATATCACAGGTGGAGAGCCGCTTCTCAGAAAAGACTTCTTCGATATTCTCGGAGCTGCCCATGAACTGGGATTTCAGTGGGGCATGACCACAAACGGCACCCTCATAGATGACAGTATCGCACGTGAGCTGAAAAGAGTGGGAATGAAGACCGTTTCCATAAGTATAGACGGTCTTGAAGATACTCATGACGCCTTCAGAAGGACTCCCGGCGGTTATAAAAAAGCAATGAACGGTATAGAGTGTCTGCTGCGCGAGGGAGGATTTGAGCACGTTCAGGTAACGACAGTCGTTACTCATAAGAGTATCAGTGAGCTGGACGAGCTTTTCAGCATATTCAGCGAAATGGATATCGACTCATGGAGAGTCGTTAATATGGAGCCTATGGGACGCGCAAAGGACTTCCCGGAGCTTCTTCTTACAGACGACGATTACAGGACTCTGTTTGAGTTCATCAGGAACAAGCGCATAGCAGGGGAGCCTGTGGCTTACGGCTGCAGCCATTACCTCGGCATGGAGTATGAGCGCGAGGTGCGCGACTGGTATTATCTCTGTACGGCAGGTCTGTACACTGCAAGTATAAGCACTAACGGTGATATCGTTGCCTGTCTTGATATCGAACGCCGTCCGGAGTTCGTACAGGGAAATATCCTCCGGGACAGATTCAGCGATGTATGGAAGAATAAATTCCAGATATTCCGCCGTGACCTTTCTGATGACAATGCTGTCTGTCAGAAGTGCGACCAGAAGGAGTTCTGTCACGGAGACTCATATCACAGCTGGGATTTTGACAAAAACGAACCTCAGCTTTGTTTCAAGGACATACTGTTCTGATAAAAATCACATAATATTCAAACAGCCATAAGGAAGACTTGCTCCCTTATGGCTGTTTTTCTTATCAACGGTTTATGTAAGGCTCTCGGCAGTAAGGTCAAGGCCTTCCATTGCGGCTTCGCTGCCCATTACGCATATACCTCCGAAGCTGCGCAACTTCTCTGCTGCTTCTGTGAGCTGGCTGGCGGTAACTCCGAGCATACGCTTTCTTTCAGCTGCCCTTTCTTCAAAGGTGATGCCTCTGAACCAGAGTCCGTCAGCCTGACGGCTCTTGTTGCCGTCTGACATCAGGGGTTCGTCCTTGGCGATGCTGCTGATGATATACTGTGTTATATCGGGCTCTCCGTCGCAGTAGCTCTTTATAAAGTCAGCGGACTTGCGGTATGTATCTATAGTAGCCGAAGGAGAGGGATCACGGTATGAATAGAAGGACTGCTCTCCCTTTGCGTCCATGTAAGCTCCTGTACCGTATGCTCCGCCTTTTACTCTGACCTCGTTCCAGAGGTATTCGAGGGAGAGGGCGCGGAACAGAACACTGCGTACAGCCTTGTCAGCCGAATTGTCCGGGAAAGCCATTGCCGAGTATGATACACCTGAGGGTATTATGATACCCTGTTTTTCGGGTATGTCAAGTTTGAAGCTCATTTCCTCGCTTGCCGGCTTTTCACCGGCGGGTAGAGCGTTCAGAAGGGGCTCTATTGAGATACTGCCTGTGCTCGTTACACTTGCGCAGAGATGTGAAGTGCAGAATATACGGCTCAGTGACTTTATAGTCTCTGTCAGCTTTTCCGGAGCCTTTACCGCTTCGTGGAGACGCTTGTATGCCTCATAGCCTGAAACAAGCTCGGAAACGGCAGCTTCTGCCGAGAGCGATGCGCGGACGCGGCTCATTGAGTAGGTGTGACCGTTTGCGATGATGGACTGCTTGAAATTCTCGTCCGACTGCATTAGAAGCTCGCGGACAGTGTCCGTATCGTCAAAGCTCGTTTCTGTGAGTATCTCGGAAATAAGATCGAGAGCTTCGGTTGTATTTCTGTCGAGAAAACGAGTGGTCAGCATAAAGTAGGGTGAGCATTTATCCGTAACGCCATTACGCGAGAAAACGCTTACAGTAAAGTAGATCTCGCCGAGAGTACCTGTTATCCTGCGCTGGAGCTCTGCAGCCGTGCTTTTTACAGTCGGCAGCTCTCCGTAAAGCTTTGTCGCTGCGGCAGCGGCAGACAGCTCATCTTCTGAGAGGTCCGCAAGTGAGAAATAAAGATTAAGAGCTGTTATGCCGTTATCTGAGGCAGGGTGGCGGAGTATGGTCACATTTCCGCAGCTGTCTGTCACAGTCTCAAACGGGAGCGGCTTGTCGCTTACCTCGGAAATAGCAAGGTGAGGCATGGTGGCGAGCTGTTCGGGAGTATCCACGGACTGCTGCCATTCGTCAAGCTTTCGGTTCTGTTCGACGATGACCGAGCGCTCCTCACAGGCAAGACGGTCGATTACTTCAGCTATGCGCTTTTCCTCGGCTTTTTTCTGTTCCTCTCCGTAGGTTCGTGAGGGGAGAAGGTACAGCTCGCCGCGGCTGTTTTCATCAAGGAGCCATTCCCTGAGAAGCTCCTCAAAATAGCCTGTGTCAGCCTTTTTGCGGAGAGAATCATATACCTCGCCGAGTTCAAGGTAGGAGAGGGGGTCACCACCGTAAAGCCATGCTGAGAGGGCGGAAATATTCCTTGTGAGACCTCTCGGCTCTCCGCCTGCACGGAAGCGGAACTCATGGCGGTCGATAGCGGCGGCAAGGAGCTTGCGGTCGATACCTTTCTCACAGAGCTCCGTAACAGCGGCGCGGACAGCCTCTTTCAGCCTGCCGCAGTTCTCCTCGTCGGTATTGTTTATACAGAGACAGCCGAAGGGCTGGAATATGCCGTCGCT
>Ga0265298_10003212_pt1 | contig 21845 bp, 21 predicted proteins | sample AusTroGonzalo_MG_3_FD_193486 | JGI IMG/M metagenome (GOLD analysis project Ga0265298, IMG submission 193486) | Bovine rumen microbial communities from tropical cattle in Woodstock, Queensland, Australia - Gonzalo_01 | ecosystem: Host-associated > Mammals > Digestive system > Stomach > Rumen ...
TTTCGATATAGATACAATCGAAGACTATAACAAACTTAGAAAGGAATTTACTTTATGAAAGCAAAATCTTTCCAAAGAGCTTCTTCGATAGAAGAAGCCTATAAGTTAGTCAAACAGTCACCTCGTAACAAAGTTGTCGCGGGTGGTTTATGGCTAAAGAAAGGCGGGGCGGAAGTCGACACTCTTATTGATTTATCACTTCTTGGTTTAGACAAAATCGAAGACAAAAAAGATTATGTCGAAGTCGGAGCAATGGTGACTCAAAGAGAGTTTGAACTATCTAAACTTGTTCCAGAGATGGCACGTGAGGCCGTTAAATCAATTATGGGACCAGGGTTTAGAAATGTTGCGACCATCGGTGGCTCTGTTTACGGGAAATACGGATTCAGCGATGTCGTAACCGGACTTTTGGGGTACAAAGTTGACCTTGTTTTCTATCCTGAAGCCATCGTTAGTCTTTTAGACTACGTTAAGAAACCAGGTTTTTATGATGGTATCTTAACCCATATCAGAATTTACAAAGAAAACCTCAAAGCTTTCTTTAAGAAAGTTGAGATAACTGCACTTGATTATCCAATTCTTAATGTTGCAGTTACCAGAGGTAAAGAATATAGAGTCGTTGTGGGCTCACGTCCTTTAGTCGCTACTAGATGTGAAAAGACAGAAGCCTACTTAAATGAAGGTGGCAAAGATTTTGCTAAAGCCGCTGAGATGGCAGTAGAAGAACTTAATTTTGGTGATTCAATTGCCACCAAAGGTGAGTATAGAAAACAACTTGCTCTCACTTATGTAAGACGTGGTCTTGAGGAGGTAAGCAAATAATGTTAGTCAAATTTAATCTCAATGGTTTAGATGTTGAATTTAACGTAAAACCTGGCGAGTATCTTTTAGATACATTACGTGCTAACGGAGTAAAATCTGTTAAAAAAGGTTGTGACGGCTCTTCATGTGGAGCATGTATAGTTGTAGTAGACGATAAACCTGTTTTATCTTGCTCAGTATTAACTGCTCAAGTCGAAGGTCATAGAGTTATGACTGTTGAATCAATCCAAGAAGAAGCAGCTGAAATTTCAGAATATTATTCAAGACATGGTGCCGATCAATGTGGTTACTGCAATGCTGCTGCCGCACTTATGATTCACGCTTTAAAAAAAGAAAATCCAAATCCAACAGATGAAGAAATTGCAGACTATATGGTTGGCAATCTTTGTAGATGTACTGGCTATCATGGCCAACAATTAGCAATTAAAGAATACTTAGGAGGAAAGAAATAATGAAAAAGAATTTCAAAGTTGTTAACAACTTAACTCCTTCAGTTGATGGTAAAGGCTTAATGCAAGGTCGTTCTGCTTATACAGACGATATTGCTCCAGCCAATGCTTTAATTGTTAAGTTACTTCGTTCGCCACATGCATTCGCTAAAGTCAAAAATATTGATATTAGTGAAGCATTAAAACTTCCTGGTGTTGAATGTATTTTAACCAAGGATAACGTACCACATGTACCATTTACTCGTGCTGGTCAAGGCTATCCAGAACCATCTCCACATGATAAATACATTTTCGACGATTATGTTCGTTATGTTGGTGATGAAGTCGCAGCTGTTGCCGCAGTAAGCGAAGAAATTGCTTTAGAGGCAATGAAACTTATCAAGGTTGATTACGAAGTCTTAGAACCAATCTTAGATTTTGAAAAGGCCGCAGATAATAAGACAACAATTATCCACCCAGAAGATGGAATTCATGAAATGTTCCCAATCGGCTTTGAACCAAAGAGGAACTTAGCCGCAGCCTATGAAATGGAAGTTGGAAACGTTGAAGAAGAATTAAAGAAATCTGACGTTATTGTTGAAGATACTTTCTATTCACAAGCACAAGCTCATGCTATGCTTGAACCACATACATGTCATGCACATCTTGACGAACACAACAGACTTGTTTTGTATTCCACAACTCAAACTCCATTCCATGTTCGTAGAATTATCTCAAAGACTTTAGGTATTCCAGTAGAGAAACTTAGAGTAGTTAAACCTAGAGTTGGTGGTGGTTTTGGTGGAAAGCAAGCTTTCCATGGTGAAATGTTTGTTTCGCTCGTCACTTTAAGAACAAAGAAACCTGCTAAATGTGTCTTCACTCGTGAAGAAGTATTTGGTAGCACTTATACACGTCACCCAATGAGAATTCATTTAAGAGTTGGTGCCACTAAAGATGGTATGATTAACGCCATTGATTGTCGCACACTCTCAGATACAGGTGCATATGGTGAGCACGCTCTTACTGTTTTCATGATTGTCGGTTCTAAAGTTTTACCACTTTATAACAAAGTTAAGGCAGTCAAATTCGGTGGGCAAGTCGTTTACACTAACCACGTATCTGCAGGTGCTTATAGAGGCTATGGAGCTATCCAAGGTAACTACGCTGTAGAATCCATCATTGATGAATTAGCAGAAAAGTTAGGCATGGACCCAATTAAACTCCGTGAAATGAACTCTATGAAAGAAAAAGAAACCTCACCTATCTTTGAAATTATGGGTGAAGGTACCGAAGGTACAGCAATGATTATGGAGTCTTGTAAACTTCCATATTGTATCAAACGTGGTCGTGAACTTATGGAATGGGATAAGAAATATCCTGTTAAGAAAGTTGGAGACCATAAAGTTAGATCAGTTGGCTGTGCTATTGCTATGCAAGGTTCAGGAATTCCATTCTTAGATATGGGTTCATGTACTATAAAACTTAACGATGGTGGCTCATATATGGTCACTGTTGGTGCAACTGATATTGGGCAAGGCTCTGATACAGTTATTTCCCAAATTGTTGCCGAAGAACTTGGCACAACAATGGATAAAGTCATTATCTATTCATCCGATACTGACTTAACCCCATATGATTGTGGTGCTTATGCTTCTTCAACAACTTATATTTCTGGTAACGCTGCATATAATGCAGCATGTAAGATGAGAGAAAGACTTATTAAAGAAGCTGCAGCAGAACTTCAAGTTAAACCTCAAGATGTTGAATTTGATGGTAAAACTTTTGTTTCTGGTGAGAAATCAGTTACTTTAGATGATCTCTCTGTCGGAAGACTTTATAACAACGATACACATCAAATTGCTGTTACAGAATCTTATCATGGTCAAGTTTCTCCACCTCCATTTATGGCAGCATTCGGAGAATTTGAATTTGATACCGAAACATACGAATACAAGATGATTAAGTACGTTACAGTTACTGACTGTGGCACAACAATTAACCCTGCTTTAGCAAAAGGCCAAGTTGAAGGTGGTATTGTTCAAGGTTATGGTATGGCTAGCAGCGAAGCTGTTATCTATAATTCCAAAGGTAAATTATTATCTAACACCTTTGATACTTACCACATCCCAACATGTAAAGAAGTTGGCGAACTTGTAAGTGAATTCGCAGATTCATATGAACCAAGTGGCCCATTTGGTGCTAAATCAGTTGGTGAAATTGGTATTGATACACCTCCAGCAGTACTTTGTAATGCTGTTTATAATGCATTTGGAGTAAGAGTCCATTCTCTTCCAATTACTCCAGAAAAGATTTTTGAGGCAATGAAGGCTAAAAAATAATGAACGATTTACTCATTAAAAACGGATTAGTATTCCTAAAAGGAAAATGGGTTAAGACCAACTTAGCCGTTTTAGGTGAGAAAATTTCTTATATTGGTAACGAAGAAGTAGACGCAAAAGAAGTATTAGATGTCTCAGGACTAAAAGTCCTACCAGGTTTAATTGATCCACATGTTCATTTTGAACTAAATTGTGGTCGAGTTACTTCATGTGATGATTTCTATACGGGCAGCGTATGTGCTGCTTATGGAGGTGTCACAACTATTGTTGACTTCCTTGATCCGACAAGAAACGCTGAAGAGCTTGAAAAGTCATATTATGAGCGTATTGCTTTAGCTAAGAAATCGCTCGTTGATTATCATATGCACGCTTGCATTAGAGAACCAAATGGTGATTTAGAAGAATACGTAAAAACTGTTGTTAAACTCGGAATGCGCACAATTAAGTTGTTCACAACTTATAGTGATACACATCGTAGAACATACGATAAAGATATCGCTGAGTTATTACGTCTTTCAAAGAAATATAACATCATGATTACTGCTCACATTGAAAATGATGAGCTTATCGATTTACGTGATAGTTACACATATAAAGATTTACCTGTTTCTAGACCAAGTTTATCTGAAACAACAGAGGCGCTTAAACTCGCTAAACTTGTTAGAGAAACTGGTGGTAACTTCTATATGGTTCACTGTTCAAGTGGTGAGACATTAAAAGCACTTAAAGAAAACTTCTCTGACATACTCGGTAAAAACTTCTTTATTGAGTCATGTCCTCAATATTTTGTCTTCAATAACTCAGTTTTAGAGGAAGAAAATGGCAAGTTGTTCACATTTGCTCCACCTTTAAGAGGCGAAAGAGAAAGACAACTTATGACTGCTTACTATAAAGACGTTGATGCTATCGGCACTGATCACTGTGCATTTATGTCTAAAGAAAAAGATTATCCAACGTTAAAAGGATTCCCGTTAGGTGTTGGAGGAGTTGAACATAGCTTCTCAATTATGTACAAACGTTTTGGAGATGGAATCATTGAAAAAATGTCAAAAAACACGGGAATTCTTCAGGATTTTCCATCTAAAGGCGAATTAGAAGTTGGCAAAGATGCAGACATTTCCATCTTCCAAGAAATTAGCGATTACTTTGAAAAAGAGAACCATGGAACATGTGATTACTCAATATATGATGGTGTCCTTGGTTCAGGCGAATTTAAACATGTTTTAGTTCGTGGTAAGTTCGTTCTTAAAGATAGAAAGGTTATTCCACATTGTGGAAAAGAAATTATTTGTGGGGAGTAAGGTATGAACGCAATTATTAATGCAAGAATTTATGATTACGTAAATTACATTGAAAATGGCTACCTTCTTTACGATGAAAAAATCGTTGAAGTTGGTGACATGAAAAACTTTAAAAACAAAGGTTTCGACAGAGTCGAAGATTTTAAAGGTGATTTACTAATGCCTACTTTTGTATGTGCTCATACTCACATATACTCGATTTTTGCACGTGGATTATCACTCCCATTCAATCCACATAACTTCCAAGAAATTTTAGACCAAATGTGGTGGAAGTTAGACGCTCAGCTTGATAACAAAGAAACATATTATTCTGCCATTGCTGCAGGTTCAGAATTCTTACTTAACGGTGTCACGTCCATCATAGATCACCATGCTTCAGGTGAAATCATAGGTTCACTTAATTCACTTAGAAGAGCATTTGTTGGTCCTCTTAAGATGCGTGGAATTTTGTGTTTTGAAACTTCTGATAGATATGATATTAAGAAATGCTTAAAAGAAAACACTAGCTTTGCTAAAAAACATCCTGGTGAAGGATTATTTGGAATGCACGCCTCAATGTCCATTTCAGATAAGACCTTAAAGGTTATTGCAAAAGTTCAAAATAATCTTCCAGTCCATGTTCATGTTGCTGAAAGCAAAATGGACGTTGATGATTGTTTAGAAAAATACGGAAAAACAATCATTGAAAGATTTGATGATGCAGGTATTTTAATTCCAGATTCATTGATTGTTCATGGTGTATCACTTTGTGATAAAGAACTAGATATTATTGCGAAACGCAAATGTTATATGGTTGTTAATACAACTTCAAATATGAATAATGCCGTTGGACTTCCATTCGTTAAAAATTACTTAGACCATGACGTTAAAGTTATGGTTGGTAATGATGGACTTAACTCAAATATGGCGAGTGAATACATGAACGTTATGTTTAGCGCTCACCTTAGAGCTGACTCTCCAACCGCATTAGGAGTTGGTGAAATTAGACAAATGATTCTTAACGCTTACGAATATGTTGGTAGACGTTTAGGAATCAAACTTGGTGAACTTAAGAATGGTTATGAAGCCGATTTCATGAGAGTTAAGTACACTCCATTCACAAAAATGAATGAATCAAATGCTCTTGGTCATATCGTCTTCGGATTGTTCCCAAATTTTAAACCAAAAGACGTTTATACATATGGTAAAAAACGTGTAAAAGATTACAAAATCGCCAGTAAATCCTTAGAAAAATCAGTAATTGAGGCTAGAGATTATGCTGACGAATTATGGGCCAAAGTTAAAGGAGGAAAATAACTATGGACTTATCGACAAAGTTTGATGGTTTAGTACTTGAGAACCCACTTATGCCTGCTGCAGGACCAGTTGTTGGTGATGCAGAAAAGATGCTCTGGCTTGAGCAAGTGGCAGGTTGTGGTGCAATCGTTGCAAAAACTGTCTCTACAAAAGATGCTCACATCCCACATCCATGCATTTATGGTGATCGTGATTACATCATGAATTGTGAATTGTGGAGTGAATATCCAAAAGAAAAATGGATTAATGAATTTTTCCCATACTACAAGAAACATTCAGTTGGTAAACCACTTATTGTTAGTGTTGGTTATACCAAAGAAGATATGGAAGAACTTATTCCGCTTCTTGATGAGTTCGCAGATGCATTTGAAGTTTCAACTCACTATGTTGGCAACGATTTAAATGCATTAGGTGAAACTGTCGCAACAATTAGAAGACTTACAAAGAAACCATTCTATATGAAGATTTCTGCTCATATGCCAGATCCAGAAGGCTTTGCCCACACAATTAAAGTCAACGGTGCTAATGGTGTTGTTGCAGTTAACTCACTTGGTCCTTCAATGAAGATTGATATTGAAAATAGAGAAATTATCTATGGGAATACAAAAGGTTTCGCTTGGACAAGTGGACCATATATTAAAAACATTGCTATAGCAACAGTTTATACAATTAAAAAAGCAGAACCATCATTAACAGTTATTGGTGTTGGTGGTATTGCAACTGCAAGTGATGTTATTGAATTCCTTCTTGCCGGTGCATCAGCTGTTCAAATGCTTTCAGCAGCTATGTTACGTGGTAAAGAACTTTATGCCAAGATTCTTGCTGACCTCCCAGCAGCTCTTGAAAAATACGGATTTAAGTCTGTCGAAGATGTTATAAATACAAATCTTAAACATGAAACTGTTTTTGGAATGGCTGAACCTCCATCAGTAGATATGGCTAAGTGCTCCAAATGCGGTACATGTGCAAGAATTTGTCCTTACTTCGCAATCGATATGGACAACGGACCAAAATTCAACTCTGAAAAATGCTTCAGATGTGGTTTATGCGTTTCTAAGTGTCCATTAAAAGCATTAACTTACCATAAGGCGGATAAATAATGGAAAGATACAAAACATCCACTCCAAAAGTTGATTTTCTACCAAAGGTAAGAGGAGAAGCAAAGTTCACGGATGATATTTCATTCCCTGATATGCTTTTTGCTACAACTTTAAGATCAACTATTTCTCGTGGAAAAATTAAAGACATTAAAATACCAACTCTTCCAAAAGATTATTACTGGTTCTCTGCTAAAGATTTGAAAGGAGAGAATGTTGTAAATATTATCTTCTCCGATTGGCCAGTTTTTGCTGATGGTAGAGTTAACTTTATTGGTGAATCAATTGGTATCTTCGTTGGACCAGATAAAGAAGTTCTTCATAAACTCTGTGAAGACACTGTTGTCACCTACGAAGAAGAGAAACCAATATACGACTTTAGCGAAAGTTATATTCACAAAGCTTTCACTAAGGGTGATTATGAAAAAGCTAAAAAAGAAGCAGTACGTGTAATTAAAGAAACCTTTGAAACAGGTTATCAAGAACAAGCTTATCTTGAAAACCAAGGCATTATTGCTTACTTTGATGAGAATGACAAATTAACTTTAACTGGTTCAATGCAATGCCCATTCTACATTAAACGTGCTGTCATGAGATCATGTGCACTTAAAGATGACGAGGTTAGGGTTATTCAACCAGCAGTTGGGGGTGCATTTGGTGGTAAAGAACATTATCCATCAATGATTGGATCTCAAGTTGCATGTGCAGCTTTAGCACTTCATAGACCTGTTAAGATGTGCTTCGAACGTTTTGAAGATATGACTTATTCTACAAAACGCCATCCTTCACGAAGTGAATATGAAGCATTAATTGGTAAAAATAACGAAATCTTAGGTCTTAAGATTCGTGTTAAGTTAAATGGTGGAGCATATAGAGGATGTTCAGGCGTTGTCTTGTCTCGTGCTCTTATTGCTTCTGCTAACGTTTATGTTATTGAAAACCTCGATGTTACAGGGGACGTGTATATGACAAACACTACTCCTACTGCGGCATTTAGGGGCTTCGGATCACCTCAAACAATCTTTGCTATGGAGATGTTTATTCACCATGTTGCAAAAGAGTTAGGTATTGATCCACTTGAACTTCAATATAAACACCTTGCTAAAAAGGGTGATGTTACGACAAACTCAGGACATTTCCATGATGATATAATTCTAAAAGAATTAATGGATAAAGCTATGGATATGTCTGACTATAAGCGTAAGGTCAAAGAATACGCTAAACCAGGATGCAACAAAGGAATTGGTATGTCTGTATTCCTTCACGGTTGTGGATTTACTGGTTCAGGCGAATCCGAAATTATCAATGGTAAAGTTAAACTTATCAAGGATGAAAATGACCATGTTTACTGCTATGCAAGTAGTGTAGATATGGGACAAGGAAATAAGACAACTTTGAAGAAAATTGTCGCGAAAAACCTAGGAATTCCTGATGAACAATGTACTTTTGATAACCCAGATACAGACCATATTCCAGACTCTGGACCAACCGCTGCATCACGTACAATCATTATTGTTGGTTTCTTATTTGAGAAGTGCGCAAAACACTTAAAAGAGATTTGGAAACCAGGAGTCAGACAAGAATACGTTGAAACATATGTTGGACCAGAATACATTCACTGGGATGAAAATACAATGCAAGGTGATGCATATCCAGGTTATGCTTGGGGCGTCAACATTGTCGAAGTTGAATTTGATCCAATTACATATCAAGTCTCGGTTTTAAATACATGGTCCACCTATGATGTAGGTAGAGTCGTTGATGAAAGAATCGCTGTTGGACAAGCTGATGGTGGTCTTGTACAAGGACTTGGCTATGGCTATTTAGAGACAATGAAATGTGAAAACGGAAGATTTAAAAATAGAAATCTCTCTGATTACATTATTCCAACATTTGAAGATGCGCCTCATATGGAGACTGCATTTATTGATAATCCATTCCCATATGGCGCTGATGGTGCTAAAGGAATGGGTGAATTAACTCTTGTCGGTGCCGCACCTGCCGTTTGCCTTGCTATTGAAAGCGCAATTGGCAAAAATTTGCAGAAAATACCGGCAAATCCTGAATATCTTATGGAGGTCATGAAGCATGAAAATTAGTTTCAAAATGAACGGAAAAGATGTTTCTTTAGACTTAGATCCATCCATGAGATTTATTGATGTTGTTAGAGATGTTTTACACCTTAACGGCACAAAAGAAGGATGTGGTGAAGGTTCATGTGGTGCATGTGTTGTTTTAATGGATGGTAAATCCGTCAATTCATGCTTACTTCCTGTTGCGAATGCAATCGGCCATGAATTTGTAACTATTGAAGGTTTGAAAGAAACAAAAGCATTTGATGTGATACAAAAAGCATTTGCTGAAATGGGCGGTTCACAATGTGGTTTCTGTACACCAGGTATGATTATTGCTGCATATTCTCTTTTAAAAGAGAATGCACATCCAACTGAAGAAGAAATCCGCGCTAAGATGAGTGGCAACCTTTGTAGATGCACTGGTTATCAAGCTATCGTTGAAGCAGTTTTACGTGCTAGCGAGAAAGGAGAAGGTTTATGGTAGAAAAGTTTATTCCAAAAACCAAGGCAGAAGCTTTAGATATTTTATCTAAGCATGATTGCTACATTCTTGCTGGTGGCACTGATTTAATGGTTGCTAAAAAGAATATTGCAGGATATTTGCCAAAGTTTGACAAAGACGTACTTTACGTTGCAAACATCGATGAATTAAAAGGTATTTATAAAGACGATAAAGGTATACACGTCCTTTCTGGAACAACTATGGATGAGGTTGAAAAATCTCCTTTAGTTCCTAGCTTATTAAAGAAAGCAATTAGCGAAGTTGCTTCAACAAATATTAGACACTTCGCTACATTAGTCGGAAATATCGCTAATGCTTCTCCAGCTGGAGACACAATTATTGTTGATGTCATCTTAGATGCAGAGTTAAAACTCGAATCAAAAGATGGTATCCGTTATGTAAAAGCAGAAGACTTTGTTCAAGGTGTTAGAAAGATTGACCGTAAACCTAATGAACTTATTACCGAAATCATTTTCCCAGAAGTCAATTATGATAAAGAAATGTGGTTAAAAGTTGGCTCAAGAAAAGCTGATTCTATCTCTAAGGTAATGGTTGCTGGAATTTACAAAATCTCCGGGAAATCCTTAGAAAATTTTGCTTTAACAGTGGGTTCCGTCTCAATAAAACCAGTTCGTTCACATGATATTGAAGAAGAATTAAAAGGCATGTCTCTTGATGAACTTAAGAAACATAAAGTTGCCATTGTTGAAGAATACGCAAAATTAATTAAACCAATTGATGATCAACGTTCTACCGCCGAATATAGACTTACTGTCGCTAAAAATATCATCGGTAAGTTCCTTGACGAGATTATTGAAGGAGGCAAATAGATATGAGTTACATTAAAGGTTATCGTTGTACTATTTGTGGAGCCGAATTTAAAGAAGGTGAAGTTGGTTTAACCTGTCCACATTGTGGAGAAAAAGGTATTTTAGACGTAATCTATGATTACGATGCTCTTAGCAAAGTGTTAACCAAAGAATATTTTGCTAACAACCGTAATTATTCTATGTGGAGATACGCGCCAATCATGGGTATTAAAGAAGATCATATTCACGAAATGCTCAGAGTTGGTTGGACACCACTTTACGAAGCAAGAAATTTACGTAAAGAACTTGGTGTTAAGAAATTATATGTTAAAGATGATGGCTTAAATCCTTCTGGTTCAAGCAAAGATAGAGCTTCTGGTGTTGCTGTTTTAAAAGCAATTGAAGCCGGTGCTGATACTATAGCTTGTTCCTCAACAGGAAATGCTGCATCTAGCTGTGCTTGCCAAGCTGCTCATATGGGACTTAAAGCAGTTATATTCGTTCCAAAAAGAGCCCCTATTGGTAAAGCAACTCAAATTTGTTTATACGGTGCAACTTTAATAAAAGTTGATGGTGACTATAAAGCCGCTTTCCAACTTTCTAAAGCTGCTATCGATAAATACGGTTGGTATAACCGTAATGCTGCCATTAACCCATTCATGGTTGAAGGTAAGAAAACAGTCTCTATGGAGATTGCTGAACAACTTAACTTTGAACCTACTGATTGGGTAGCTGTATCTGTTGGTGACGGATGCACAGTTGGTGGCGTATATAAAGGATTTATGGAATTTCATAAGCTTGGTCTTATTAAGAAAATTCCAAAGATCCTTGGTGTTCAATCTACTGGATGTTGTCCATTTGTTATTTCAAGTGAAACAGGTGAACCACTCAAAGAAGCAGATGAAAACACATTAGCCGATTCCATTGCCGTAGGCATTCCAAGAAACCCAATTAAAGCACTTAACGCAATTAAGTTCTCTAATGGTGCTTGGATTTCAGTGCCTGATGAAGAAATCATTAAGGCCATGGGATTACTTGGCAGAACCGAAGGTATCTTCGGTGAACCTGCTGGTGTTGCCGCAATTGCAGGTATTAAAAAAGCTGTCGAATTAGGAGTCATCAAACCTAATGAAACAGTCACCACAATTGTTACAGGTAACGGACTTAAAGATCCAGTAAATGGACAAAAGGCTGTATCCATGCCTGAGCCTATGACTCCAAGCCTAGACGAATTGGATAAATTTTTGAAAGATAAAGGAGCAATTTAAATGTCAAAAATTCCATTTGGACCAACGTATGATGAGATGCTTAATCCATCACACCAAGATCCTGAAGTAAGAGCTAAAGCTCTCAAAGCAATTAAGGAAAACGAACTTGACCCAATCAATCTTTTCAACATCACCTGGAAAAATGAAAAGAATGAAGTTAACAAAATCGTACTTCCAAAGGAACTTACTGGAGTAGACGCAAATATTGTTGTCTTACTCGGTAAATACTTCCCATCCGGCTCCCACAAAGTCGGCCCAGCATACTCAACACTTATGGAAGGATGTGTTGATAATGAAATTATCCCAGGAAAACACACCATTCTTGGACCTTCTACAGGCAACTTTGGTATCGGTACTGCCTATATCACAAACTTAATGGGCTACAAAGGTATCGTTATTATGCCTGACAATATGTCAAAAGAAAGATATGAACGTATTAGAAAATACGGTGCAGAACTCGATTTGACACCAGGTTCCGAATCAGACGTTATTCTTACACTTGAAAGAACATACGAACTTAAGAAGAACCCAATGAATAGAACATTAGCACAGTTCGAACTTCTTCCAAATTACCGTTTCCACAGACACGTCACTGGCGGATCTTGTGTCGAAGCAGTTAAAGGAATTGGTAACGGACGTGTAGCAGCTTTCTGTAGTGCACCAGGCTCAGCTGGAACATTAGCAGCAGGCGATCACATTAAGAAAGTCTTCCCAGAATGTAAGATTGTTGCACTTGAACCACATGAATGTTCAACACTTACAAATGGTGGTTTAGGACAACACAGAATTGAAGGTATTGGCGATAAGATGATTACTCTTATTCATAATGCCCTCACAACAGACTTCATTACCCAAATTATTGATGAAGATTGTGTCCGTGGTTTAGCAGTTATCCATGAAGGTAAAGAAATCCTTAAGAAACATGGTGTTGATGCTAAAGTCGCAGATTCAATGGTCGATTTATTTGGTGTTTCAGGTATTTGTAATATCTTAGGTGCCATTAAAATGGCAAAATACCTCAAACTTGGACCAGATGATAACGTTGTTACAATCGCAACAGACTCATTTGATAGATATCCATCAGTCATGGAAAATCTCCACAATAGAGAACTCGAAGTTACTGATCACGTCTTAGAAAGATGGTTCAAGGATGTATTTGAAGATGCAGATACTCGCTACGTTTTAGATACACGTGGTAAAGAGGCTAAAGAAAAACTCTTCAAACAAAAAGAATCAGACTGGTTAAAATTTGGTTACAAGAAAGAATATCTTGATTCTATGAGACATCCAGAATTCTGGGAAAACGAATATAACAAAGTTTTCGAATATGACAAGAAGATTAAAGAAATGCGTGGAAAGGAAATTAAATAATGAAAGTTTCATTTGAAGAAATCCTTAAAAAAGCAGAATCTTACCAAAAAGATATGACCAAGTTCCTTCGTGACATGGTCAAAATTCCATCAGAATCATGTGAAGAAAGAGATGTCGTTCTTCGCATTAAAGAAGAAATGGAAAAGGTTGGCTTCGACAAGGTCGAAATCGACCCAATGGGAAACGTTTTAGGCTATATTGGCCATGGTAAACACCTCATTGCAATGGACGCTCACATTGATACAGTTGGTATCGGCGAAATCAAAAACTGGAAATTTGATCCATATGAAGGTTTCGAAGATGATACCTATATCGGTGGACGTGGAACATCTGACCAAGAAGGTGGTATGGCTTCAATGGTCTATGCTGGTAAAATCATCAAAGATTTAGGTCTTGAAGATGACTATACACTTCTTGTAACAGGTACTGTTCAAGAAGAAGACTGCGATGGTCTTTGTTGGAAATACATTATCGAACAAGATAAGATTAAACCAGAATTTGTTGTTTCTACCGAACCAACATCCTGCCAAATCTATCGTGGTCACCGTGGACGTATGGAAATTAAGGTTAATGTTCGTGGTATTTCCTGCCATGGTTCAGCACCTGAACGTGGTGATAACGCTATTTACAAAATGGCTGACATCATTAAAGACATTGAGAAACTCAATGAAACTGGTCTTGCCTATGATCCATTCTTAGGAAAAGGTACAGTTACAATTTCTCAAATCTTCCATAAATCTCCAAGCCGTTGTGCAGTCGCAGATGGTTGTTGGATTTCCCTCGACAGACGTTTAACAGTTGGCGAAAATGACAAGACTTCAATCGCTGAAATTGAAAATCTTCCATCTGTCAAAGCTGCTAAAGCTGAAGTCACAATGTATGATTATGAACGCCCAGCCTATACTGGTCTTGTTTATAAACAAGAATGTTACTTCCCAACTTGGGTAATTCCTGAAGAATCAATCTATGTTCAATCAATGAAACAAGGTTATGAAGGTCTCTTCAAGAAAGCTCCAGTTATTGATAAGTGGACATTCTCAACCAATGGCGTTTCAATTATGGGACGCTTTGGAATTCCTTGCTTAGGCTTTGGCCCAGGCGATGAAAAAGAAGCTCACGCACCAAATGAAAAGACACGTAAACGTGATCTTGTCATCTGTGCAGCTTTATATGCAACAGTTCCAAGTCTTTATCTTGAGAACTTAAAGAAATAAGGAGATATAAAATGGAAAAAATCGCACCAAGATTCGCTGGTCGTCACCTCATTACCTGTGAGGATTTCACCAAAGAAGAAATCGACTACATCTTAAAAGTATCTCATGAGATGAAAGATGCATTCTATGCCAACGAACCAATGCCTTTCTTAGAAGGCAAAACAGGTTTCTTGATGTTCTTTGAACAATCAACAAGAACAAGAAACTCATTTGAATCTGGTATGGCTCAATTAGGTGGCCACGCTACATTCCTTGATACATCAATGATGCAAATTGCTCATGGTGAATCAGCAAAAGATACAGCAGTTATCCTTTCTTCATTCGGTCATATGATCGCTTGTAGATATTGTAACTGGGGACTTGGCAACAAGTACATTCGTGAAATGGCTAAATGGTCAACAGTTCCAATCATTAACTTACAATGTGACTTATATCACCCAATGCAAGCACTTGCTGACTTAATGACAATCGAAGATGAATTTGGCAAAACAAAGAACTTAAAAGTTTCTGTTATTTGGGCTATGGCTACAACACACAAGAAACCAATTTCAGTTCCAGTTTCACAAGTTCTTCTCTTCCCACGTTATGGTATCGATGTAACACTCGCATATCCTGAAGGATATGATTTACCAGATTGGGTCATTGAAAAAGCACGTAAAAATGCTGCAGAAAACGGTGGTAGTTTAACAATTACTCACGATATGGATGCAGCTTACAAAGACGCCGATGTTGTCTTCCCAAAGAACTGGGGTTCATGGGTCACCAACCAATCAACCACAGTTGTTGACGATGCACTTCTTGCTTTAAAAGCATGGAAATGTACACCAGAGAAGATGGCTCTTGCTAAACCAACATGCCGCTACATGCATGCTCTTCCAGCAGACCGTGTAAACGAAGTTGTTGATGAGGTTATTGATGGACCACAATCAGTTGTTTACCAAGAAGCTGAAAACAGAATTCATACAGCTAAAGCTGTAATGGCATTATTTGTCCACGACAAAAAACCAGAAGATAGACGTTAATTTGCTCTAAAAATATATTAAAGCGGAGTTGTTTCAAATAACTTCGCTTTTTTATTAGATTAAAAGTGATATAATGATTTCGTTATGAAATCAATCAGGTACTTATTTAGAATAGGAAATGGTCCTTCTAGTTCACACACAATCGGACCATACAGAATTTGTAGATACATCAAAGTTAAATATCCAAAAGCAATCCATGTTTGTGTAACGCTTTATGGTTCCTTTGCCTTAACAGGCAGAGGTCACATGACTGATAAAACGATTACAGAAACACTTAAACCTTTAACTTCAAAAATTATTTTCGATTATAAAACTAAGACTGAACATCCAAATACATTGAAAGCCGAAATCCATATGGCTGATGGTTCAGTTGAGACAATTATTGCTACTTCTCCAGGTGGTGGATCTATCCGTATTAATGGTGAGAAAAATGCACCAGAACCAGAGATTTATCCAGAACAAAATTTTAGCGAAATTAAGGAAAAATGTGCGGAAAATCACTGGAATTTAGTAGATTTTGTGCGTGCTAGAGAAGGCGAAGAAATATTCGATTATCTTGATACAGTTTTCGATACAATGATGGATGAAATTGACCGTGGTCTAGTTACTTCAGGTGAACTTCCAGGTAAGCTTCATATTCAACGTAGAGCTAAGGATTTTTTAATCTCAAAATACCAAGACGAATCAGATGTGGGTAACTCATTTAGACTTATGCTCGCTTATGCTTTTGCTGCGGCAGAAGAAAACGCTGCAGGTCATCTAGTTGTTACTGCTCCTACATGTGGTTCATGTGGTGTTCTTCCATCAGTTTTGAAGTTCTATAAAGCAAAATATAAAAAGCCAAGAAAGACAGTTATTGAAGCACTTGCAGTAGCTGGAATTGTTGGCAATTGTATAAAATACAACGCATCACTTTCAGGCGCAGAAGCAGGATGCCAAGCTGAAATTGGTTCAGCATGTTCAATGGCTGCCGCTGCTTATGCATATTTGAAAGGTCTGGATATACAAGGAATTGAGTGTGCAGCAGAAGTTGCAATGGAACACTCACTTGGTCTTACATGTGACCCAGTTGGTGGCTATGTTATCATTCCATGTATTGAGAGAAATGGTATGGGTGCAATTCGTGCTATTACAGCAGGAAGACTTGCTGAATATGCAAACACATCGTCATCAGTCTCGTTTGATGATGTTGTTCAAACAATGTATCGCACCGGAAAAGATATGAAAAAAGCTTATCGTGAGACTTCAAAAGGTGGTCTTGCTGAAGAGCTTAAAAAGTCAAAAAAGTAGGGAAATCATATGGAAATTAAAGTTTTTAACTCATTATCAAACAACGTTGAAACCCTTAAACCAATAAAAGAAAAAGAGGTCTCTATTTATTGCTGTGGACCAACAGTTTATGGTGATGCTCACGTTGGTAATATTAGACCGGTAATCGTATTTGATACATTACGTAGATTTTTAAAATTTGTCGGTTATGATGTTAAGCTTGTTTCTAACTTTACAGATGTTGATGATAAAATCATCAATAAAGCACTTCAAGAACGTGTAAGCGAACAAGTTATTACAGATAGATATATCGCGGCATACAAAGATGTTTTAAGTAAACTTAATGTAGAGCCACATTACTTAAACCCAAGAGTTACTGAATATATGCCTCAAATCATTAATTATATTAATGAACTTGTTAAAGTTGGGGCTGCATATGAAGTAGATGGTGATGTATTCTTTAGAATTAGTGCAATTAAGGACTATGGCGAACTTTCCAATGCAAAGGTTGATGATTTAGTTGTTGGTGCACGTATTGAAGAAAATTCAAAGAAAGAGTCACCATTAGACTTTGTCTTATGGAAGAAAACTGATGTAGGTATTCAATGGGATTCACCATGGGGTAAAGGACGTCCAGGTTGGCATACCGAATGTTGCGTTATGATCAATTCAATTTTCGGTGGTCAGATTGATATCCATGGTGGCGGTTTTGACCTAAAATTCCCACACCATGAAAACGAAATCGCCCAAGCAAAGGCTCATGACCATAACAAAATTGCTAACGTTTGGATGCACAATGGATTCGTTAATTTTGGCAACGAAAAGATGTCAAAGTCATTAGGAAATGTCGTTTTAGCAAAAGACGCTATTGCAAAATATGGCGGAAATGTAATGCGACTTCTTATTTTATCAACTCATTACAGAGCTCCAGTTTCTTTTACTGAAGAAACAGTACAAAGTACTGTGAATGAGTTAGCAAAAATTCAAAAAACATATAATCAACTCGCTGTCGCTATTCAACTTAACAATGGCGACCTCAATTCAAAAGACATAAAAGTGCAAGATTTTGTAAATGCAATGGCTGATGATTTAAATACTTCAAACGCAATTGCAGCAATGTTTGAAAAGGTTAAATTGGCAAATGTTGAATTAAGAAAAAGACCATTAAATTTGCAGGAAATCTCGGGGATTTTTGCATCTTTGAATGCTATGCTTGATGTTTTTGGAATCAAATTAGAGATGCCAATTTTAACAGATGAGTTACGTAAAATTTATGAACAATATATGGCTCTAAAAGCTGAAAAGAAATTTGAAGAGTCAGATAAATTAAGAGATGTTCTTATAGAACACAATATTATTTAAACACATTATGAAAAAAGGGAATCCAACTTCTAAAAATAGTTTAAACTACATCTATGGGAGATTGCCTTCTTTAAATTGCCTTACCGCAAGTAAGGTAAAGAACGTATATTTGCAGCATAATTTCTCAGATGATAAGTTGCTTAAAACTATTTCGGAAAAAGGGATTCATCCAAAATACGTCGATTTAGACACACTAAATAAGATGTCTAACAACGGCAACCATCAAGGAATAATAGTTGAAACTCTTCCTCACGAATATTCTTCTGTTGATGAAATCATTAGATCAGCAAAAGGTAAAGAACAACCTCTAATATTAATATTAGATGAGATTGAGGACCCACACAACTTTGGTGCAATTCTACGTTCAGCAGATGCTTTTGGTGTCGATGGCGTAATTATTAAAAGCAAAAACCAAGTTCCTTTAAACTGGACAGTTGCAAAAGTTTCCACTGGTGCAATTGAATATGTAAAGGTTGCTCAAGTTTCAAATTTAAACAATGTCATTAGAACATTAAAAGATAACGGGTATTGGATTTATGCAGCAGACGGTTCAGCAAAAGATTCATATCAACAACTAGACTACAAAGGATCTGTTGCGTTAATAGTCGGATCGGAAGGCAGAGGTATTTCACAGCTCGTAATGAAAAACTCCGACTTTATAATCAAGATACCTATGAGTGGTCACGTTAATTCGCTCAATGTTTCTGTTTCAACCGGAATACTTTTGTCGAGAATAAGAAATAAATAATGTTGTTGCGCCTCCCTTTGGAAGGAGGACTACTTGCAATTTCCTCGGCTAGATGCCCTTTTTCGAAAAGCATCCATGGGCGATAAAGAAGCCTACCAAACGCTATATAATGAGTTCCAAAGAAGAGCGAACGAATTATTACGTCAAACTATAAGAAATACAATAAAATTCCGCGGAAATCCCGAGGATTTTTCAGATTTAATAGATGATGTGTTCTTCAAATCAATCAACGAATTTGATGAAGATAGAAGCTCATATACATCCTTTGCTGACTTTGTATTAAAATCTCGTTTTATACCATATGTTCAAAGAACTTTATACGAGATACAAGCAAATACAGTTACTTTTTATGATGAGAATTCAAAAGGCACAGAAGATTGCGATTTTTTAGCAGACCCAAATAATGTTGAACCAATGACAGAATCTGTTATGAATAATTTCAAACTTAAGATAGCAAGTCCACTCACAGGCAAAACAAAAGAAGAAAAGATGAGACAAAGAATTTTGTTACTTCAATATGCTGGATATAACAAAAAAGAGATGGCCAATATACTTGATATTACTTATAACCAACTTCGTTTTTATCTTGAGAAGATTAAAGATTCAGATGAAGTAGTTAACTTAAAATTGGAATTGAAGTAATTCAGTGTTATTATATAACACGAGGTATTTATATGGCTGAGTGTAATCATGATTGCTCATCATGCTCCATTGGAGATTGTGCTGAGCGCAAAATAGAAAAATTAAAACCAAACGAAAATACAACCATTAAACATTGCTTTGCAGTTATTTCTGGCAAAGGTGGTGTTGGTAAAAGTTTGGTTACTTCGTTATTAGCTTCTGAAATGAACAAAAGAGGACATAGCGTTGCTATTATTGATGCAGACGTGACTGGTCCTTCTATTCCGCAAGCTTTTGGTTTGAAAGGAAAAATGGCAGAATCAGACGAGACGTGTATTTATCCTGCACTATCTAAGCACGGTATTAAGATCATGTCTGCAAACTTGCTTATGCCAGATGATGAATCTCCTATTATTTGGAGAGGACCAATGATTGCTGGTTTTGTCACTCAACTTTATACCGATGTTTGCTATGGAGATGTCGATTATATGTTTATCGATATGCCTCCAGGAACAGGCGATGTTCCATTAACAATTTTTCAACAATATCCAATTGATGGAATTATCATTGTAACTTCACCTCAAGAACTTGTTTCTATGGTCGTTACAAAATCAATTAATATGGCCAAAATGATGTACATAAATACAATCGGAATTGTACAAAACATGTCATATATAAAATGCCCAAAATGTTCGGAAAAAGTAAGGGTTTTTGGTGATAATGACTCAATTTCGCGCATTGAAAAATCAGGCATAAAAGTAGTTGCAGAACTTCCAATCGATCCTGAGATTTCTAAGCTAGTTGATAAGGGTGAAATTGAAGAATATAAAGCAGAAGACTTGGACAATCTTGTCTCATTATTGGAGCAATACAAATAAGTCAAATTATTGACTTTGAATAATTGGTGCTGTATGATAGTCGCACAAGATGTTAAATAGGATAACGTTTTATGAGAAAGAAAGTTATTTTAATTTGCCCCGAATGCTTGAGTAGAAATTACACTACTACTAAAAAAGAAGGTGCGACAGAACGTCTTGAATTAATGAAATACTGTCCACATTGTAATAAACAAACATTACACAAGGAAAGTAAATAGGAGGAATGACTATGGGTGTTAGAAAATATACAAAAGAAGTCATTAGAGAAGCAAAAAGAATCCGCTGGCCAAAGAGAGATGTTTTCCTTATGGCATTAGTTACTACTTTAGTAATCTGCATCTTTGCTGCTTTAGTCCTTAGATTGGAAGATTTAGTTTCAGGAGAACTTATTAAGGCTCTTAAAGACGTCTTTAAAGGTCTCAAGAAATAACGGAGGTAGATAGCATGGCAGAATTAGGCGAAAAGCATTGGTATATTGTCACAACCTACTCTCAACACGAAAGAAAAGTTGCTGACAACCTTACAAAGAGAATTGAAACACTTGGTCTTGGCGATTACATTTTTAATGTATTAGTTGCAGAACAAGAAGTTCCAGTTATGGATAGAGCTACAGGCCTTCCAACTGGTAAAACCAAAATGAAGAACCTTTTCCCAGGTAATATCTTCGTTGAAATGATTATGACAGACAAAGTCTGGTACGATGTTCGTAACACTCCAGGCGTTACTGGTATTGCTGGTTCCGCTGGTGGTGGTCAAAAACCAACTCCAGTTTCAAAAGAAGAAATTGAACCAGTTCTCAAGCGTATGGGTATCATTGATTCATCAATGTATGATCACTATAACGTTGGCGATCCAGTCAGAGTCATTCGTGGTCCACTTGAAGGAACAGAAGGCAAGATTCTCTCTATCGATAAAGATACAGGAGCTTGCAGAGTTGAAACAATCTTCTTCGGTAGATCAACTCCAGTCGATGTCGACTTTTCTGAAATCGAAAGACTCTAATCCCAAAATTATCGAAATTAACACACTACTTAGTAGTGTGTTTTTTTCTTTCTCGTTTTACTTGACTATATGAACGACTATTCATATAATATAGGCGATGAAAACTAAGAGAGTTAATATTCAAACTATTAAGAAAATGGAACGCGTATTACAGGTATGTGGCGATGCTACACGCTTAAAAATCATGCTTTCTCTTTTAGATGATCACGAATGTACATGTTGCTGTGGCGAATTAAGTTGCTGCAGTAAGTGCAAAACGTTGTCATGTATGATTGAAAGATGTGTTTCTGAAATAGTGGAAGAGACTAATTGCTCTCAATCATTAGTTTCCCATCAACTTAAAGTATTAAAAGACTTAGATGTTGTTAAGTCTCGTAAGGATGGCCTCCGAGTTTATTACTCACTCAAAGATGGCCAT
>Ga0265298_10003213_pt1 | contig 21840 bp, 12 predicted proteins | sample AusTroGonzalo_MG_3_FD_193486 | JGI IMG/M metagenome (GOLD analysis project Ga0265298, IMG submission 193486) | Bovine rumen microbial communities from tropical cattle in Woodstock, Queensland, Australia - Gonzalo_01 | ecosystem: Host-associated > Mammals > Digestive system > Stomach > Rumen ...
TTCAACTTCTGCCAGGGTTTAGGATGAGGTACCCTAAAGGGCATTCAACCTATGGCAGGGTTAAGTAAAAAACCATTCAACTTTTTCTAGGGAAGTACAGACACATCATTTCTTGCAATCTTGCATTCTTGCAAACACCGTTTCCCTATTGTTCAGAGAGATGTAATAATAATATTATATTATTATTAATAATACATTCATGCAAACGGAAACGCATCTTGCAAGAATGCAAGATTGCAAGAATGCAAGATTTTACTGTCTTTTCCTGATTTTCGCCTTTTGTGAAGAAAAAGTAAAAAAATAGTAGAAAGTGTATTTTCTTTCATAAAAAATGTGTATCTTTGCAGCAGATTTCGAAATTTTGTACTTAAACTATGAGCTCATTGAACATGAAGAAGTATTTGATGAAAGGTATGGCCGTATTGGCTTTTGGTCTTGTGGTCGTCAGTTGTAGCGATAGCGATTCGTACACAGCCGCCGACGCAAGAAGACATGCTGAGGGAGTGCTGGGCGTAACTATCGACCCTGCACAGAACTGGAAGATGACAGAGGAGATAACAGCTAATGTCAGCGTGAATGGCGTGAAGTCAGGAGAGACGTTTACCGTAGCTGTCTATAGCAACAACCCTATTGAAGATGGGAAAGGTGTCTATATGACGAAGGGAACGGTGAAGGATGGCGGAGTATTTACTACCAAGGTTACTTGTCCCTTAGGAAAGAAGAGCCTTTATGTAGGTTTGACAGATAGCCGCAACTATACTCGCTATAAATTGGCAAAGATAGTTGACGGTCAGCTGGATGTGGCCTATGGTGTGAGTTCGTCGTCAAATGCACCCAGAAGGACCATTACGATAGGCAATGACACCTATGACGAGTTTAACTTCCCGACAGAAGCTGAACTTGATGAAGTGTTCCCCAAGAACGTTCCTGGTGATGCTGATGAGGTGACCGAATTAGAGAGTAAGTATATAGGTCAGGAGTACCCAACAGAATGGGGTCCCAAGGTAGCAACCGATATTTATGCTGTCTATCAGAACTTTATCAAAAAAGGTCATAATCTGAAGGTGACAACCGCTGGCGAGGTAACCATTGGTGGTAATTACCAGAATATCATAGAGGGGGAAGTACAATACTACAATGTTTATATCTTTGTTGATGGCGACGTGATTATCCATCGATTTGGAGCAGCCCACTACAATCTTTACATTTTGAAGGGTAATGTAACACTACCCGAAAACTACGGTCAGCAGGCTGGTATCATCTCTGTTGCAGCAGGAGCTACGCTGAACGATGGTCGAAAGGAAATAGCTGCCAATGATGGTGTGAAGCTCTTTAACCGTGGTACGGTGTATGCTACCAACACCGAGAAATATGATATTGGCAACAAGTCGACGGTATTCAACGAAGGTACGTTCAACGTGACTGGTCCTTTGACCTATTCGCCAGGTGCTGGCAATACATCCTATTTCATTAATTACAGTGACGATGCTGTGCTGAATGCCCCGTCGATGACCATGAACTCTACCTGCCATTTCTATACGGGTGGTACTGTGAACATCAATGGTGCAACGAGCGTGACCCAGGCAGCTATCACTTGGATTAACAATGGTCATTATACCACTGGTTCCCTTTATTTCAGTGCCCATAACTCGACGTTCTACAACTACTGTCAGCTGATAGTAAATGATGAAACGAGGTTCTTGGACGGAGTGTTTAATATGATGCAGGGCAGTTATGCGGAAATGGGCAGGGGTCTGTTCGACAACTTTATTGTCAATATGTGTAACGATTCAGGCATTAACATTACCGGTGGAACAAAGTGGGGTCGTCAGGGAGACGGCACTTATCAAGGCTTCCGTGCCGTGGACGATAATGACGTCTGCTATGTGAGACTGGGTGGAACCGCATGTATTCCTACTCATAACAACGGTGCCTTCAGTGTAAAGGGTAAAAACCTGACTTTGGCTTGTGAATCCATGAAGTTCTATGATGGTTGTGTTGATTTTAATCAGTGGACAACTTATGATGGAGCCAGTTACTGGAACGAAGTGACAGGCGAAGCCCTGGAAACAGCCGAGTCTTACGGTCGGACTTGGAATCTAAACGACGCAACGCTTCAGGATATTGCGGACGGTACATTTAGTGCACTCAAGGCGGGTCAGTGTAGTGCCACTTGGCTCGAAGAGGGTAAAGAGAAAGAAGAGGAGTCACATGTCTACAGCTATGCCTTCGAAGACTCCAGAGATGCCGACTACGACATGAACGACGTGGTGCTGAAGGTGCAAGAGAACGAGAGTAACCCAGACTTCCTTGACATTACCCTGTGCTGTACAGGTGCTTCTTATAATCTGACGGTCTATCTCACAGGTTATGAAAGAGCACTCTTTGAAGGAACAGAGGTTCATCAGGTTTTGGGTGGAACACAAGGCAAGTTCATCAATACTGCTGGTGCGAACGTAACTGAAAGCGAGTACAGCAAGTTTGAGAAGCGTAACGCACAGGTGACCAAGATATCTATCAGAAAGCCGGATGGCTTCAGCTTCGATACGGCAGACTTCTGGATACTGTCTCCTGAAGGTGAGATTCATATTGCTACCGAGGGTGAAGACCCGCATGCAGTCCTGATTCCTGAAGACTGGCAGTGGCCGACAGAGTGGACCTGCATCAAGGATGCATATCCTGACTTCATAGAGTTTGCAAAAGACGCTACTCACCAGACGAATAAAGAATGGTATAAGCATCCCGTAGCAGGCTTGGTTTACGACCCGGCCGCAGATCCGACACCAGCTTCAGGTGGTGGTAAGTAGAATAACCAGTGGTTTGTAAAATAATTTAGGTGTGTCTGAACAAACAGGCACACCTTTATTATATATAAATAGTAGATGTAGTATTTAGTAGCAGAGCTGCGGACGGGTAGGCGTCAAGTACCAGTCCTGACGCACCTTTTGGTTCTGCATCCAATAAACGTAGTAGTCGTAGGGACCAAAAATCTCACCCGACTCACTGCTGAAACGGCAGATAGCCACACCTTCAATGGGATAGCGGAAGTTGCCGTCAGGGATAACCAGTGCCCAACTGACGCGGTTGTCGTAAGCCGACTCCTGTCCGTTGTAGATGCTTCGCGTCACCTCGTCGAACTTGTGGGCATAGGTATGAACTTCCCAGATGCCACCGTTGTCACTCATGTGTAACAGGAAGGGATCTATGCGGTCAAAGCTCAACCGGCGGGCTATCTCACGTGACTTGAACGTGATGCGATAGGTGGTGACGACGGGAGCGGCCGTAGTACTGTAGTCTTCTTTGTCAGACGGAGCCGTGTTGTAGCGTAAGAGGGGTATATCGCCTAAATCGTCCTGATTTTTGCTGAATGCCCATTGGGCACACTCGAACAGCCCAATGACGGCCTGACCCTGTCGCCCACGAAACAGCGTCGACGAGTTGGTAAGGAAGGTGCGGTCCAATGGGTAGCCCTTGTCCATCTTCTCGCCACTCACAATCTCTACCTTCTCGATTTCATCGTAACGGAAGTCAGGCAACTGGATGGCAGCAGCATACAGCTGGTCGGCCCCAGCGGCTTCCAGCTTCACCGTTAGGTCTACCTGTAACGAATTGGCTACGTTGGGCAGACTCTTGGTGATGCGAAGAACCATGTCGTTATAGTCAAAGTCGTCGGGCATAGGAAACGTACATTCATATAAATAGGTAAACGTCTGATAGGTTGGTTTGGTCAGCGTACCCTCGTGGCTCAGCATGTCTGCACTAAGTTCCAGTTCCTTGGTGCCGTAGGGTACGGAGGTAACACCTAAGTATTCGCCTTTGTTCGAGAGCACCGCGATATAGATGGTTTGCTGGGTGATGGGCATCGTGTAGGTCAGCTCTGCCTGATAGCCGTAACACACACCTTCGGCAGCAATCTCGGCGTTGGTCGACGTATAAGGATTGGCGGTCAGTATCTGTACGCTGTACAGATTGATGTCGGGAGCCAGAAGCAGGATGGTGTCGTTCTTGGTCAGGCACCAGTCGTGGCTGGGGTCTGTGTTGTCTATCATGAATTGGTAGTCCACCAAACCGTCATAGATGTCCTTGTCAAACAAATCTTTCTTGCATGAGGTCACCGTCAGCGTCGTGACGGCCATCAGCAGTATCAGCTTTCTTGTCTTCATCGTGTCGTGTTGTTTTGATTTTGGGTGTAAAATTACAAAAATCTTGTGAAAGGATATCGTTTCGAGCACGTTTCTGTTCGTTTTTTTAATAATTTAACACGAAAGAGTGTGATTATATTGTAGTTTTTATGTATCTTTGCAGCCAAAACAGTTATAATAGATTAATCACACTTAATTAAATTTACAACATGAAAAAGTATTTGATGAGCGGTTTGACAGTTCTGGCTATGGCTTTCGTAGCAGCCAGCTGTTCAAGCGATGATGTTTACGATGCAAGTCGTAGTAAAGTGCAGGATCAGTATGATGCAGCATTTATCAGGACCTTTGGTGAGCCTGCCTCTAATCAGGACTGGGGCTTCGGTACTCTCTACACGAATTACACGCGTAGCACAGCTTTCACACGTGCCATCCAGCCTACATTCAATTTTCCCAGCGACGCTGATCCCAGCAAGTTCTTGGATGACGTGCCTGCGGGTATTGAGCTGTTAACTTCTGGAATTGGAAGAGCTAACCACTACATTGACGAGACATACGAAGGTGATGTCAATGTTTGGGGCATGGGAACTGAAGCAGGAGGCTGGCAGGACAAATCAGGCGGAATTCTTTATGTGAAGGGTAATTGTGACTTCTCTAACAGGTCTTTCTACTTTGGAGGAAACTCTGAGCTGTATTTGGTTAAAGGTGCTACTCTGACATTGGGCGAGAACAACGGTTCTGGCAACTTGCAGTCGGGCACCATGATTTACATTGCTGAGGGTGCTAAGCTGATTGCCAACGGCGTGCTGCATCTGAACAACGGCCTGCATATCTACAACCACGGTACTATTGAGACTCCGCAGCTTTCTACCAACAACACTAGCGTACTCTATAATGTAGGTACAGTAACTGTTGAAAATAGAATTTCTGTAGAGAATACATTGTCTGTCATTGTGAACGACGGCACCATCACGGCTGCTGACCTGAACACAGCTGGTAGTGGTAAGTTTGAGAACAACAACAAGGTGACCATCAGCGGTACAACCTTCGTGAACAGCAATGAAAACACGTGGGTGAACAACGGCCAGTATCACACAGGCAACTTCATCTATTATGCTGCCAGCGACGAAGTCATCAACAACTGTAAACTGACTGTCGATGAGGATTTCGGCATCAATTTGGCCGACAACGACGGCAATGGTAACTTTAAGATGGATGCAGGTTCAAGTGTCGTGACCAAGAATTTCTATGGTGGTGGTAACTGGAGTGGTACATACGCTGGGACATGGTGTGATGCCCAGGGTGGTCCGTTCTACATCTACATGGGCGCAGGTTCTGTGTTCAAGGTGACTGGAACTGCCACGATGAATGCTTCTAAGGAAAACTATGGTATCTATGGTCCTACCGATGGCTCTTCATACGACGGTGTCAGCTTTGCTGTGTTTGAAGCTAAGAACGTTGTGATGGGCAAAGAGAACCAGGGCTTCGAAGTGACTTATGGCGGAAACCTCGCCGTAGTTGCCGAGAACCACTTCGCAAATGGCAACGATGGACGGGAAGACCATCCTTTCATCGACTTCAAGGGAAATGCCCGGATTTATGCTCCTGGCTTTACTTCTGGCAAGCCCGCTATCACCATTCAGTCTTCTGAGTGTAATCCTGGTTTCAATGGTGGTGGTAACATCCCCGTTAACTATGACGTCCGCATTATTGCTGAGGACTTGAGCGCAACCGAAAGCAGTGACTTCGACTTCAACGATGTTGTATTCGACGTACACTTTACCTCCAATACGGCTGCAATTGTTACCCTGCGTGCTGCAGGTGGTACGCTGCCGCTGCGTTTTATGAGAAATGATGAGTTGGAGGTTCACAAGCTGTTTGGCTATGGTGACAATACCAGTGTCATGATCAACACCGATGCTACGGCACGTGGTTATCAGACCGATCCCGAAGCTGACCACAAGGAACCTGTTGAGTTCGCCATCGAGAGTGGTCTTGACAGAGATACAAATAAGGGTAATGACATCATCATTGAGGTTAAGAAGAATGGTGTTTGGTATGAGATCACTGCTGTAAAGGGTAAGCCTGCTGCCAAGCTGGCCGTTGCTCCTCAGTTCCCGTGGGTGATGGAGAAGGTGCCTATGACCTCTGTCTATGACAGGTTCTCTGGTTGGGTACAGAATCCCGATGTGAGATGGTATTAATTCGACATCAAATACTTGAATTATAATAGTAGGAAGGGGCGGTTGCGCGATGCAACCGCTCTTTTTTGGCAAATGCTTTGGATGTTTAACTAAAAAGATGTAACTTTGCACATTGAATGGTACTGAATTATATTTGGATAGCTTTCTTCTTCGTTGCTTTCATCATAGCAGCAGTGAAGTTGGTGTTCTTTGGCGACTACGACGTGTTTCCTGCGATGATGGATTCCACGTTCTCTTCGTCGAAGACAGCCTTTGAGATTTCCTTGGGCCTGACAGGCGTCCTCTCCCTATGGCTCGGAGTGATGAAGATCGGCGAGAAGGGTGGGGTAGTGCATGTGCTGGCTCGTGTGTTGTCGCCTGTCTTCACCCGTCTGTTCCCTGACATTCCCAAGGGACATCCAGTGACGGGCAGTATCTTCATGAATATTGCTGCCAACATGTTAGGCCTGGACAATGCCGCCACGCCTCTTGGACTGAAGGCGATGGAACAGATGCAAGAGCTGAATACGAAGAAGGATACGGCATCGAACCCGATGATCATGTTCTTGGTGCTGAACACCAGCGGATTGACACTCATTCCTGTCAGCATCATGGTGTATCGTGCCCAGTTGGGTGCCGCCCAACCGACGGACATCTTCATCCCCATCCTGTTAGCTACGTTCTTCTCTACGCTGGTAGGTATCATCGTCACCTCGCTCTATCAGCGCATCAACCTCATCAACCGCACCATGCTGCTGACCTTAGGCGGAGCCTGCTTAGTGGTGGCTGGCATCATCTGGGGCTTCTCGCAGATGGCAACCGACACGATGAACCGTGTCAGCACGACAGTGGCCAACATCCTGCTGATGACCATCATCTGCGGCTTTATCTTGGCGGGTGTACGAAAGAAGGTGAACGTCTATGATGCGTTTATCGAAGGTGCCAAGGACGGTTTTACGACGGCTGTCCGCATCATTCCCTATCTCGTAGCTATTCTGGTGGCCATCGGTGTGTTTCGCGCCAGCGGAGCCATGGACATGCTGGTAGGAGGCTTGCATAGAGCGGTTGAGGCTACGGGCCTCAACGCCAACTGGGTGGATGCCATGCCGACGGCACTGATGAAGCCGCTCAGCGGCTCTGGAGCACGTGGCATGATGGTCGACGCGATGACCAACTACGGAGCCGACTCGTTTGTAGGGCGCCTGTCATGTGTCTTCCAAGGCTCGACGGACACCACGTTCTATATCCTGGCTGTCTATTTCGGCAGTATTGGTGTGTCAAAAACACGTCACGCAGTGGCCTGTGGACTTTTGGCCGATTTGGCAGGCGTCATAGCGGCAATAGCAATCTGTTATTTGTTCTTTAACTAGGTATTCCAGAGAATCTGGGAGATACTAGATAGATATTATGGGAAAGTTAACGACTATCTTTAAGGATACTGCCATTTACGGTTTGTCAAGCATCATCGGCAGGTTTCTAAACTACCTGTTGGTGCCGCTCTATACGGCCAAGCTCAGTGCTGCCAGCGGTGGCTATGGCATCATCACCAACATCTATGCCTACGTGGCATTGGTGTTAGTGCTGCTGACCTTCGGTATGGAAACTACCTACTTCCGTTTCACTAATAAGACGCATACTGACTCGCAAACCGTCTATAGCACGACGCTCATCAGTGTGGGAACGGTGTCGCTGCTCTTTGCGGTAATAGTCCTGCTGTTTCTTGACCCCATCAGCCAGCTGATGCACTATGGCGACCATCCGTCGTATGTGGGTGTGATGGCTGTCACAGTGGCCATCGATGCCTTCCTGTGCATCCCCTTTGCCCACCTGCGCCAGCAGAAGAAAGCCCTCAAGTTTGCTGCTCTCAAGCTGTTGAACATCATCGTCAGCATTCTGCTGAACGTCCTCTATTTCTATTGGATGGACGGCAACGACGTGGGCTATGCCTTCTACATCAACCTGGTGTGTACAGTCATGCTCGCCTTCTGTCTGTTTACAGAGTACACAGGATTCCGCTGGGTGCTCGACCGAAAGCTACTACGCACGATGCTGGGCTATTCGTGGCCCATCCTGATATTGGGTGTTGCAGTCATCTTGAACCAGACGGCCGACAAGATGATATTCCCCTATATCTACAAGGGTGATGACATGCTGACACAGCTGGGAATCTATGGTGCCTGTTCGAAGATTGCGATGATTATGGCGATGATCACGCAGGCCTTCCGTTTTGCCTACGAACCCATCGTCTTTGCCGGTGTCAAGGACAAGGACCAGCATGAGATGTATGCCAAGGCCATGAAGTTCTTCATCATCTTCACCCTGCTGGCATTCCTCATAGTGGTGGGTTATATGGACATCCTGAAATATATTGTCCGCAATCAGGATTACTGGGTGGGTCTGAAAGTGGTTCCCATCGTGATGGCCGCAGAAATCATGATGGGCATCTACTTCAACCTGTCGTTCTGGTACAAGATTATCGACAAGACCATCTGGGGAGCCATCTTCTCAGGCATTGGGTGTGCTGTGTTGCTGGTTATCAACATCGTCTTCGTGCCTAAGTACGGCTATATGGCTTGTGCATGGGGCGGCTTTGCTGGATACGGAGTGGCCATGCTGGTTTCCTATTTCGTAGGACAGAAGTATTATCCCCTCGACTATCCGCTGAAGGACATTGCTCTTTATGTCCTGCTGACTGTAGGTCTCTTTGCCCTGATGCAGGCAACAGACGAGTGGCCGAAGCTGGCATCACTGGCATTTAACACCCTGCTCATCGTTCTCTTCATATTATATATTATAAGGAGGGACCTGCCGTTGGGGAGCATTCTTAAAAAGGTAAGAAGATAAAGAGGAAAGAAAGTAAAATATAATAAAGTATAACGATGAAAAAGATTCTATTATCCCTGATGTGTTTCTGCACCCTGGGTGCTCATGCCGACGAAGGTATGTGGACATTGTATAACCTGCCGACTGCCATTTACGAGCAGATGCAGCAATATGGATTCCAGCTGCCTATGGAGCAGCTCTATCAGAGTGACAATGCCATCAAGAATGCCGTTGTCAACTTCGGCGGCTTTTGTACGGGTGTGGTGGTGTCGCCCAATGGACTGGTATTCACCAACCACCACTGTGGCTTCGATGCCATCCGTCAGCACTCCACCGTCGAGAACGACTATATGCTCAATGGTTTCATAGCCAAGTCGTATGAGGAAGAGTTGCCTAACGAAGACCTCTTTGTGAGCTTCATGGTAGAGCAGAAGGATGTGACAGACGAGTTGAACATGCTTGGAATAGACATGTTGGATCAGAATCAGAGAAGCTATTTTGTGGATTCTATCGAGAATGTCTGGCAGAAAGAAATCAGGAAGCAGGACTCTACCTTGCGTGTCGAGGTGAAGCCGTTCTACGAAGGCAACAAGTATTACATGACCACTTATCGTGACTTCGAGGATGTCCGTCTGGTATTCACCGTTCCCAAGTCAATGGGTAAGTATGGCGGCGAGACCGATAACTGGATGTGGCCGCGCCAGACCTGTGACTACTCAGTATTCCGCATCTATGCAGACCCCAAGACAAACGGACCTGCCAAGTATTCGAAAGACAATGTGCCCTATCATCCCAAATCGTGGGCCCCTGTGTCGCTGCAGGGCTATAAGCCTGGCGACTTCTGTATGATTTTAGGTTATCCGGGCAGTACCAGCCGCTATCTGTCGAGCTATGGCATCCAGGAGCGTCGCGATGCTATCAATGCACCTCGTGTACAGGTTCGTGAAGTGAAGCAAGAGGTGATGTTGCGCCACATGAGAGCATCTGAGGCTGTGCGTATCATGTATGAGTCGAAGTATGCCAGCTCCAGCAACTATTGGAAGAACTCTATCGGCATGAACAAATGTATCGACAGCATCGGACTCATCCAGCAGAAACAGCAGTTTGAGGCAAAAATACGTCAGTGGCAGGATACTACTGGCTATCTGAAGGATTATCTCGACTTCGACAAACTGGCTAAGCTCTATCAGCAGCGCATGAAGCTGACACGTATGCGTACCTTGTTCAGGGAGACTTTCTTCACCTTCGATGACGAATTGACAAAGCGTGCCTGGCGCAGCAATTGGGGCATCAGTGTCAAAGGACCTGAGGACAAGCCCAAGAAGCAGTATTTCATGTTCGACGACAATACTAAGGAGTGGGACAAGGCTACTGACTGCGAACTCCTCACTACGCTGATACGCAACTATCGCCAGCAGGCGGACAAGGACTATCTGCCCGACTTTTATAAGACCATCGACCAGCAGTTCCATGGTGACTATGCCGCCTATGTCAATACCCTTTACAAGAAGTCGCAGCTGATGAAGAGCGGTAAGCCTATCTACTTCCACAAGAAGAGCTACGATAAAGACCTGGGCGTGAAGTACGGTATCTCTATCAGCGAGATCATGGCTAAGCTCAATGCTGACATAAAGCAGTATAGTCTCGAAATTGCCGATCAGGAGCGTCTGCTCTGTGCTGCCGTGTTGCGCATGGAACAAGATCAGCCCAACTACTCGGATGCCAACTTTACCATGCGCATGACGTATGGACAGATTGGTGAGTACACTTTGGGCGGCCGGCCTTCGGGTTACTATACTACGGCTCGCAGCCTGTGGGAGAAGATGCAGCGTGCTGAGGAGAACGTCGAGTACTTCGCAGAACCCATCATGCACGAGCTGCTCAGTAGCAAGGACTTCGGACCGTATGCCGACTCGCTGACAGGCACCATGCAGCTTTGTTTCCTTTCTAACAACGATATCACTGGTGGTAACTCAGGTTCTCCCATCTTCAACGGCAAGGGCGAGCTGCTCGGTCTGGCCTTCGACGGCAACTGGGACAGCTTGGCCAGTGACATTTTCTTCGACCGTCAGCTGGCTCGTACCATCAACGTCGATGTCCGCTTCATGCTGTTTATGATGGACCGCTGGGGACATGCTGACCGACTGTTGAAAGAAATCAATGCGAAATGATGTTTTGTCGTCTTATTACCATCCTGCTCTTTTACGCTCTTCCATCGACAGCCCAACGGATGGACCTGAGTGGTGAGTGGACGCTGACACTGCCTGACTCACAGCCTGTCACTGTCGTGCTGCCAGGAACGTTGGACACCAACAGGAAAGGGCGTCCGATAGAACAGAAAGATGAAACGACTCGTCTGTCGCGACTTTATTCCTATAAGGGAAAGGCTTGGTACGAGCGGGAGATCACGATTCCGAAGCAATGGAAGAAACAACCACTCATGCTGTTCTTAGAGCGTACCAAGCCAACATGGCTCTATGTCGACGGACAGCTAATAGACTCGTGCAACAATATCTCGACGCCACACCGCTATACCCTGTTTCCGCTGAAACCAGGGAGACACGTCATCCGCCTGTTGGTAGACAATGGCAGTGGTGTGCCTGAGCAGGTGTATGGCAGCAGTCATGCCTATACTGAGGATACCCAGACGAACTGGAACGGCATTATCGGCGAAATCTCCTTAGGCCCTCAGTCGCCTCAGTCGCCCCAGTTGTCCCAGAAGCCTCAGTCGCCTCAGCCAACCCTCACCGTTGTCGGCCGTCACTTCTATGATACCAATGGCCACCTTGTCTTCTTGCGAGGCAAGCACGATGCTTGTGTGTGGCCGCTGACGGGCCACTGTCCTATGGATAAGGAGTCTTGGCTGGAGTACTTGGGTACTTGTCAGGACTATGGCATCAATCATGTGCGGTTCCATTCTTGGTGTCCGCCAGAGGCTGCCTTTGCCGCTGCCGATGAGTTGGGAATCTATCTTCAGCCGGAGTTGCCTTTCTGGGGGAGTTTCGATGCTAACGACAGTGTGCTGATGCGTTTCCTGCATCAAGAAGGTGTCAATATCCTGAAGGAATATGCCCACCATCCTTCGTTTGCGATGTTTGCTCTTGGTAATGAGTTGTGGGGAAGCATTGATGAAATGGCCCGTTTTGTCTCAGACTTCCGCCAGTTGGCTCCGCATGTGCTGTTTACGTTCGGCTCCAATTACTATTTAGGCTATCAGGGTGTGAAACCAGGCATGGACTACTTCACGACCTGTCGGGTAGGAGGCGAGGCCTGGGGGTCATACGATACCCACACACGTGGTTCGTTCTCATTCGCTGATGCCAAGACGGGTGGTCTGCTCAATACGGAATATCCGAATACGACGTGTACGCTGGATGCTGGCTGTCTGAAGAGTAGTGTACCAGTTATCAGTCACGAGACAGGTCAATTCCAGACCTATCCGGATTTCGACGAAATCAAGAAATATACAGGCGTACTCTATCCTTACAATATGGAGGTTTTCCGTGCCCGTCTTGATGCTGCGGGAATGCTCGATCAGGCTCAGGACTTCCATCGTGCCAGCGGACTATGGTCGTTGCAGCTTTATAAGGCCGACATCGAGCTGGACTTGCGGACAGAATCAATGGCCGGCTTCCAGTTGCTCGACCTGCAGGATTACCCTGGTCAGGGTTCTGCATACGTGGGTATCCTCGATGCTTTCATGGATCCTAAGGGACTGTGTACTGTCCGTGAGTGGCGGGAGTGGTGCAACGATGTCGTACCCTTGGCCATCATGCCAGGTTATACCTATACGGCAGGACAACGGCAGGATATCGGCGTTAAGATAGCCAACTATAGCAGACAGTCGTTGAAGGGGCAGACATTGTACTGGGAGATTGGGAGTCAGGAGGGTACGATGGTCATTCCTGAAGGTGAGGGCCTGCTGACAGTAGGCAGCATTCCTTTCGTTGCTCCGCAAGTGCAGACGGGAACCCATCTGACTATGGTGGTGCAGGTGGAGGGAACGGAGTATCACAACACCTACGACCTCTGGGTTTATCCAGAGCAGCCTTCGCTGGAACCAAAGGACATCATCATCACACGGCAGCTGTCTGATGAAATCGGGCAGAAGCTGACGGCAGGAGCCAAAGTGCTGTGGATGCCCGATACAGATGAAGACGGAAACGTGCTTTCTCCTTTGCAGGACAGAACGGTTGGTCCGCTGTTCCAGACGGACTACTGGAACTATCGTATGTTCAAAACCATTTGTGAAAACAACAAGAAACCCGTTTCTCCAGGTACGTTAGGCATTCTGACAAATCCAGACCATCCGCTGTTCCGCGACTTCCCCACCGAGGAGCATATCAACTGGCAGTGGTTCCCAGTCATCACGAACTCACACCCGATGATACTCGACAACTTCTCCCGTCAGTATCGTCCCATTGTGCAGGTCATTGATAATATCGAGCGTAACCACAAGCTCGGACTTGTCTTTGAGTTTGCCGTTGGCAAAGGTAGTCTGCTGGCCTGTATGAGCGATTTGGAGCGTGCCAAGGAATATCCTGAAGGTCGTCAGTTCTACCACAGCGTGTTAAGCTACATGCAGAGTCCTGACTTCCAGCCCAGTCACCAATTGACATATTCCGACCTCATGCAACTGCTGACGACGGATGTGAAGGAAACAAAGCTGCGTGAGTTGAACAACATCTCACCCTATTAGCCAGTTACAGTTTCTGTAGTTTCCGTGTAAGATTATTTTTTGCGAGGCTTGCGGATGGCCCAGCCTTCCTCGCTGAAATCGGGTATTTCGCCTTTGAGTTTCATGGACTTGGGGTTGAGGAACTCCATCCACTCTTCTTTCTTGTAGGCTTTCTTCTGGGAGGGTTGGGGCTTCTGGGACTTCTGAAACTTCTGGGGCCTTTGAGGATTCTGGGAAGACTGGAATTGCTGAGGCCTCTGAAACTTCTGGGAAAGGTGGGGGCTGTTGGCATCGTTGCAGCGTACGTCGCGGCCTTTATAGCGCTGACCGTTGACATACTTGATGACACGAGGGGCATCCTCTTCAGGAACTTCGAAGTACGACATGGTGTTCATCAGGTCGATATGCCCCACCTCTACGTGTCCTCGCACGTTCTTATTCAGGAACTGCATCAGTTCGCCGGGATAGAAACCGTCTTTCTTGCCCAGATTGATAAAGAGTTTGCAATAGCCCTCTGTGCTTTGTCCTTTGCCCTTTGTCCCTTGACTTTTATGATTTGACTTTTCCCGCTTCTCGCGACCTATTGAAACCGGCTCTATTTCAGGAGCATCGGCATAATAGGCCAGGAACTTACCAAACTCTAAAGAAACAATCTTCTTGATGAGGTCATCCTTGTCGATGTATTCGAAGTAACGGCTGATGTCCTGCATGAACGGCGCAATCTGTTCCTCATCGACGTCTGATTTCACAATCTGATCCATCACTTTATATAGTTGCTTCTTGCAGATTTCCTCGGCAGAAGGAATCACGCCCTGCTCAAACTGCTTGCCAATTTCCTTTTCAATGTTACGGATTTTGTGCTTCTCGCGGCTGTGGACAATGCTGAGGCTCGTTCCCTTTTTGCCAGCACGACCTGTGCGGCCCGAGCGGTGGGTATAGTTCTCAATGTCGTCAGGCAGACCGTAGTTGATGACGTGCGTCAGGTCGTCTACGTCGAGTCCGCGTGCTGCTACGTCTGTGGCTACCAACAGCTGTACAGTGTGCTGACGGAACTTCTGCATGGTCAGGTCGCGTTGTTGCTGACTCAGGTCGCCATGCAGCGACTCAGCGTTATAGCCATCGCGGATTAGTTTGTCGGCTACCTCCTGAGTCTCGGCTTTCGTACGGCAGAAGATGATGGCGAAGATACGGGGGTAGTAGTCCACGAGCCGCTTCAGAGCTAAGTATTTGTCCTTGGCGTTCACCATGTAGTAGATATGGTTCACGTGTTCGGCACCCTCGTTGCGTGAGCCTACTACGATTTCCTTGTAGTCTTTCAGGTATGTCTTGGCAATCTTCTCTATCTCACGGCTCATGGTGGCAGAGAAGAGCAGTGTGTTGCGGTCTTCGGGCACACCCTCCAGAATGGCGTCGATGCTCTCTGAGAATCCCATGTTCAGCATCTCGTCGGCCTCGTCCAGTACCACATTATATACATAGTCTAACTTGGCAACGCCACGTTTCATCAGGTCGATGAGTCGGCCAGGAGTAGCCACAATGATGTGTACTCCTTTACGCAGGGCTCTGATCTGCTGTTCTATCGAAGCACCACCATAGACGGCTTCGATATGGATGCCCTGCATATACTTGGAGAACTCGCGCATGTCATCGGTAATCTGCAGGCACAGTTCACGGGTCGGTGCAAGGATAAGGGCATGTGGAAGCCCCCTTCCAATCTCACCAAACTGGGGGTGGGGTATCTCGGCTATTCTTTGCAATACGGGAATGCCGAATGCCGCCGTCTTGCCTGTGCCCGTCTGTGCCAGTGCTATGACGTCGTTTTTGTTGCCTAACAAATAGGGTATTACTTCCTCCTGTACAGGCATGGGCTGTACAAATCCCATTTCCTCAATGGCGTGGCGAATCTCTTCGCAGACACCCAACTCTTCAAATGTCTTCAAAATCAGTCAATTATTTGTTTCGTGTGCAAAGGTACGACTTTTTTTCCGTATCCCGCCTTGTTTCTCTTTTTTTCTTTTCTGTATTTTATTCCCAACACTCCAGTTCGTGTGCTATTTCCGGCAGCTGGCTCCGATGGAACGTGGGCTCCTTCACACCCCGGCGCTTCTGCTGGCGGTAGTCGTCGAGCAGGCGGAAGGCGTATTTGCCGAGAATCACGATGGCAATGAGGTTGCAAGCGGTGAGAAAAGCCATGAAGAAATCGACGATGTTCCACACTAACTCAAAGCTTGCAAGGGCACCGAACATCACCATTATACCGCCTGAAAAGAGACGGTAAATCGTCATTACTGTCGTATTGGGTGTGATGAATCGGATGTTGGCCTCGCCGTAATAGTAGTTGCCAATGATGCTGGAGAAGGCAAACATGAAGATGGCCACAGCCACGAAGACGGGTCCTATGTTACCCACCTCCGACTGCAGGGCTGACTGCGTAAGCATGATGCCATTCAGTTCTGGTACATTGTAGAGACCGCTGATGAGGATGATGAATGCCGTACACGAGCAGACCAACAGCGTATCTGTGAATACGCCCAGTGCTTGAATCAATCCCTGCTTCACAGGATGCGATACGGTAGCAGTGGCAGCCACATTGGGGGCGCTGCCTTCACCAGCCTCGTTGCTGAAGAGTCCACGCTTCACACCAATCATGATAGTGGCTCCGAGTGCGCCACCGGCTACTTTTTCGATGCCGAAAGCATCGAACACGATGATTTTCAGCACGTGGGGAATCTCCGTGATGTTCATGGCGACGATGACGAGTGCCAGTATGACATAGCCTATCGCCATCACAGGGACTAATACTGCACTGACATTGGCAATGCGATGGATGCCGCCAAAGACGATAAATAGTGCTGTGGCCGCCAGGATGATGCCTACCCATAGCGGTGACCAGCCGAAGGCTTCCTGCATGGCTCCACAGATGGTGTTAGCTTGAATGGAGTTGTTTGAGAGTCCGAACTGTAGGGTTATGAGTATAGCAAAAAACACTGCCATCCACCGCTGGTGCAGTCCGCGCAGGATGTAATAGGCAGGACCGCCGATAAACCATTCCTTGTGGCGTTGCTTGTATAACTGGGCGAGGGTTGACTCTACGAAAGCGGTGGCAGAACCGATGAGGGCAATGACCCACATCCAGAATACAGAGCCAGGACCACCCACAGCGATGGCCGTAGCCACACCTGCCAGATTTCCTGTTCCCACACGGGTGGCCACTGAGATGGCAAATGCCTGAAACGATGAGATGTGTTTGTGTCTTGCATTCTTGTCGCTGAGATTACTGGTGCCCGACGTTGCTGAGTCGGTCAGCAGGCGGAACATCTCGCCAATCATGCGGAACTGTACACCACGCGTCTTCCATGTGAACCATAAACCGCAGGTTACCAGTACTCCTATGAGTACATAGCCCCAGATGGCATCATTGATTTGGGTAATAATATCGTTCATTTCCATATATGTTGTTCGCCCTACGGTTTTACTTCACGATGACTTTTCCATTCTGGATATAGAGTCCCCTTTTGACGTTTTTGTTGACGTTACCGTTGATGTCAACTTTGCGTCCTTGCAGGTCGTAGACAAGTTGCTCGGAATAATATGACCTGTGAACAGTCTCAATCCCAGTATCGTCACTCCGCACAAAATCCAGGGTGACAATGCCGGTCTGGGAATTTTCTGTAATGTTCAGCAGTTGACAGCCCGTGGCCGCTTCGCCGTTGTAGAACTGGTAGTTGGGCAACTGTTGGGCGTCGGTCAGGTGGTTAACACCATGACTGCCTGGGAATGGGTCACCAGCCAGACTGGTACGATATTCCTCGCGGGTGTAGGTGCCGCCATAGCCCAGCGGGGAACCGTCTGCTTTCAGCGTCTGGTAGCCGGAGATGAGCAGTCCGTCGGCAGGCACAATGGTCATACACGGCTTATGGGGTGTGTTGTTAGGATAGTCGCTGCTGCTGACGCTGCTTTTGGCGTATGCAACATGGTACACTAACAGACCGTGTCCGTAGGCCTTGCCGTTCATGCCACGCTGCTGGATGTTCTCTATCAGGAAAAACTCCTCAGGGTCGGCGCCATTGCCGAACTTATAGGCTTTGCCACCCTCTAAGAGTGGTGTTAGGGTCATTCCACGCCGCGTACCTGTCAGTTTCTCTATCTCCGTCCATCCCATGGTCTCCTGTTCCCAACAGGTATAGGGTGTGGGCATATAGCCGCTGTCTAAGTATTCGCCGTAGTCCATCAGGTCCCAGTATTCCATGGCTTGGTTGTTTACCTTGCGGGCTTCCGTCGTGGTGGGATAGAAGTCTGGCAGTCCTAAGCAGTGTGACAGCTCGTGGCAGCAGACACCGATGCCGTTGATCCAGGGTATCGAACCTGGAAAATCAGCGGCACTGGCACCGTTTAGTTCACTGCAGACGGAGGCATGTGCAATGTAGACACGGTCGCGCCGCTTGCCGACGCTGACGGTCTTTGCCCAGATGGACGATGCCGGAGCCCCCATGTTCTCGCCATAGCCAGCATGGATGATGACGATACCTCCGACGTAGTCATTGTTATCGGCAGCATACTGACTGAAGTCGACCTGTGGATCGACCAGGTCAATGGACTCTTGGATGAGTTTCTGGATATTGGCCTCATTATTGACACCATAGTGGGCCAGTGGCTGGGAAACGGTGACAGGCCCTACTACGTCGAACTGCGGCACAAACTGACCACGGCTGGAGGCAGAGAAATACTGCTGCACACTGCAGTGGTTATGATGTTCACCATTGCCGAAATCCTGCTGGGTGGTGCCGTTGAAATACTGGTTGAAGGAGCGCACAGGATCAGCCAAGGTAAACTTCACATCGTAGAACTGCGTCAGGATGACCAGAATGCGGGGACTGCCAGCATGAGGAAGATAGTAGTTGTCGCTGATGGAAGCCCGTCGTCCCGCCTCGGCCTCTCCTTGTTCAGTAGGCATTTCACTTGGAACATAAAAGCCGTCATCGCGCCGTACCACCACTTTGCCGTCAGTTGTCTGTAGCCAGTGACAATGCTCGTCACCGCATAGGATGACGGTCAGCTGTGTGCCGTCAGGTTGTGTGACGATTCTCGGTTCGGACCAGGCCCTGGCGGCCTGCATACTGACCGCTGTCACCATCATGCCCAACACGCTTACCAGGAATCGTCGCATCATCCGCTTCACTGAATCACGACTTTTTGGCCGTTTACGATATATACTCCCTTCTTGACGTTAAACGTTGAACGATGAACGTTGATTGCAACGCCACACTCGGCTCCGTCCGAGAACGTTGAATGTTGATCGTTATCGTTCACGTTGACGTTAACTTTACGTCCTTGCAAGTCGTAGACCGATTGGTCGGAACTATGAACTGTGAACTGTGAACTATGAACTGTCTCAATCCCCGTTAGTTCTGAATCCCAGAAACTGAACGAGACGCTCTTTCCGTCCTCCTTGATGTCTGTCAGACAGAAAATCGGGGTAGGGTCACCGTTGTAGAAGATGTAATTCGGTAACTGTTGTTCGGCAGTCAGGGTCATCACCTCGTTAGTACCAGGGAAGGGGTCGCCCCTTAGACTATTGATATAATCTTGTTGCGTATAAGGTTTTCCATCGCCAAAACGATAGCCAGAGATGAGCAGTCCGTCGGCAGGTACAACGGCCACACGGGGCTTTCCGGCAGTGTTGTTGGGATAGTCACCCATATTGACACGATTACTGGCGTAGGCCACGTGATAGACCAACAGACCATGACCATAGGAGAAGCCAAGCTGACCAGTTTCATTGTTGCGGGCCTGTACGTTCTCCAAGAAGAAGAATTCCTCTTGATTGGCACCGTTGCCGAACTTGTAGGCTTTGCCGCCCTGAACCAACGGCAACATGTCGGTAATGGTGGTCGATGTCGTCAGCTGCTCCACCGTTATCCAGCCCATGGCCTCCTGTTCCCAGGCATTATAGGGCACAGGGGCATAGCCGTTATTGGCATACTCGCCATAGTCCATCAGGTCCCAAAATTCCATACTCTGGTTGTCCACCTGACGTGCTGCTGTGGTGGTGGCATAGATGTCGGGCAGCCCCATGCCGTGCGATAGTTCGTGTACAAAGACGCCGATGCCGTTGATGTCGGTTCCTGCGGACTCACGGAAGAGTTCTGCACTACAGTTGACATAGTTCACCGTAACGTTGTCCTTGGTTGAAATGTTACGTGCCCCGCATTTTGCCCAAATGGTGTTGGTCAGTGTGGGATTGGTGTTTTGGCCATAGCCGGCATAGATGATGCACACCATCTCGGCCTTACCGTCGCCGTTGTTATCGTATTGTTTAAAGTCCACGTCATCATCTACCAGACTGATACACTCTTTACAGAAATCGGTGAAGTTCACGTCGACGTCATCAGGATTATTGGGATTGTCGGCACCATAGTATTCCATGTCGTTGCTTAGCTCTACGGGACCTACAACGTCGAACGACGGTGTGAACAGTCCATGACTACTGGCTTCGAAGTATTTCCGAACGCCGACAAAATTCTTGTCTTCGTTGTTGGCAAAGGCCTGCTGCGTCTCGCCCATGAAATACTGTTCAAAAGACTTTTTGGCATCGGCTATTGAGAACTTCACGTCCTTGAAGTTGGCCAGAATGACCAACGCCTTGGGGCTGTCCTTATGAGGAAAGTATCCACTGCTCGTCACCTGTGCACGGCGGGTCGATGCCGTCTGCTCAGCCTGTTGGAAATACAACGGCAGTCCCTGAAGCTGTTCGTGGCAGGCCTGTTGCTCTGCCTCGCTGCGCTGTCCAGGATTGTGGGCCAGAAGCGTTGAATGCTGAACATCGACCTTTGAGCTTTGGGCATCAATCTTCGCGACATAGTAGCCTCCATCGCGACGTACCACCAGTACGCCGTCAGTGGTCTGCACCCAGTGGTGGCGTTCGTCACCGTATGCGGTGATAGTCAGTCTGCTGCCATCGGGTTGCACCACTTCTGTCGGCACTGACAATGCCCGTGAAGCCTGTAGCGACAACACTGCCGACAGGCATATCCAAACGCTAAGTATCAGTCTTTTCATTTCCATAATTCTTCACATTCTTCGTTTCAAGTGGCAAAGGTAGTGCAAACCGAGCGAAATACAAAATAAAATTCAATTTATTTTTGTTTTCCGAGGTGCAGTAGCTGCAACCATCGAAATAATCCACGGTTTTGCTGTAAATAATCTACAACCTTGTTGTAAGGCATCCACAGGAAGGTTGTAAGGCATCCACAGGAAGGTTGTAAGGCATCCACAGGAAGGTTGTAAGGCATCCACAGGAAGGTTGTAAAGCATCTACAGGAACACTGCACACCGGAGACAGTCTGTCGTGCAGTATTTATAGTGCATGCAAAGTACCATAACAAGGCCGAAAGTACCGCAACCAGTTTCTGGCTCAGGCAATGGCGAACATCAAGATGATTGATACAGAAGGATTCGGCATACACAAGATGTTTGTGTCTCAGAAAGAACGCTGGTTGCCGATGCCTGATTATGACAAGAGTGATAGCGATACCGTCGTACTGACGTTGCCGGGAACCGTCATTGATGAGAACTATAGCTTGTTGCTGTTGGAGAATTCAGACATTGACTTAACACTGCGGTTCTATTGGATAAGGTACAAAAGGGAAAGTCCATCAGCGACGATGCCATTAAAATGCTGAGGAAAGCGAAACTGATAGAAGGGCGTAAACCTCATCTGTATGTGTCGAAGCAGATAGCAAAGGCTACCAATAAACAAATAGAGTACACTTTGAAGAAGGGCTTCAACGATGCGGAATGCCAGGAATGGATATTAAAGGCGCTGAATGACCATAAGGTATTGAGCCGTAAGCAGATTAATGAATTGCTGTGGAATAAATTGCCTATTGATTATACCGAAGACCAGAAGGTTCGGAAGATAGGCAATCTACTTACAAAGCTAAGAAAGAAAGGCACTATCTTTACAGATGAGAATCGACTATGGCATTTAAGCGAGATTTAAGCGGGATTTAAACCG
>Ga0265298_10003214_pt1 | contig 21839 bp, 13 predicted proteins | sample AusTroGonzalo_MG_3_FD_193486 | JGI IMG/M metagenome (GOLD analysis project Ga0265298, IMG submission 193486) | Bovine rumen microbial communities from tropical cattle in Woodstock, Queensland, Australia - Gonzalo_01 | ecosystem: Host-associated > Mammals > Digestive system > Stomach > Rumen ...
AACATTAGTTGATACTGATGGAGACGGTTTAAACGATGGCGAAGAAATAGATCCTACAATTCGATGGAAAGCCCTTGATGATACAGCAGGATATGTTCGTGACAGAGAGTATTATTTCGTAATGTACTCTGATCCTTCAGATGAAGATAATGATTCTGATGACGATGGAATAACTGATGATGAAGAAGAGATCATAGGCACTGACCCTTACAATAAAGATACCGACGGAGACAAGCTCGAAGACGGTTGGGAGCATATTAACTGGTATGATCCTTTAGATTCCAATCCTGATGGTGATACATACGATGACTATGCAGAATCTCTTGAAGGAACAAATCCATTTAAATATGATCTTACAGCCGGCGAATGGGCAAAACAGTTTGCTGAAGGTTGTGCAAAAGGCGATTTCATCGAAGATCCGACTGTACCACAACTTTTAGGACAGATAGCCATCAGCATTATCCCAGGGATTGGAACAGTAGCTGATATTAGGGATACAATCGGAAATGTAGTTCATGGACACTGGTTCATGGCGGTTTTAAGCGCTGTTGGTGTTGCTCCGGTTTTGGGTGACGGAATAAAATCATCTTCAAAAGCAGCAACTTTTATAACCAAAAATATAGATAAAACAGATGAAATTGCAGATTTACTCCTTTCAGTATCCAAAAAGTTCCCTGACGATTTTGCAAAACTAATTCCTACCTCATCACTTGATGAAATTGCAGAGGCATTTAAGACTAATAATCATATGTCACGCAGTACTTATGATGAATTAGCTGCAATATTTAAAAAGGCTGGAAAGAAAATACCTACTTTTGCAGATGAATTTCCGACAGCTAAAAAAGTCGTATCTAATGGTGAGTTATGGAAAGAACTACCAACAAAACGTGGATTTTTGGCTGATAACTTACTTGGCAACAATTTAGGAAGAACTTATGAAACATACGATCATTTTGATGATCTATCCCTAAAAGCAACAAGTTTTAAAACTGTAGATCCTATGTGTAAGTCGTATCAAACAAGAAGCAAATTTAAAGGGGTATTAAATAAATACAAAAATGATTTGCTCAGAGGGAAATGGGAAGTTGTATATAAAAATAAACCATATAGCATAAAAAAGAAATGCCTTGAAATAGCATTTCCAGATGTTCCTTTTACAACAATGCAAAAAGAAGTATTAAACGACTTCATTAGTGATAACGCAGACAAATTTGATATCATTATAACAGTAATAAAATAATAAGGAGATATTTTTATGATACCCAAATTACAGGAATATATGAACGATAGCCGTATTCCACTGTTTTTACGCAAGAGAAATGGGAAAATATACTTTCAAATGCAGATTAATGTTGCAAGGGAAGATGGATTGTGTGCAGGCATTTACTGCGAATATGATAAAATATGCTCTGATGCTTTTCCTGAAAAAATAGGATCGCTCACAAAAAGAATTATATCTAGATTTCATGAGATTGGAGATCTGTCTCTCTCGGAATTTCAAGACCTAACAGGAATGGACAATGTAGATTCATACGATGCACAAAAAGAAGAAGAACGCATGAAATTTATGGAGGTTAAATCAGAAAAAGAATTAAACGAATCTTTTGATGAATGTATAATTCATTATGATGTAGAAAAAAATCAGTATTATTTTTCCCTTTCATGGATTTATCAAAAAGGCAAAATAAAAATGAGAGATAGTTCATCGTCAACAGGTGAAAAGGGTATCTTAACATTTGATAAAACTCTTGAATTTGATGATGATGTTACTTCAGAAAGCCTTGGCGAAATGATACTTGAAGCATTTAACAGAAGTAAAAAAATGGCAGAGGTAATGTCACGCGGAACCTGCCCGCCAAAAGAGATTGATCTGTTTGAAGGAACTATAGTCGAGGTTAATCCGCCAAAGGATAAGCATTTTGCAGATTATGATGACGCAGGCGTAGGTGAGATATATCAGGATTATGCGTACATTGCAAGAGAAGGATCTGAATCATCAGCGGACTTCCTATTAACAGTAGCTCCTGAAATATATGAAGCTCTTAGCTGCGACAATATCCGTTCTGCATGGATTGAAGCTTTCGGCGAAGCTGATGAACTTGATGTAACCGAAATGGAATATGGTATATACCAGTACCGTGCTGAGTTCAAAAATAAAAATATGTTTCGCATAGCATATTTCCGAGAATTGAATGACGGTACTGCTCTTGAATGCTGTTTAGAGATCACGTCGCCTTCAAAGAAAAAGAAGCTGACAGAAAAGCTGCCGGAGATGTTTGAACAGTTCGCATTGAATTGCAAGATCAAATAATAAAATTGCAACATTAATACTATTTTGATACTAAAAAAAATAACCCTGACTGATTTTACAGAGTAATTTCAGTCCTCAAAGAAAAAAAGGATAAATCCGCATAACGAATTGGCAGCAGCCGGAGAAGCATTATCTCTGGCTGCTGTCTTTTTTTATTGTGATTTATATTGCGTAAGAACCAATAAGAACAAAATAAGAACCAAACGCCTATTTGGACAAATAGTGTACTGGAAGAAAATACTCATATTTTTGGTTCTTACGTAAGAACCAAAATGACATTTTTAGAGAAAAACGGTACATAAAATTTTAACCACGCAGTCCATAAACCGCGTGGTTAAGCCATTTGCTTGGAGCTGGAAACGTGACTTGAACACGCGACCTGCGCATTACGAAGACGAACAACCGTATATAGTAATTATGAATAACCGCTGTTAAACTACGGTATTACGCGGATTTTAGAACTTTTAACTATTGTTGTTTCAGGTAATTTCAATTGATTTTCAGCAGTTATTTTTGATTTTGTTGACCATAAGTTGACCGTGATTTTTTGGATAATTCGACATTTTATAAGATTTTGTTGACCAAAGAAGCAAATATAAAGAGTTTAGAACAAGGTTGTAACCTATAAAAAATTCAACGCACAATCATAATTGTTTGTTTAGTATAACAAAATTCGATTGGTTCTATTGACATTAAAAGGTCTCTGTGATAATATATACAACGGTGCAAATACAGCAAGGAGCGGTAATAAGCTCTTTGCTTATTATTTGGCATTATTGTTAGTTTGACATAACAAAGGAGAGTATTAATGAAAAGATTAGTAACTATATCAGCAGTTCTGGCAATGGCGGTATCATTATGTGCCTGCGGCTCTGAGAGCAGCAGTTCTGACTCTGTTAAAACCGAGGCAACGACTGTAGCCGAAAAGCTTTCGCCTGCGGATCAGCTTCTTGAAGATGTAAAGGGCACTTATGACGAGCTTTTTACTGTTATCTGCGATCCAAAATACGATCAGGTATGGCTCGATAACTGCGAAAAATTCGTAGGCAAGGACATGGCTGAAAGCACAGCGAAAATGCTGAAAAATGCTTGTATGGGTACTGTCTATGGCGAAGAAGCTGTAAAAGCTTATGCAAACACTGAAAATATTCAGTTCGACTGCTTTTTCATTAACGGCGTAAAGCAGTTCGTTTTTAACGGCAGCAATATCTCAGGACTTGATGTCAGCGGCAAAAAGGTGTTCGAGCATGAATATAAATTCGTTAAGAACTTTTCTTTAGGTGGCATGATGGACGGTTATCTCTATGAGACCTCAGATAAGGACGCAGGCGAGTTCAGATACTTTCTAATGATGCCCGATACTCCTGCTTCAACATATCACATTGAATTCCGTTACGGAAGTGATATGGACGCTCTTGCTGAGTACGACAAGGGCGCTTATGCTTACTGGCTGGCAGCAGGTATACCTGCCGACTGCGATGAAAAGCTCATCACCGATTGTATCACACTTTTCGCCGAGGAAAATCTTTCCGAAATGGCTGAACAGGAAAGCGGTGATAAGATTGAAATAGGAACTGCCGAGGAGCTCACAGCCTTTGCAAAGAGCGTCTCTGACGGTTCAAAGGACGGATATGCAGGGAAAACTGTTGTACTTACCAATGATATCGACTGCACTGATATTGAATGGACTCCTATCGGCACAATGAATCTTGAGAACATGGAAGATCATTCCTGTATGTTTCAGGGCGTGTTCGACGGCCAGGGACACAAGATATCAAATGTAACTTATACAACTAATACTCCTGTTTGCGGTGCAGGCATAATCGGTATGAATCTTGGCGAAGTAAAGAATCTTACTGCCGAAAACATCAATATCCGCTGCACTGATACTTTTTCAATGGCTGTTGGCGCCGTTGTAGGCTACAATATGGGTGAAATACACGATGTTGTCCTTACAGGCGAAAATGAAATTGCAGGTGTAAATGCTGTAGGCGGTATTGCAGGCGGTTCTACAAAGCACGTTCACGACTGTAAGGTGGACGGCACTACAGTAAAAGTTCTCGGCGATAATGATTTCTCATCAGGCAGGATAATCCAGTGTGATGTTGCGGAGTGCGGCGGTCTTATCATAGGAGGAAGCTTCGGCGGTACTATGGAAAACTGTACCGCAAAGGGAAAGGTAGTTGCAGATGGCAATGAACCTGTAGGTCTTGGCGGTATTGCAGGCTGCCTTGAAATGATGGACAGTGTCAGCGATTGTACGGCAGATGTTGAGATAATCTCAGCAAAGGGCGGTCACGCTATCGGCGGTCTCTGCGGATACAGCGGAACACATTCAAAAGGTGATGTAGCTCTTAAAACTGAGGGTATTGAAACCCATGAATATCCCGGTATTATCAAAAACTGCAATATCACTGTTAAAATGAATGTACCGAATGCAACTCATGTTGGCGGACTTATCGGTACTGGACTTTATTATTACGGAGAAGAAACTGCTTTCAAGATAATTGACTGCTCTGTGAATGGTGAAATAGTAGGTGCAGTAACTCCCGGCGCAGTTGCAGGCCGTGCTGAGAACAGCGTTATCGAAAGCTGTGAGGCAAGTATTACATATGATGGTTCCGAACTTACAGATAAAATAGGAAAGACCGATAAGATGTACGAAAGTGCCGATCAGGGAGAGAATGAGGAAGAAAAATCCGCAGCCTGACCTAAAGGATTTTATAAACGAAAAAAAGAGCTTATGCGGAAGTATAAGCTCTTTTATCTGATTACGAATGGAGGAAAGCATGAAAACAGAAAGCAACCCTAAAGTAATGAAAATTCTGAACGAATATGCAGGCGGACACCGACACCTTATCACTGTCGGACGTATACTTGCGGCGGTCAGTGCGTTTATGGGACTTGTTCCTTTTTACGATCTTTGGAAGATAATCCGTATAGCTGTAAAGGGCGAGGAATTATCAAAGATCGCAGGTATAGCATGGCAGGCAGTAGGCATAACTGTGGCTGCTCTGCTTGTCTATATTGCCGCCCTGATGTGTACTCATATCGCGGCATTCCGTGTTCAGGCTAATATGAGGAGCAGACTTATGCGACGTATCCTCACTCTGCCACTCGGAGTATTCGATGAGGACGGTACGGGTAAAATACGCCGTACCGTCAATGAATCAACTGCCGCAACAGAGAGCTTCATTGCACATAATCTTCCTGATAAAGCTGTTGCAGCGGCTACTCCTGTGGGATTGCTGATACTTCTCGGAGCGTTCAACTGGAAGCTCGGACTTATCTGCCTTATCCCTGCACTTATCGGCTTCGGATTTATGATGAGCATGATGGGCAAGGGAATGCAGGAGAAAATGGCAGAGTACCAGAACGCGCTTGATACCATGAGCAGCGAAGCTACGGAATACGTCCGCGGAGTGCCTGTTGTAAAGGTGTTTGGTCAGTCCGTACATTCATTCCGTCGCTTCAAGGAGGCTATTGACGGCTACAGCAAGTGGGTAACTGCATATACTTTGATGCTCCGTATGCCTATGACCATGTTTATGACCTGCATAAATGCGGTATTTGCCTTTCTTGTTCTCGGAGCTTATGTGCTTTCAAAGGGCAGCGTTACCTCGGAAATGATACTCAACGTGATGTATTACATCATAGTAACTCCGCTTCTGACAGTTACTCTAACAAAGATAGCCTATTCGGGAGAGCAAGAAATGGTGGTCGTAGACGCACTGAAGCGCATGGATAGTATCCTCAATATACAGCCGCTTGCGGAAGCAAAAAAAGTGGAGCTGCCCAAAGATAACTCTGTGGAGCTTAAAAATGTAAGCTTCAGATACAAGGATTCTGCGGATTATGCCGTAAAGGGCTTGAATATAAAAATCGACAGCGGCGAGCACATCGCGCTTGTCGGTCCTTCGGGTGGCGGAAAGACCACTACCGCGGAGCTTATAGCCCGTTTCTTTGATGTTACGGAGGGTTCTGTACTCATAGGCGGCGCGGATATCCGAAATATCCCGCAGGAGAAGCTTATGAAGCAGGTGTCGTTCGTTTTTCAGGACAGCCGCCTGCTGAAAGCGTCGATACTTGAAAACGTGCGTCTTGCCCGTCCCGAAGCTACAGAAGCAGAGGTAATGCAGGCTCTTGAAACAGCTCAGTGCACGGATATCATCGAAAAGCTGCCGCAGGGCATACATACAGTCATCGGTGCAAAGGGCATATATCTCTCAGGCGGTGAGCAGCAGAGAATATCAATTGCAAGAGCTATACTGAAAAACGCTCCTATAATCATTCTTGACGAGGCTACAGCCTTTGCCGATCCCGACAACGAGAACAAAGTGCAGGCGGCTTTCGGCGAGCTTGCAAAGGGCAGGACCGTTATCATGATAGCTCATAGGTTAAGTACAGTTGTGAACACCAACTGCATTTATGTACTGAAAGACGGCAGCGTCTGTGAAAAGGGCTCTCACAGTGAACTCATGGAGCAAAACGGACTTTACAGGCAGATGTTTGACGAATATAGCCGCTCTATAAACTGGAAGGTGGGTGCATGAAAGTGAAGATAATTGAAAAATTACAGCATACATTCGCCCTTTCCCATGAGGGCGCGGTTGATATGGTAAAAGCTTGCATCAGCGTTACGGTCACGAATATGTCATTTATGATGACAGCAGGCGTACTGTACACTCTGATAAAGGATATGCTGAATGATAATCTTACAAAAGAACGCATACCCTTTTATGTGATTGCTTCGATAATAGTTCTTGCACTTATTGCACTGACGAATTTTATACAATACAATGCTACATTTCTTTCTACCTACAAGGAAAGTGGCATAAGAAGAACGTCTCTTGCGGAAAAGCTTAGAAAGCTGCCACTTTCCTATTTTGGCAAGAAGAATATAGCTGACCTGACAACAACTATCATGGCGGACTGCGCTATGATCGAGACAGCTTCCAGCCACTGGATACCCGAGCTTATCGGTGCGATCATTTCAACTTCACTTGTGGGAATAAGTATGTTCATCTTCTTTGACTGGCGCATGGTTCTGGCAAGCTTCTGGGTTATACCTGCTTCATTCCTGCTTGTATGGGCTTCAGCAGGTTATCAGAAAAAAGCTGTCAGAAAAAATAACGGCGTAAAGCTGGAGCTTGCAGACGGCATACAGGAGTGCCTTGAGACCGTCCGCGACCTTCGCGCAAATAACGCACAGGACAGCTACATGGATGGACTCGACGTCAAGATAAAAAGAGTAGAAAAAGAAGCCCTTTTCACGGAACTGAAGCTTGCAGTATGCGTTAATTCGGCAGCCATCATCTTAAAGCTCGGAATAGCGACTACTGCTCTTGTAGGTGGAGTATTGCTTTCAAAGGGCTCTATAGACCTGCTGACGTTCTTCATGTTCCTTATGCTGGTATCAAGACTTTATGATCCTATGCAGATAACATTGCAAAATTTTGCGGCTATAATTGCAACTTTGGTACAGTGTGAGCGTCTTGACGAAGTACTTTCACATGAGGTACAGACGGGCTCAGAGCAGATGACTAATAAGGGCTATGATATTGATTTCGACCACGTTTCCTTTGCTTATAATGATGATACGGCAGTTCTTGACGATGTATCGTTTACTGCAAAGCAAGGCGAGGTAACAGCTTTGATAGGTCCGTCTGGAGGTGGTAAGACAACGGTTTCACGGCTTGCGGCAAGGTTCTGGGACATTACGGGCGGAAAGATAACTCTCGGCGGAATGGATATCTCAAAAATTGATCCCGAAACGCTTTTCTCTGCCTATTCTATTGTATTTCAGGACGTTACCCTGTTCAATCAGAGCATAATGGACAATATCCGCATAGGCAGAAAGGACGCAACTGACGAGGAAGTCATGAAAGCTGCAAGACTTGCCAACTGCGAGGAGTTCGTAAGCCGCCTGCCGCAGGGCTATGATACTGTTATAGGCGAAAATGGAAGTGAGCTCTCGGGCGGCGAGCGCCAGCGTATCTCAATTGCAAGAGCATTCCTCAAGGACGCTCCCATAATACTCCTTGACGAGGCTTCTGCAAGCCTTGACGTGGAGAATGAAACCGCAATACAGACAGCTCTTTCACGGCTTATCAAGGACAAGACCGTCATGGTAATTGCTCACAGGATGAGAACAGTTTCCGGAGCAGACAAGATAGTTGTCCTGTCAGACGGCGTCGTAAAGGAGTCGGGCAAGCCGACGGAGCTTATGCAGAAGAACGGCATATTTGCCAAAATGGTAAAAACTCAGACAGAGGATCAGAAATGGGCTTTCAGCTAAGCAGAAAGCAATATTTATAATTATTCAGGAGGTTTTAAAATGAACGACAAGAAACTTAAAGCAAAGGATTTTATTACAATAGGCATTTTTTCTGCACTTATTATTGCAGTTGAGTTCGCCTGCGGAATGTTGGGCTTTATTCACCCGTATATCGTCGCCGCTTATGTGGTGCTGATACCGCTGGTAGGCTCGATACCAATGATGCTGTTTTATACCAAGATAGAGAAGTTCGGTATGCTGACTATCATGTCCGTACTAATCGCAATTGTCATGTTCGTGACAGGTATGGGCTGGCTCGGCGGACCGCTTATAATCGCAGCAGGCTTTGTTGCCGATCTGCTTGCCAAAAAAGGAAATTATAAGAGCTTCAAGCTCATCGCCATCAGTCACGGAGTATTCTGCCTGTGGATATGCGCTAATTACTTCCCTGTCATCGTCACAGCAAAGGACTACCGCAAGAATATGCTTGAGGGAGGATATTCCGCAGAATACTGCGATAATCTGTTCAGAGCCATAAACGGAAAGACTATCGGTGTACTGCTTATTCTCTGCTTTGTTTTCGGAGTCATCGGCGCATTTCTCGGCAAGGCAGTTGTAAAAAAACACTTTGAAAAAGCAGGAATAGTATGATAAAAATTAGCCTTGATCCGCGCACAAAGCTGTTTATGATATTTGCGGTATCATTTATCGTCATGGTAAATGCCATAACTCCCCTTGAATGGGGCATACGCATTATGGTAACCCTGATACCCATACTTCTGCTTGTAACAGAGGGAAAATACGCCTCCGCCTTTCGTTTCACGGTGTTTTACGGAGCCGCTTTGCTTCTGCTGAAATACTGCATATCGGAAAGCTCCACAGGCATATTCTCTGCCATACTTGTGGGTTACTGCGGAATAGTAGCCCAGTTTCTGCCTGCTATGATAACCGCATGGTATGTCATAAGGACTACAAAGATAGGCGAGTTCATGTCAGCTATGCAGAAAATGCACGTTCCCGACGGGATATCAATTTCACTTGCAGTTGTTATGCGCTTCTTCCCGACCATAAAAGAGGAGTATTCTTCAATAAACGACGCTATGAAAATGCGCGGGATATCACTGGGCGGCGGAAAGGTCACGAAGATGATAGAATACCGTATGATACCGCTGATGTTCTCATGCATAAGCATAGGCGAGGAGCTGTCTGCGGCGGCAGTAACAAGAGGTCTAGGAGCTCCCGTAAAGCGTACAAGCCCCTATGAGCTGAAAATGAAAGCGGCGGACTTCATTATGATAGGAATATTTGCGGTGAGCGTTATTATTTTTATCACAGCCAAGTATTTCAGGTGATAGTATATGATAGAGATAAAAAATGTGGATTTTCGGTATAAAGGCTCGGAAGAAGCAGGACTGCATGACGTTTCGCTGAGTATCAAAGACGGCGAGACCGTTCTGCTCTGCGGTGCTTCGGGCTGCGGAAAAACTACCATAACAAGGCTTATCAACGGGCTTATCCCGCACTACTATAAAGGTGAACTGTCGGGCAGTGTTACTGTAAACGGAAAGAATATTGTCAAAACAGAGCTTTACGACCTTGCAAGCGTGGTTGGAACTGTGTTCCAGAATCCGAGAAGTCAGTTTTTTGCAGTCGATACTGACGGTGAGATAACCTTCGGTACGGAAAATATCGGACTGCCGCCTGCGGAAATATGCCGCAGAAAGGCTGAAGTTGTAAATGAACTTGAACTTGAAGCTCTGCTTGAAAAGAGTCTTTTTGCGCTCTCAGGCGGTGAAAAACAAAAGATAGCCTGCGCCAGTGTATCTGCATTGATGCCCGAAATCATCATACTTGACGAGCCGTCTTCTAATCTCGATTGGAAAGCAATCGGCGAGCTGAAAAATGTTATCCGCAAATGGAAGGAAAGCGGAAAAACTATTATCATTTCCGAACACAGATTATGGTATCTGAAAGACCTTGTTGACCGCGTTGTTTTTCTTGAAAACGGAAAAATAGTACACGAATGGAATAAAAATGAATTCAGTTCACTGACATCAGAGGAGCTGCAGCAATACGGCTTGCGTCCCATAAAACTGGAAGAAAAGTACATACGCGAATTCGGCGGAGAGATGTTCTCTCCAGAAAGCAGAAGCTCCGACACAACCTTTGAAAAAGCGGTCACTATACGGGATATGTACTTTACCTATAAGCCGCAGAAATATGTGCTTTTCAGAAAGAAGCTCACTGCTGAGAGTTCCGATAAATACACCATTTCCATTCCCGAACTACGTTTGCCGCAAGGCAGCGTTATAGGTCTTATCGGAAGAAACGGCGCGGGAAAATCAACATTTCTGCGCTGTCTATGCGGACTTGAAAAAAGCTGTCCCGTAAAACTTGACATTGATAATGAAAGCATCTCTGGCAAAGGCATACTGAAAAAGTGCTACATGGTCATGCAGGACGTAAATCACCAGCTTTTTACGGACAGCGTCGAAGCAGAAGTGCTGCTGTCAATGAAAAGCGAGGATAAGGAGTATGCGGACAAACTGATAGCTGAGCTTGGTCTTGCAGGCTTTGAGGATACCCACCCGATGGCATTGTCAGGCGGACAAAAACAGCGTACAGCTATTTGCTCAGCACTTGCCGCAAATGCTGAAATACTTCTTTTCGATGAACCTACCTCGGGACTTGACCACAGACACATGAAAATAGTCGGCGGTCTGCTGCGAAAGCTTGCAGAACGAGGAAAAACAGTGATTGTTTCTACTCACGATCCCGAACTTATTTCCTTGTGCTGTCAGTACCTGATGTGCCTTGAAAATGGACGTATCAAGTATTTCCGTAAAGTATGATAAATGAAAACCCGCCTGAGTTTTGAAAACTCGGACGGGCTTTTCTATACTTCTGTCTGATTTCATTATTTGATACAGGTGGATCGTTGTCTATGGTCAGAAGTATCTTTATAAGAATCTAAATAAGAGTCACTTACAGTTTCAGGCTACGACGTCCCATTCTTACGCATCACCTCGTCTTTAACGCTTTTAGTAAATTTTTTCTCCTTTTAATTCCTCCAGCCCGTGCTAACTGCTCGTTTTGTCACCATAGAATGATAAATGCCGTTATTTTTCATAAGGCTTTCATGATTACCGGACTCAGCTATCTGTCCGTCCTTGATGACCATTATGTTATCGGCATGAGTGATAGTGTTGAGCCTGTGTGCGATAATGAGCAGTGTCTTACCCTTGCAAAGTTCACTGATTGCCTGTTGAATGTAACTCTCATTGTCAGCATCCACACTTGCGGTTGCTTCGTCAAGAATGACAATCGGCGAGTCCTTGAGGATACACCTTGCGATAGAAAGGCGCTGTGCCTGACCGCCCGAAAGCGAAGCTCCTCCCTCACCGATGACGGTATCAAAACCGTCGGGCAGTTCCATAATGAAATCATAACACCGTGCCTTTTTCGCTGCTTCAATGATCTCCTCACGGCTTGCATCAGGTCTGCCGAGAGCGATATTGTTATAGACCGTATCCTGAAACAGATAAACCCTCTGGAAAACCATACTTATATTATCCATAAGCGTAGCAAGTGGTATATTGCGGATGTCTGTACCTCTCAGCAGTATCTCACCTGACTGTATATCCCAGAACCGTGCCAGCAGACTTGCAATTGTGGATTTTCCACCGCCGGACGGTCCGACCAGTGCGGTCATCGTACCCTTGTCAGCTTTGAAGGATACGTCTTTGAGGACATCCTTTTTATCGTAAGCAAAGGTCACATTTTTGTATTCGATCTCTGGTGCAATGCTGTCCGTCAGCGTTTGTGTACCGCTGTCATCAAGCTCATTCTCAGCAAACAGAGCCTCTATTCTGTCCATGCAGGCACTCATAACCGTCAGCCTCGCTTCCTGATCATAGAAGGTCTTGATTGGAACAAACAGATCGAAGAGAAACAGCAGCATACCGATGTAGTAATTCAGAGGCATAGCTCCTTTGAAATACAAGAATGACGAAAGTGCCAGCACCAACACAGTACCCGCAGCGTATATCATGTTCACTCCGCGCGCCCACGGAGCATGTTCCTCCTCAAATTCAAGGTTGACCTTGCAGTTGTGTTCAAAGCTGTCTGTCAGCTCCTTTGATTTTTCACCGAGCAGATTATAGGTCTTGATTATGCCGATGCCTTCAGTGAAATCCAGTACCGCTTCGGTCTGTGTCTCAGCGGCATCCTGTCTTTCCTTTGAGTGTGAAAGGTCGCTTTTTATCATTCCTCTGCCGAGCAGCATCATGCAGCATGTAACTGCAAGCGAGGCTGATCCCAATCGCCAGTCAAAGAAGAACATGAACACGATCATGATTATCTGCGAGAACAAATAGCTCATCATATCTGCAAGAACTGCCATACAGTTTTCCTCTATGAATACCATATCCGTTGACAGCACTGAGCTGATGCGTCCGATGTTGCCTTCTGTGAAAAATCCCATTGGCATACGGCGGAGATGCTCTCCCAGCTTCATACGCATATCCGCGAAAATCATATATCCCGCTGCACTCTGTAACCTGTCGGCGATATTCTGAAATAGTGCCTGTACTGCTACACTGCCCACAAGCGCAATAGCTGCATAAACACAGGCTTTCTTTGAAAGCTTGCCGTCAATGAAAGCAGATACGATCAGAAATGTTGCAATCGCAGGCACCTTCATCAGCATACCTTTAAAAAATGACAGAACCATTGCTCCGTATATCCTACCCTTGTATTTTCCTGAAACATCAAGGATTCGCTTTATCATACCTATCATGCTCTCACCTCATTTCCGATAGTCCAGTTAGCTCTTGCTTCACTGCTGTTCCAGAGCTTTTCATACTCATCACAGCTCTGCAGAAGCTTTTCATGTGTGTCGGCGGCGATAATATTTCCGTTCTTCATCACGCATATTTTGTCAGCATTAACTATAGTCTGCAGGCGGTGTGCGATGACAAGAACTGTTTTGCCCTTGATGATCTCAGCAATAGCAGCATTCATTTTTTCCTCATTCTCCGGATCTATGAATGCCGTTGCTTCGTCGAGGACGATTACAGGAGCATTTTTCAGTATTGCTCTCGCAAGAGATATGCGCTGACGTTCGCCGCCGGAAAGCATTTTGCCGCCGTCACCTGCCATTGTGTCGATACCTTTCGGCAGACGTTCAAGGAACTCATTGCACTGAGCTTTTTCAGCAGCCGCTAAGACATCCTCACGTCTTGCATCAGGCTTACCGATAAGAATATTTTCATACAGCGTTGTATTGAATAAAAACTGCTCCTGCGAAACATAGGAGATATTGTCGTTCAGCGCTTCAATGCTCATATCCGTGATGTCCTGACCGCCAAGTGTGATCGTTCCGCCGTTCAGGTCGTAATAATGCACCAGCAGCTTTGCAAGGGTAGATTTGCCGCTGCCTGATTCCCCCACCAGAGCAGTGAACGTACCCTCACCAAGTTCCAATGAAACACCGTGCAGAACTTCCTGTTCCTTATAGGCAAAGCGAACGTCATCAAATTGTACGATATGCGAACTGCCTGTAAACGAGTTGCCGTTGGAATGCAATGGTTCATTGTCCATAGCCTTTTCAATCTCATCAACTTTGTAATTAAGCTGCGGAAATTTGCCAGCAAAGTTCAGCGCTTTCAGCAGCGGCACACCTATAGACAGCGTCAGGCAGAATACCAATACCAGATCAGCCAGAGTAACCGAACCGTTTATGACCATCAGTGTACCCACAGGCAGCATAACTAGTGCTACGCACGGAATGAGCGCACTGTAAAGAGCCATCCACGGCCAGCAGATCTTGTACCACGCAAGGGTAAAATCCCGGTAGCTTTTGATATCGCTCTCGTAGCGCTTGTATGATTCTCCGTCCCGACCGAAAACCTTGACGACTTCCATACCATTTACATACTCTATGATCGTTGAATTCATCTTTGCGGCGGCAGTATAGTAATCGTTCATTTTCGCCATACCGGCCTTGAACATCATACCCATTGCAAACAGGCCAAACGGCAGAGAACAAAGGGACAGCAGTGCAAGCTTCCAGTTGGCAAAGAACATGCAAACTATTGCGATAAGTGCCATAGATAGATTTGCTATTCCCTCCGGTATAGCGTGTGCAAGCAGTAGCTCGACCTGATCAATATCATCAGTAAAAAGCTTTTTTATCCTACCATTTCCCATATCCTGAATCGTGCCAAGCGGCTGACGTTCCAGCTTTTTCTGCAATGAAATACGGAGATTTTTCAATGTATTGAATGCTGCAATATGTGAGAACTTAAGCCCCAGAACATATAAGATAGCATATGCTAACATACATATAAAAATTAAAACGATATGACCTATATAATACGCTGCTGATAGCTTTTTACCATCAAGCAACGGCTGAATGATACGATATATCAGAAAAAAAGGTACAGCTGATGCGATAAGTGCTATGAACATTGTCGCCAGTGCCGCATATGTATATTTGATATATCTGCCCATATAGGGCTTGATCTTACTGAACATTGTCTTTTCCTCCTTCTATAATTATAACGTCTCTCCAGTTGAAAAATCTGCACATTACGCGGCAGTGTTCCTGTATTTTCTTCCATGACATCTTATGGATAAAAGGTTCGCATACACAGGTCCAGTATGAGGAAATGAGAACATGGAATTCTTCCCGTGTAACATCAGCCTTTGCGAGTCCGCGTTTTTTAGCTTCGTCATAGAATTTCTCGTAGGCGTAACTAAGCTTTGCCACAAATTCATGACTGAAATTTTCATATCTTGTTCCTGCCGCTTTATCAATAAGCAGGGTGAATGTGACTCTGTTGTCATAAAGCAGCTTGAACATCGGGATAAAATTCTCATACGTCATAGTCCAGGACGCAATTATATCTTCATTGCTGAGTGCAGAAAAATCGATATCCGATCTGCTGTCTACAAAAGCGTTAAGTTCATACACTATGCCGCTGACAACAGCACAGAAAAGTTCCTCTTTACTTTTGTATCGCTTATATAGCGCTCCTGTTGTGATATCTGCATTTTCACATATAGTTTTGAGCTCGGCCTTTATAAATCCATTTTTGCTGAACTCTTCTTCCGCACTTGCAAGCAATCGCGGATCAATACTTGTATCAGGTGTTGACATTTCTTCGCTCCTTTGATATTTGAATTATCGATAATCCAATTATCATTTTAGCATATACTAACATTTTTGTCAATAGTAAAGAATAAATACTCAGTCTCGTTTTGTAACACCATAGATCAAATGACTTTATAATGAGCCTGCCCGACGGATATGATACGGTTATCGATGAGGGCAGTGCAAGCCTTTCGGCGGCGGAAACAGCGTATTTCCATTGCAAGAGCTATAATGAAGGACTCTCCTGTTATTATTCTCGATAAAACAACTGAAGAAGACTTTAATTATCAATTCATTTTGTTATCCGAAGCTAACATATATTGACAAAACTTTATCAATGTGGTATTATAACATTGATAAAAAAATAACAAAGGGGCGATTCAATAATGTTCAACGCATGGCAAAAGGAATGGGACGGCTTTACAGAGGGCCGCTGGAGTCATACTTCTGTAAACGTCAGAGACTTCATCAAAAAGAATTACACTCCTTATGAGGGTGACGAAAGCTTTCTCGCACCCCCTACAGAAGCGACAAAGAAACTGTGGGAGCAGGTCATGGAGCTTTCCCGCCAGGAGCGCGAAGCAGGCGGAGTCCTCGACATGGATACAAAGATCATATCAACAATAACTTCACACGGCGCAGGCTACCTCAATAAGGAACTGGAGCAGATAGTAGGTCTCCAGACGGACAAGCCCTTTAAACGTGCATTACAGCCCTTCGGCGGTATCAGAATGGCTCAGCAGGCCTGCAAGGAATACGGCTACGAGGTCGATCCAGAGGTAGTGGATATATTCACAAAGTACAGAAAAACTCACAATCAGGGCGTATTCGACGCATATACTCCCGAAATGAGACTTGCACGTCATTCGGCAATACTCACAGGTCTACCTGACGCATACGGCAGAGGTCGTATTATCGGTGACTACAGACGTGTGGCTCTCTACGGAATAGACCTCCTTATCGAGGACAAGAAGCACCAGATAGATACTTCACTGGTAAGAATGACTTCCAAGAATATCCGTCTCCGCGAGGAGCTTGCAGAGCAGGTTCGTGCATTGCAGGATCTGAAGAAGCTGGGCGAAATTTATGGCTTTGATATCTCAAAGCCTGCCGCAAACGCTAAGGAAGCCGTTCAGTGGCTGTACTTCGGCTATCTTGCAGCAGTCAAGGAGCAGAACGGCGCGGCTATGTCATTAGGACGTACTTCCACATTCCTTGATATATTCATTCAGCGTGACCTTGACCGCGGTGTTCTCACTGAGGAACAGGCACAGGAGATAATCGACCACTTCATCATGAAGCTCCGCATAGTCAAGTTCGCCCGTACTCCTGAGTACAACGAGTTATTCTCGGGTGATCCTACATGGATAACAGAGTCCATCGGAGGCGTTGACGTTGACGGTCATCACCTTGTTACAAAGAACAGCTTCCGCTATCTCCATACACTTGAAAACTTAGGAACCGCTCCCGAGCCGAATATGACTATTCTCTGGTCAACAAAGCTCCCGAGAAAGTTCAAGGAATACTGTGCTAAGATGTCAATAAAAACATCTTCTATCCAGTATGAGAACGATGACATGATGAGAGTTGTTCACGGCGACGACTACGCTATCGCCTGCTGCGTATCCTCAATGGTAGTGGGCAAGGAAATGCAGTTCTTCGGAGCAAGAGCCAATCTTGCAAAGTGCCTTCTCTACGCTATAAACGGCGGTGTGGACGAGCGCCTCGGCATACAGGTGGGTCCGAAATTCAGACCTGTTGACAGTGAGTACCTTGACTTTGACGATGTATGGGAAAAGTACATGGATATGATGGAGTGGCTGGCAGGACTTTACGTCAACACTCTGAACGTTATACATTATATGCATGATAAATACAGCTACGAAAGACTTCAGATGGCACTCCACGACCGTGATGTAAAGCGTTACTTCGCAACAGGTATCGCAGGACTTTCGGTAGTTGCCGATTCACTCTCAGCAATAAAGTATGAAAAAGTAAAACCTGTCCGCAGGGATATCGAAATAAAGGACAAGGCAGGCAACGTTACAAGCATTGCAAAGAACGTGGTAGTCGACTATGAGATAGAGGGAGACTTCCCGAAGTACGGCAACAATGACGACCGTGTCGATCAGATAGCGGTAACTGTAGTCCGCAAGTTCATGGACTGCATAAGAAAGCATCACACCTACCGTGACAGCGTGCCTACAATGTCTATCCTTACAATCACTTCAAACGTGGTTTACGGCAAGAAAACAGGCAATACTCCTGACGGCAGAAAGCAGGGAGTTCCCCTTGCACCGGGAGCTAACCCGATGCACGGCAGAGACACCCACGGAGCTGTAGCTTCACTCTCTTCAGTTGCCAAGCTGCCGTTCAGACACGCACAGGACGGTATCTCCAATACATTCTCCATAGTTCCCGACGCACTCGGCAAGGACATGGAGGTATTCACTGGAGACCTTGATCTTGACAAGCTTAAAAATCAAATCTGACACGAAGTATAAAAGGAGGATTTTTATGAATAATGAAAAACAGATAGATAACCTTATAGAGCTTCTTGACGGTTATGTTGAAAAGGGCGGACACCACCTCAACGTGAACGTTTTTACACGTGAAACTCTCCTTGACGCTCAGGCCCACCCTGAGAAGTATCCTCAGCTCACCGTAAGGGTCTCGGGCTATGCGGTAAACTTCGTAAAGCTTACAAAAGAACAGCAGGACGATGTTATTTCGCGTACTTTTCATTCACATCTGTGATAATCCAAAATCAAATCGGAGGGAATTATGAATAAAAAGAATTATGAGATAGTTGACAGCACGGAAAAGCTTGAAAAAGCTATAGGAAGAGTCAGAGATGCGCAAAAGCAGTTTGCTGCCTTCACTCAGGAACAGGTAGATAAGATATTCCTTGCGGCTGCAACTGCGGCAAATAAAAACAGAATTCCACTTGCAAAGCTTGCAGTTGAAGAAACTGGCATGGGCATTGTTGAGGACAAGGTCATTAAGAATCATTATGCGTCTGAGTATATCTATAACGCATACAGAAACGCAAAGACCTGCGGTATCATTGAGGAGGACAAGGCTTCGGGAATAACTAAAATCGCTGAACCTATCGGTGTGATAGCAGCTGTAATACCTACTACAAATCCTACTTCTACAGCTATTTTCAAATCACTTATTGCATTAAAGACAAGGAACGGAATTATAATCAGTCCTCACCCGAGAGCAAAAAAGTCCACTATCGAGGCTGCAAAAATCGTTCTTGAAGCAGCCGTTGCAGCAGGAGCTCCCGATGGAATAATCTCATGGATAGATGTTCCGAGCCTTGAAATGACAAATCTTGTTATGGCGGAGGCTGACATAATCCTCGCAACAGGCGGTCCCGGAATGGTAAAGGCTGCTTATTCCAGCGGTAAGCCTGCTGTGGGCGTAGGCGCTGGAAATACTCCTGCAATAATCGACGAATCCGCGGATATCATACTTGCGGTAAACTCAATTATCCACTCCAAAACTTTCGACAACGGCATGATTTGCGCATCGGAGCAGTCAACTATCGTACACAAGAATATCTATAATAAGGTCAAGGCTGAATTTGCCGCAAGAGGCTGCTATTTTCTTACAAAAGCCGAAAAGGAAAAAGTCGGTAAGACTATCCTTATAAACGGTGCTCTCAACGCTAAAATAGTCGGACAGAGCGCTTGCAGGATAGCAGAGCTTGCAGGAGTTAAAGTTCCCGAGGGCACAAAAATACTCATCGGTGAGACGGTCAGCACAGAGCTTTCCGAGGAGTTCGCACATGAAAAGCTCTCGCCTGTCCTTGCAATGTACAAGGCAGAGGATATACACGACGCATTCAATAAAGCCGAAAAGCTCATTGCCGACGGCGGCTACGGTCACACCTCATCAATATATCTTGACACTATCACACAGCAGGACAAGCTTGAAGAATTCCGCAGCCGAATGAAGACCTGCCGTATACTTGTAAACACTCCATCATCCCAAGGGGGTATAGGCGACATATACAACTTCAGACTCACTCCGTCCCTTACCCTCGGCTGCGGCTCATGGGGAGGAAATTCTGTAAGCGAAAATGTTGGGGTAAAGCATTTGCTGAATATAAAAACTGTTGCCGAAAGGAGAGAAAATATGCTTTGGTTCAGAGCTCCCGAAAAGGTATACATGAAGCGCGGCTGCCTGCCGACAGCTCTTGACGAGCTGAAAACCATTATGGACAAGAAGCGTGCTTTCATCGTAACGGATAAGTTCCTCTACGAAAACGGCTTCACAAAGCCCATAACGGACAAGCTTGACGAGCTGGGCATACAGCACTCTTCTTTCTTTGATGTAGCTCCTGATCCGACTCTTGCTTGTGCTAAGGAGGGCGCAGCGCAGATATCCGTATTCAAGCCCGATGTCATCATCGCAGTGGGCGGCGGTTCTGCTATGGACGCCGCAAAGATAATGTGGGTTCTCTATGAACACCCCGAAGCTGATTTTGCGGACATGGCAATGCGCTTCATGGATATACGCAAGAGAGTTTACACCTTCCCGAAAATGGGCGAAAAGGCATATTTTGTGGCTATCCCCACATCTGCGGGAACAGGCTCCGAGGTAACTCCTTTCGCAGTTATCACCGACGAGAGCACAGGGGTAAAATACCCCCTTGCTGATTATGAGCTCCTGCCGAATATGGCAATAATCGACACCGACCTCCACATGAGCGCTCCTAAGGGACTTACCTCTGCTTCTGGTATAGATGCGGTAACTCACGCTCTCGAAGCATACGCCTCCGTAATGGCGACGGACTTCACAGACGGTCTGGCACTAAAGGCTCTGAAAATAATTTTCGAGTATCTCCCACGCGCCTATGACAACGGTCCAAACGATCCCGAAGCAAGAGAAAAAATGGCTAATGCCGCAACAATGGCAGGTATGGCTTTTGCAAACGCATTTCTCGGCGTAAGCCACTCCCTTGCCCATAAGCTTGGAGCTTATCACCATATCCCCCACGGTATCGCAAACGCCCTCGTGATTGAAGATGTACTGCGCTTCAACGCTGCGGAAACTCCTGCAAAAATGGGTACATTCCCACAGTACGACCACCCTCATACTCTTGAACGCTATGCAGAAGTCGCGGACTATCTGGGACTTGGCGGAAAGACTTCAAAGGACAAGCTGGAAAAGCTTATCTCCGCTGTAAGAGAGCTCCGCCATAAGATAGGCATAAAGGATACTATCGCAGACTACGGCGTTTCCGAAAAGGATTTCATGGCTACTCTCGACGAAATGACAGAAAACGCATTCGATGACCAGTGCACAGGTGCAAATCCCCGTTATCCGCTTCTCAGCGAGATAAAGCAGATATACCTCAACGCCTACTACGGCAGAACATTCACCGAAAAAGAGTATCCAAAGGCTTGAAAGGAGACAATGCTATGAAACTTGATAATTGTATCTCAGAAAGAATAAACAAGAAAATATTCCGCGACGGAAACAAGTGCATAAAGCTGTTCGATAAGGTCTATTCAAAGGCTGACGTTCTCAATGAAGCTCTCAACCATGCAAGAGTTGAGGAAACGGGACTGAACGTCCCCGAGCTTTTCGAGGTCACACGCATTGACGGAAAGTGGGCTATAGTTTCGCAGTTTATCGAGGGCGAAAGGCTCTCGGACCTTATTGCGGCAAATCCTAAAAAATACGATGAATATATGGAAATGTTCGTGGATATACAGCTTGATATCCAGTCGAGGAATTGTCTCCTTTTAAGCCGTCTGAAAGACAAAATGAACCGCAAGATAGACCTTACCGACCTTGACGAGACCACAAAATACGACCTTCACACCCGTCTCGACGGCATGAAAAAGCACAACAAGCTCTGTCACGGCGACTATACTCCCTCAAATATAATCATAACTCCCGATAACAAGCCATATATCCTCGACTGGGCTCACGCTACCCAGGGCAATGCTTCAGCAGACGCAGCAAGGACTTATCTTACTTTCTGCCTTGAGGGAAATATCGCAGGCGCAGACAAATATCTCGATCTTTTCTGCAAAAAGAGTGCAACTGCAAAGAAATATGTTCAATCTTGGATG